>Ga0194119_10006203_pt1 | contig 17439 bp, 17 predicted proteins | sample TA2MahC100mmetaG_FD_148620 | JGI IMG/M metagenome (GOLD analysis project Ga0194119, IMG submission 148620) | Freshwater microbial communities from Lake Tanganyika, Tanzania - TA2015018 Mahale Deep Cast 100m | ecosystem: Environmental > Aquatic > Freshwater > Lake | place: Tanzania: Lake...
AGGCAATCATTGATCTTCGTATCCATCCAATTCTAAAGGGTGCGTGGTTACTTGAAAAGACAGATACGACCCAATTTTGTGCAAATCAACTATGCAAAATATTACGAGGTATCACTCCTGCTGCGAGGGTTCAACTAGTAAATGATGAGGATGATGTTGACTATGTATGGGTTATCGCATCAATGATGAATAGTTAAACATTCATGATTGAGCTGGGGATTTATGATGTGTGGTAAGTGATCAGTTACATGTGGCAAGTAACGCGGTTGTTACTTATTATGTTTTTTTCACTTATTATGTTTTTTTGACTTATTATTCTTTTTCATAGATCTTCTTATAGACTTCTTCTTCGACTGTGTTCGGCGACCACCCATCTGCATCTTAGAATGATGATGACTGCGACGCTTGTGTTTAGTATTTTTTTTTACAGGCAGATGCAGATTACCAATGACCCATCTAGACATTTCATCTGATGTTCGATTGCTTTCAAACACCGGTCCACTATCATTATCTGGTGAAACAATCGTAATCATTGGGACTCCGCCTTGAAACTTCGACTGAATAAACTTTGGAGAATGTTCCAAACCTTGATCTACATCAATATTCGCAAAGCAAACAGTTTTATTTTCACCATTCGGTTGCATGTATGACTTACATACAACATCAATCGTCTTTTCCCATTCATCTTTCATGTTTCTACAGAAACCGCAATTGTCACTAAAATATTTAGTTACAACAAGTGGTGACTTATGATGTTTATGTGACTCTTCAATGAACGCATCGAGAGAATGCCCACTTTTCAAATCATTAACATCAAATCGGGGGATTTGTGATGCCATTGATTATTACAGTTATATATGAAAAATGTATATATATAATGATATATTTTTTATCATTTCATTATATAAGTAGGTTTGACTAGACAACACACAAATAATATGTATTTATTTTTATATGTAAAAGTTGCAATTATTATTATCATATTTTTAATGGGTGCATATATGACATATACACATGACACCGCGTCGATGAAGGCTAAAGAAGGATTCACTGATACACTCGATGCGTCAGTCTCCTCTGCTACATCCTCTATCCAGGGGGCAGTTGACACAAGTAGATGCCCCAATATTTTGATTCAGGAAGGGTCTGCCATATACTTGTATAACTCAAAGGTTGCCAAGGTTCCAGGTGTCAACCCAATTCGATTCAATAATTTAGAAGAGTATACAGAGTTCATGGACTGGTTACGAAATCGCGGTATTCGATGCCCTGCGTTATTTCTTCAAAAGTCATATGACCCCCAGGGGAACGAAGTGTATAAAATGAGACCAAGTCCGGAAGACCCACAAGGAGGATTGTCGCCGCATCTTCCATATACAACCGCCTCTACACAGTTGGTAAAGAATATGGATGCATCGAGAGAAAATGCACCGTTTAATCAAAATAACTATCCAGGTTTCGATCCGATGAATCTTCACATTGGTGAATACACTGAACAAGACGCACTCTTTCATCAGAAAGAACTTAGAGGTGGGCTAAGCGATAATCCCATGGATACCAATTGGGGTGGAGTAAAGTTTAGTCAGGCATCTGTTGCATCTGGTGCATATGCCGATAGAACTAGAACACTTGGATGACCTACCTCTTCCTTATTATCGTACCCGTCGTCACATAATATCATATTCCTTACTCGAATTACTCTAGTTACTCTAGTTACTCTAGTTACTCTAGTTACTCTAGTTACTATCAATATACTTTGCACAATCATTCAATGTTGTTCTAAACTTCTTCATAGTATTCAACTCATTCATATGTTGTATAATATCTTCCATCTTACCATCATTGTGTATCTTGTATGATACATTCTTAAGAGCAGTAACGATCTTTGCATTTACCCAACCATCCATATTATCGATAATTGTAGTATAGTGCGGGTAATTCTGGTCAATATTGAGCGATGATTGAATTGTTTCAGCCTTTTCTTTCTGATTCTTTGCAATCGTTATTATATCTGTATCGTTTTTATCATCTAAGACATCACTCGCGGACCTTGATGACTTCTTATTTGATTGTGTCATACCTTCAAACACGCGAAACTGAAATGTAAACACATGGTATGCGAGAAAAATAACAATGCCTGTTAGTATTGTATACACACCGTACTTTATAAACTTGTTCGACTCCATTTGAGATGGCATTTCTGGCATTTCAGGAACATGAATTACTGGAATGGGGCTTGACATCTATTTACTGCTGCGGGTATATTGCTGTGGATCTATGTATAATATAATGGTATAAAATCAATCGTCCCTTAACTACGAAAAAGGAACAACCACATTCTCTGGAAATGTCGGCGAACATCGACGCTCTTCTAACTTCGGAAGAACCAAGTATTGAAACACTTTATCAATCGTGGCAGGACCAATCTTTCTTCGCTGTCCGCTCTCTGTCTCCGTATAAATATCCGAAAAACATCCTGCAATACACTTCGACTCTAGATGTAACGCGGATATATACTCGCTATCTGAACCCTGGCAATCTTTCTTCATCGCATGTCGTGCGTTTATTTCTAAATCCTGCAAAAAGTCACCGATTGTTTTGTATTTTCGCATGATAGCAATCGCAATCTTTGCACTTATCCCCGGAATACTACATAACATAATCTCTCCTATGTTATCAGGAGTAATATTATCGCTTTTCTCCTTCTTTACCTTTAATACTTCGCAGTAAGAGGTCGGAGTGCTTGATACACGTATGTCATTCAAAGGCACAGCGGTTCCATGCACCGCACTATCATTATTGGTGTTGTTATTATTGTTGTTGTTACTATAAAACCCAGGTTTCTTCTCTTTGTCATATTTGTCTGCAAAGTCATAAATAAACGTTGCTGTTTCGTGTATATTCATTGTTCGTATAATCGAAAACCCCTTATAATACTGAATTGACATCATAGCACTATTCAATGCCTTCTTCGTAATACCGCCACGATGTTCATTATACTTCGATAAATCACCTTCGATTATATAAATAATGTTATGATTATGATGAGGATACTGCGATAGTCGAAATGACTGTTCGTTATATCGCCCATCCCGTATACTTGCCGCCAAATCATTGAGAGATTTGCGTTCCATAATAACAATATCTTCCTCATTGGACGAGTCCGTTAAAATTATATCACCGACCGATAATCGTTGAGGAAGAATCGTATGGGGAGCAACAATTCCAAATACTGTTTCCCCCTTATCAGTTCTCTTCGTTGTTTTTACTACTGTACTCTTCAATATATGAGTCGGTATCGGTACTTCCATCGTCATATCATCGCTTAATTTGATCGTATGCGTAGGTACCGGCATTGAGGCAGGTTTAACAGTTAGCGCAGATATATTATTCATCGTATTTAGTAATTCAAGTAGGTCATGTTCGCGAATATCAATACGAATACGCATTATTTTTCTTACGTATATGTGTTGAAAAGTATTTAACCATTTATTGTTCTAATATGTAATTTACATAACTTTCGATCTTAGCCGCCGCCGCAGCAGCCACCACCGCAACCAAAATATATAATCTTTCCTAAATATATAACATAATATTATATATTTTAAAAACCATGCGTGCAATGTTTTTTCTTATTACGGCGATTACATTTATTCTCTTTTTTATTGAAGCGATGATCCATTTCAATATCGGACGGTATAATGTAAATGGTTTCATTAACGGTATGGAGAACCGAAAGAAGAAACGAGTACTACAAGAACAACAGCAACAACCAGAGCCACAGCAACAACAGCAACCATTCTCTCCAATCGCTAACGGATACATCCCTTTACCTACATCATCCGCCAATCATACCGAGGTTGAAATGATTCATGAGTTTACACTCGAACAAGAAAAAGAGTTCGAGAAAAAACATCGATTCATTCGAATAACAGACGAGATCTTAATTCATATTCCCGATAATAAAGAACTTTTCTTTATCACTATTACTGTTCTTATATTTTCTTCATTAAGTGGGTTGCTTAGTTCATATATCATTCATCATCATCTATCACAACGTTGATGAATAATTATTGAGACATCGACCGAAATTATTGTCCCCAGAATGCCTAGCAGGATTCAAATACTGCTTAAAGCATTGGCCCAGAATGCCTAGCAGGATTCAAATACTGCTTAAAGTTAAACAAGAAGTTCTTGTTCTTAGCCGGCTCAACAATTGTTGACCTCTGTGCAAAACTACGCATAAACCCAGTTCCGGATGGATGCGCTCCACCCTTCTTAACACCACCGCCACTTCCAGTATTTCCTTTTAACCCATGGGACGGACTTGCTCCACTAAATATCACCATTCGTGCTGCCTTGCTGTTTGCCATTATATTTACTATATAGTCGTATATATTTATCATATATTATTTTACATCAGTATGCAAAATAATGTATATCACATAGAGAATATACTTTTTACACTTACGACTGTTGTTACACTTACGACTGTTGTTACACTTACGACTGTTGTTACACTTACATCCGCTGTTACACTTACAAAGGACCACTTCTGCAGTTAGAGCTGAACACATGGCGACCAACACCACCTGTCAACTTGCAATTAAAGATCAACCCACGAGAACGCAAACTAGCATACTGCTGTGCAGGAGTGCCAACTGGGACGCACTTTCCGGCGCAAACCAAACCACTGTGCTTATACGCGATAGATGTGTTTGTTCCACGGCCAATCGCAGGAGCAGACCCTGGCATACTTCCGAAAACAGATGTGCGACTAGTTAAAGAGGAAGCATAACGAGCTTTTTTAGAACCGCCACTAAGAACCATTATATATTATATATTCGCTAAATATTTTATTTTTATTGTGACTTTTTGGCATCTTTTCAGATACATTTTGGGCGGAAATACATTCCAATACACACTTAAAGATACCTCGACTATTTTATATAATACCAAATGAATCGCAGTTCTTCATTGACGCAGGGCATTTTGCCAACTCCTTTGTCAACCCAGGCATCATCATCATCAGAAAAAGCACCTCCAAATACTCCTGTTTCATTTATTACCTCCTCTTCTTCGTTGGATTCATCGCTATCATTGAATGCAACGAGTTATAATAGCAGGAATAAACCAGTTACCCCCCCTTCTATTCATTCACATAACTGCACATTGTTGAATGGAGTAACTAGCTCCGATTCATCTGATGATGATGAATATGACAGCGCTGATGAAACCACTGGAATGTCTGCAATCGATGATTCGATTATTCCTCGAGCAAGTGAAAAGAACATTTATAATGACGATGATATTGTAAAAGATGAGACATCTGGAACCTATATATTCAATCCTTATAACCCAGACAATTGTGAAATCACTGTACACGAAATCGAATCAATTCTTACTAGATATGGCGTACATACAAAAGCATTCAATCCCGAATTATATCGCCGCGCATTTATTCATCGTTCATACGTAAAACGCCCCCAACTTCTAAATGAAAAGGATAACATCTTCATTGTTGAAAAACCAGATAACTGTATGAAACTTCGTACCAAATCCAATGAACGACTCGAGTTTGTCGGAGACGGCGTACTTGAATGCATTACCAAATACTACTTATACCGTCGGTTTCCTAAAGAGAATGAAGGGTTTATGACTGAGAAGAAAATCGCGATTGTTAAAAACGAAGCTATCGGTAAACTCGCACTCGAAATCGGTCTTCATAAATGGTTTATTATTTCCAAACATGCAGAAGAGAAGAAAATACGTACCAGTTTAAAAAAACTTGGGTGTTTGTTCGAAGCATTCATCGGTGCTTTATTTCTCGACTTTAACAAGATTAGTGTCGAAGATGAAGAAGGATGGTTCAAATCCGTATTTGTGTGTGGACCCGGGTTTCAAATGGCGCAAATATTTGTTGAAAATGTATTTGAAAAACATATCGACTGGATTAATCTCATTAAAACCGATGACAACTACAAGAACATTTTGCAAGTTATGATTCAGAAAGAGTTTAAAACAACCCCGGATTATATTGAACTTGGATACAGCGATGAAGAGGGATATAAAATGGGGGTTTTCTTATGCTTAGGACAACCGATTTATGATGCCTCTATACCTGATGCATACAAGTTTGATGAACTCATCCCGCGGTCTTTCTCGACCATTCGAGCGATTTTTGAGAGAGATGGGAAGGTTCTTATTTTGTTTGGTGTAAGTAGCCATAAGATCAAGAAAAAAGCAGAACAGCAAGTATGTAGTAAGGTTATTACTATGATACGTGAATCTGCGGGAAATGTGTAATATAAGTGAGAGAACTGTGCATCATCGTATCTATCTAATGATACAAATACATGATAAAGTAGAAACATACACGTAACTTTACATATTTACTACTATTACTATTTACATTTTTAGTTTCGGCATCGTTTATTGCGTAGGTAAATGACCTCATTATGTAGCCGCGGTCAGGAATCGTTGACAAATGTTGTTGTTGTTCGGATGGGTCCATTGAAATAAGCGGACCAAAGAATATATCCCATAAATCGTTGTACACATCTTCACCCGATATTTGGAGACGCTGGTATTTCTCACTTCGGATTATTTCATATGCGGACGATAAGTTGAGTGGCATCTTGTTACTATACCATATACAAGATACATGATTTTTACTTTCAATTTGATTTGGTCATTAATTCACTTGCTATCACTTGCTATCACTTGCTATCACTTGCAACAACATAATGAAATATAACATAAAAATAATATATAAAAATAACTTTAACAAACGTATTATTATGACCGAGTTAAACTCTAGATACGGCCTACCTATTAATGAGGTACTAATCAATACTTCATATACACCAGGGTTTCGCTGTTCAAACGAAGCAAGAGAACTTATTTATAAAGTCACGAATGGGTATGCACGCCCCTTTACCATCGATGATGAAGATACCCCTACGTTCCGTTGCAACCCACACGTTATTTCGGTATACAATGAACTCGGAAGTCGACGATTCAGCGGAGATGGATACTCGATTCGATGTGCCAAAATTATGCGAAATGAAATATACAGTCAAGTGTCGTTTTTTAAAAGCATTCTTGATGTATATGGAAAATACGTTATATCATGGAATGTTGCCAAGAATATGGGAAAATATGGATACCATACAGGAGAGTATATTGTATTTGACAATGACTATACAAAAGAAAACGCACACGTTATCATTACTTGAATGGTTCCGTATACGCGGAGTTATTATATGATTTTTATATGTAATTATATATAAGCGGTGACTGCCATTTTATATTATAACCTATATAATTACAACATATGTCAGCATTTTTAGAAAAACTAAAACATCGACCAGTCCCTGAAAAGAAGATACAACATGAAATTGTGGTACCGGTTGCAGCGAAACGCCCTGACCCTTCTAGTTCCGTATTTCAAATCGGGATTATTGATAAAACAAATCAAAGTGTCGTTGATCGTGCATCTATTATGAATGCGCTTAGGGCAAAGCGGGTTGTTTCGTCGAGTGTAAAGGAACTAGATGCACCCGAATACCGCAAAACACTGGAGGATATCCAGCCACCACCACAAACAATCCAGGATAAAAGCAGTGAACAATTACGACTTATGAAAGTGACAGGAAAAGTAGATCAACCGGAGGTTTCTATGTCAGATAAAGTCACCACAAAAGCATCACCTGTAATAATTATCAAAAAGGTACAACGCCGCATCAAGTTAATAGAGAGACCGATTGCAGTACAAACACCTGCTACAGGAATACTTAAAATTGCGAAGAAGAATGAGCGGGATAATGAGCGGGAGAATGCATCAGAGGGGGCAGATATTGCTGCAGTAACCAAAGCAATTAAAAAACTAAGATTGCCAAAGAAACAACAGGGTGTTATCGCCAGCGGTCCGATTACCATGGTCAAAATAGGCGATGAACTTATTAAAGAACGGCTTCCTAAAACGATTGCCGATAAAACCGCAAAGGAAACCGCGATTATTGCACCATCTTATTACATGAACAACCGAGAGAAGTTTATCGACTTTATTAATACTCTATTTAAACCATACAGAGAACAACTTCTGTCTTCCGAATCAGAGTTTAGCTGCGAAAAGGGAGACACTGATGATCGCACACTACTTACGCACCAACGAATTGTAAAAGATTACCTTGACATTCATACACCATACCGCGGACTCATGCTTTACCATGGTCTAGGAAGTGGAAAAACATGCGGGTCTATTGCTATTGCCGAAGGTCTCAAGACCTATAAAAAAGTAATTGTCATGACTCCTGCTTCTCTTCGGATGAACTATATGGAGGAACTTAAGAAGTGCGGCGATGTCATGTACAAGAAGAATCAGTTTTGGGAGTTTATCGATAGTCGCGGAAACGATGAACTTACCGCCACATTATCCCGTATTCTCTTGATCCCAGTTGACTTTATTCGCAGAAATGGCGGGGCGTGGCTAGTTAACGTGAAAAAACCCAGCAACTTTGATGAACTCACACCCGCGGAGAAGGTGACACTCGATGCCCAATTAAATGAAATGATCCGCAGCAAATACCAGTTTATTAACTATAATGGGTTACGCAGCGAACACTTCAAAGTAATGACAAACGATTATACTCAGAATCCCTTTGATAACTCGGTCGTTATTGTTGATGAAGCACATAATTTCGTTAGTCGAGTTGTAAATAAAATAAAGAGACCTGGAAGCCTGGCGATGAGAATGTACGAATACCTTATGAATGCACAGAACATGAAGGTTGTCCTATTAACTGGTACGCCTATTATTAATTATCCCAATGAAATTGGTGTGCTTTTTAATATTTTACGCGGATACATCAAAACATGGAACTTTCCTGTTACTGCTGCTGCATCTCTTCCCGGAAACACGAAGATTAACATTGACCTTTTTAAGAAAATATTTGGATACGGAAAAAGCGGCGGAAATGGTGGCAAGTCCGGGGATTTGTTTGATTCAATCGATTATAATTCTACCACGAAGATTCTCTCTGTTACACGAAACCCATGGGGGTTTATTAATACATACCGATATTCTTCATATCGGGGAGTTAAGAACGACGCGATAACTAATAATATGGTAACTAATAACCCGATGAATGTCGTCGATGCCGCCGCAAACGAAGCCGGAATGATGAGCGATGCACAATTCGAAAAAATGGTTGTTGAAACCCTTCGTTCGAATAAACTTGATGTAACCACTACCATGATTAAACAAGAGAAGTATAAAGCACTTCCTGATAAATTGGACGAGTTTAATGCCATGTTTATTGGAAATGATAATCTTGGATTCAAAAATGTTGAACTGTTTATGCGACGAATCCTCGGACTTACATCTTATTTTCGAAGCGCCCAGGAAAAATTACTTCCAGCATACGACTTTCATACCAACTTTCATGTAGTTGAATCCGAAATGAGCGATTTTCAATTCAATATTTATGAAAAGATTCGACAAGTTGAGAGAAAACAAGAAGAGAGATCGCGGAAAAATAAGTCAAAGGGTGGAGTGGCCGTCAATGAATCCGGAGAAGGCGCGAATGACCTATATAAAACACAAACATCGACATACCGCATTTTCTCACGAGCTTCATGCAACTTTGTATTTCCATCCGGAATTAAACGCCCGTTGCCTGGTGATGATGACACAACCACAGTCGGTGATGCTGGAAAGGATAAGATTCGTAATAATAATGCGAATAGTAATGCTGATAATAATGATCCTAACATTGATTCATACATCAACCAAATCGACATGATTATTTCATCTGAACCAACAAAAGACGATGATAAACCCGTTGTAAAGAAGGGTAGAAATGCACGCACATCCATCGCCGATCAAGAAGAAATTGATGAAGATATGCTCGACGGTGTCGGAGTTGAAGAGAGGTTAGATAATCCCGATGGACTCTTTGATGAAGATGACCGCGACAAACTTCAAAATCACCTCTCTACAACTGGAACAAAAGCCAGTGTCAATGATATATACCAGGCGAAAATAAAGAAGGCTCTCAGCGATCTCAAGACCAGTGCGATGAGCTATCTTACTCCTGAACATTTAATCACATACAGCCCGAAACTTGTCCGCGTGTTAGAGAACCTTGTTGACGAAAAGAATGTTGGACTTCATCTATTATATACACAGTTTCGTACATTAGAAGGTGTTGGGGTTATCAAGATTATTCTAGAGACAAATGGATTTGCACACTTTCGTATTAAACAAAGCTCCATGGGCGAATGGACTATCGATATGACCGATGAAGAACGCGGAAAACCATGCTTCGCATTATATACTGGTACTGAAACACCCGAAGAGAAGGAAATTATCCGCAACATATTTAATAGCCAGTGGAAATATGTGCCAAATACAATCACCGATGATCTTAAACGCATGGCAAATAATAACGTATATGGAGAGATTATTAAGATTCTTATGATTACTGCATCCGGCGCAGAAGGAATTAACCTACGAAATGTCAGATTTGTACATATTGTCGAACCATATTGGCATCCCGTTAGAATTGACCAAGTCATCGGACGTGCGCGACGTATTTGTAGTCATAAAGACCTTCCCGAAGAACTTAGAACAGTTGATGTGTTTATGTATCTCATGAAGTTCAGCGAGAAACAGATATCTCCAGAAAGCGACCAATCTCTCGAACTTCGATTGAAAGATGTAAGCAAAATAGATCATCGCACACCACTTACCACCGATCAATCTCTCTATGAAATATCACGAATCAAAGAAGAAATAAATAAACAAATATTGAGTGCTGTTAAGTCGTCGTCGTTTGATTGTGGACTTCATACACGCGCTGGATCGAAAGAAAATGTGAAATGCTTTACGTTTGGTGATGTGGCTGAGACGAAATATGTGTATAGTCCAAATATTGCGAATCAAGAGAGCGATGTTACTGCCGCTGCAAATAGAACGAAGAAACAAGTGAATGCTGTATTAGTTAATATTGGAGGTGTCAAATATGCAATGGACAAGTCAAATAACACTTTATATGATTTTGAAAATTATCAGAGCGGAAATCTTATACTCGTTGGAAAACTAGTCATGAATCCAAGCGGAGAGAATGGAGAGCCTGGTGGATATAAAATAGTACAGGAGTAGTCATTTAGTCCTCTGCATTCTGGCTATCATGTACATGCTGTATTTGTTGTGATAAGTCGGCGTATTCTGGGTCGGGTATATTTACTGTGTCGTCATTTGATGGGAATATTTCCTCATGCAATGACCGTATCTCTTTTAAAATAATGGTTTGGTTTCTTTGAATCTCTTGGAGGAGTTGTATAATTTGGTCGTTTGTTCCTGAGATGGATGGCTGTTGCTGCTGCTGCGGCTGCGATATCCTCTTAAATCGTTGAAGGATCGAATCATCTTCATTTATTTCGGTTGTAGTGACTATATCTGAAAATGAAACAGCCTTGGGTTGCTGTGGCTGTTTCTTATCATGAGGCGGAGAGGATAATATATACTCGTCTCTACTTGAAAGTTCGATCGCAGTCATGGCTTGTGGTTGTGTTTTTTGTATAAAAGTTGATGGTGTAACTGGCGTTTTCATAATACTTACTGGTTGAGTTGCTGCCAACATCGCAGTAGTTGATGTTGTTGTCGTTGATACAGGCGGCTTAATCGACTTTGATATCATTTCCAAGTCCCTCTCTCTCGCAGCAAGTGTTTCATTTATAATACGCTCCATGTCATCCCCTAGAGGTTTATCATACAGTTCATCACTAAAGTCGATCTCTTCCGGCTTTGGCCTATCTAAAAATGATTTCATATCATTCTCTTGCTGTCGCAATCTCGTTTCCAATTCAGACTGTTTATGTTTGTGAATATCATCCGCATATATCAACTCTATCGGAGAGATATGAGGCTGGGTTGGTAGTACTTGTCCTGCATTTCTTGAAAACTGCGGAATCTCTCTCGCAAGACGCTGAATAACACTCATGTTTAATATTTTTAAAGGAGTACCCGCCGGAGATGCCTTCTTTATTTCCTGAATCGTGTTTTCAAATACTGCTTGTATCGTCGGCAACATTGACCCCGACAATCCTTTAAACACCCCCTCTTCCATTAAAATACCCCATAGTAATTGCTTGTTTTCATTTGTTTCGAGTGGTTGTGTCATACTATTATTTATTATATTGGTGTTATATTCATATTTTATTTTTACTATGTTTTATTTGCTATGTTTTATTTACTATGTTTTATTTCCTATATCATCCTTTTGTAATATCATCCTTTGGTAATATCATCAACATTGAAATATTCCTCTCTGAATCTCTCCATATACTTATCACTCATTCTCTTTGAATGATCAAGAAAATCTTCCGGTTTCATCTCTTCTGTCAACAGATGAATTATCATAAATAATGAATACACTCCACACTCAGTATCATTCTTTTGATGAACAACATCATTTACTATAACACGAAACGTAATCCCCACCTCTTGCCCTTGGTCTACGACCGTTTTTATAAAACGTTTCACATGGTCCTGCTCACTCACCCCAGTGCTATCAAAAAAGAAGATGAACTTTTGTCGTGTATCAATAAATAGAGAGATCCAATGCGCACCCGGTTTATCATGCGGATCTGTATTGAAAATTACTCCTATCTTCTTCTTTCCATTACGTAAATGTCGAGATAGGTTAAAACGACATAAATCATCCCACACACACTCTCCATACTCCAGTTCTTGATCATAATCGATGGGCGAAGGTCCCAAAAATATAAAGGACGGATATGCATGTTCATATTGACTCATCACATTCGTAATGTCTAAACTATTCAGCCACTCATTTGGATTCTTTCTCCACGATACTGGACTCGGTGCCGCAAATGTATAATTCGCCATCTCTTTATTTATTCCGCTTTTTGCAAAGCTTTGCCGCATCCAACAAGCCTCGCTTTTACATACTCCACTTAAGTTGTTCTTAAGTGAACGCCATATTTTTCGTGGATCATTTGTTTCGATCTTATTATCTTGATGTCTCTTGTTCCACAATAGTTTTAACCTCTCGAGAGATTCAGATGAATAACATGTGAAATTATGTTCTTCCTCTCCTTCGGGCTTTGGCGCACAGGTTGGGGCGGATGTGCCGCCTTCTTTTAACTCTTCATGTTCCATATCGTATACGTATACTGTATTATCAATGTAAAATATTTTATTGTGGTGGTTCTTGCGAATCAATTGTTGCTACTTGCTTCTCTTTTTGCTTTTTATTTCGAGGACCACCAGCCTTTATACCCTGTTCAATACCCTTTCTCTTGAAAGAAGGTGTCGTTATATTTATGTCCTTTACTTGTGGGACAATCATCGGTTTTTCGCTATTCGGAGGAGTCGTTACTATAACAAAATTGTCAAGCGTAATTGTTTTCACTTCTTTCGGTTTGAAACATACCGTCGTTGCTTTTACTAAGTTAAAGTTACTACTATCTTCATCCGTGCCTTCTTCATCGGATATGTCCGTATTATCTTTCTCTTGTTCTCTCTTATCTCTCATCTTCTGTCGTACAGCGTTGTTCTTCTTACTTGGCTTATTCGAACAAGTAGAAGCACCCGACATTGTTGAACCTATACTGTTTCCACTTGTATCTATGTCCGTATCAATAATTCCATTTACCATGTATTCATATTCCGTATTTCCAATGTTGTCATCATCATAATCATCCATTACATTAGTACCACTTATATCTTTACTTGGAATACTACTACATCCATTATAATCTCTCTGAATAATCTCGGCGATATCATTGAACTTCAAATATTGTATACAATCCTTCAAATATTGGTTAAACACACCCACTAACGCTAGATCCGTTACCTTTTTATTGAATAAGTCTCTCGTTAATGCTAGAATACGTCGCTTGTAGAATCGCCGCTCCTTTCTAAAAATATGGTCCATTGTTAACTCATTTTTCTTCATTAGTTTGTCATACTGCGATGGGTTTATTAGAAACTCGAATGTTGCTGTGTCGCATAAATTGAATGAAATATCCATCTCGCGAACTTTATCAAGATTATATTATATCTCGATGATTTCAATATAATCTTGAATATATAAAATTTGTATTCGTTTCACAATAATGCGGCGACTAATCCTGCGCCTACTTTTTCGACCTCGTGAAGTGCGAAGATCTCTGCTTTATGCTCGACAAAGCTGATTGCTTCATGCTCGGCAACGTGGACAATGTCGTGGAAAATATTGGACATATGGAAGTGGAAGTGGTGGTGGTGGTGACCCATGGTTGTTATCAAAGTACGATTATATATATTTGTTTTATTTTGTTTTCAGTTAACCTGGATGCGACGTGTTGCGCGAGGAAGAGGTTGCTGTTGCTTCACCTGTTGCTGCTGTTGTTGCACATTGTTCGATGTCTGAGGCTTACCATCTCCTGTACATTTACCATCATACGTACATGGCGACTCTTTTAACTGATACCTAGTTGAGTTATCAAATGCAAGTTTTCCTAAACCAAGAGGATTCGGGTTAAATGGTTCGAAATTAGATGCACCATTATCAAACAAATACGGATTTGGCTGTTCTACAATACGCGAATCAACCGGAACATAATATAAATCGCTGGTCGAAGAAGGAACATATACTGACTTCTCACTGTGCTGCAATCCAAAATACTGGTTTCGCAGCGATGACTCTAAATTGATATTTTCAGCAAATCCTCTCCACGGAGCCTTATCTGTCCCTGGATTAAATACACGTTCAGAACTATATGTTCCATAGTTATACACTGGTGTTGTTGTTTCAGCACGTTGGTCCAGAATCGGCATCGTAGCATACTTTGTCGATACTGGGCGTACACTAAATGCCGGCTGCAATGTTGAACTCGGCAAATACCTTTCATACATTCGGTCATTCAACTCTTGGTGACGTTCTTGATTGGTATAATATACACCATCAACCACACCGTATAATCCAGAAGGCTCATTTAATGACATGTTATGTGTTGGATTGTTTTTATAAAGCCAGAGATTATTGTACTAATATACTAAGATAATAAAAAAATGGAGTAACACAACGTGGAATATCCATACAACATTGTAAAAAATTGATACGAAACAAAATAATATATAAAGCGAACCATTCAAAGTATACTATCGAATGTGTGGAATATTTTATTACGAATGCGCGACCAAGACAAAACTAAGTATCAAAGATTTGGCTTTCTTTCATGGAAACTTTTCGAAAATACTTCATCGAGGACCCGATAAAAGTGTATTTGTAAATGATGGGGCGCGTGTATTTGGATTTCATCGACTTGCGATAAATGGACATACTTCTGCCTCCGAGCAACCATTTTATATTAAGGGTTGTCGACTCATTTGCAATGGAGAGATTTATAACTTTCGCAGCCTTATAACTAAATATTCACTTGAAAAAGAATATACGAGCGATAGTGACTGCGAAATCATTATTCATTTATACAAGAAAATTGGCTTACATAATACTCTTAAAGAACTTGATGGCGTATTCTCATTTGTTCTGTATGATTATAAAATGAAACGGGTTATTGCGGCGAGAGATCCCGTCGGTGTTCGTGCATTATATATTGGGTCAATGAAACATGCGATAGAGACAGAGACAGAGAAGAATGATGCAGCCGTTGAGGCAGTTACGAATCAACCCAAATACTGCAATGATATCGCCATTGCAAGTGAAATGAAAGCTCTCTCGTTTTGTTCAACCGTCGTTCAATTTCCTCCAGGATGTTACATGATGTATGAAAATGAAGTACTAGACCCCTCCGATCGCCGCGCCTCATTCTACTCTTATTATGAACCCGTCTCTCTTCGCCCCCAACCATCAAGTGACTCCCCCGTTTCACAATACTCTCTTGCGAATCATATTCGAGAGATCTTCGTAGACTATACATACAAGGTCAATGATCCAACGATTAATAATGAAACGAACACACGCGTTTATATACCTGAAGGCGATATTGAACGTAGTATTTGTGGCAATATTCGCACCTTATTTATTGATGCAGTCAAGAAACGTCTTATGAGTGAACGCCCCGTTGGATGTTTACTGTCTGGCGGCCTCGATAGTTCTGTGACAACCGCTCTTGTTTCAACGTTTCTTGATGAAAAGGCCGACAAAGAAGGAAGCGAACGCCACCCCCTCAAGACATATAGTATTGGACTCGCAGGGTCCGTTGATCTTCAATGGGCGAAAAAAGTGGCCGAGTATCTCAAAACCGACCATCATGAAGTCGTTGTTAGCGAAGAGGATTTTCTAGCAGCAATTAATGAAACGATTTATCAAACCGAGAGCTATTGTACTACCACTATTCGCGCATCAGTTGGAAACTATTTAGTCAGCAAATATATTTATAGTAACACGAATGATGTTGTTATTTATTGCGGAGACATGTCTGACGAAATCTTTGGATCGTATCGCGGGTTTCTTAAGGCACCCAACGATGACGACTTTCATCGAGAGAATGAACGCATGATTCGCGATGTTCACTTCTTTGATCTACTTCGATCAGATAAAAGTATTAGTGGGGCTGGGCTCGAAGCACGTGTTCCATTTGCAGATAAAACATTCTTAACATACGTAATGCAAATACCTGCACGGTTTAAACGGTTCGATGATACAAAAATTGAGAAGTACTTATTTAGAAAGGCGTTCAATGATATATTACCCAATGATGTTATGTGGAGGAGAAAGGAGGCGTTCAGTGATGGAGTTAGCGGAAGCGATGGCAGAACATGGATTGATATTATCAAAGAGTATGTAAACACACACGTAAGTGATGAGGAGTTTGAACTCAATAAAAATACGTATGAATATAATCCTCCATATGATAAGGAAAGCTACTTTTATCGGCGGGTATTCGAGTCATACTTTCCTGGTCGTGCTGATACAATTCCTTACTACTGGAGACACCCGTTTTGTGATGGTGTACTCGACCCCAGCGCACGGCTACTCGACTTTTACAAAAGGTAAATGCTGTTACCACAGCTGTTACATAGGTTATCCGACATTATGTAGACAGGAGTTGATTATTATTCTGTGAAGATAGTGATGTTGTATATATCATAATATATCATAATATATCATAATATTATATACCAGTTTTTTTATATGAGTAATCGCGGAGGTGACGTGTCATTCAGTTCAATCATTCAACGTATTTATAAGTACGCGATCACTGTATCCTATGTTATTTATATTGTACTGTTATTCGGTATCTACAATATCGCTCCCCAATACCTCCAAGACCTTCAAACTGGAATTAAATACTTTATTGTAATTTTTCTCATGCTGCGGTTTAACCCTATCACATGGGGTACTAGTTACTCTATCGGAGGAAATAAGTTCGACAACTTTGACCGTAATTTAGTATTTTCTG
>Ga0194119_10006212_pt1 | contig 17422 bp, 17 predicted proteins | sample TA2MahC100mmetaG_FD_148620 | JGI IMG/M metagenome (GOLD analysis project Ga0194119, IMG submission 148620) | Freshwater microbial communities from Lake Tanganyika, Tanzania - TA2015018 Mahale Deep Cast 100m | ecosystem: Environmental > Aquatic > Freshwater > Lake | place: Tanzania: Lake...
AACGGGTGATACCTCGTCGGCCAGTTCCTGGCCGCTGTTTGCGTAGGGCACTCCCACCTGGGTACCAAGCGTGTCAGCGCGGTCGATGGCCGCGTTGAGCCCGGTTGACCTAGCAACTAGCGACACGAACAGCGCGCTGGCATCCGCAACGGGTGCAAACGGCGTCGGGGAGCGGCCTCTGTCTGGTCCAACAGGGCCCTCAAGCCCCTGCACAAACAATCCGTCAAGCGCGACCCGCGTATCGCCGGTTTGTGCCGACGCCGGCGTGGCTGTGGTCACGGAAGCGACCCGCCCAGTGAGGCTGAACTCGCTGAAGTCGGGTTGAAACGACAACCCGCCGACAAAAGCTGACTCGCGGAACCGAACCCGGTGATCTGGGTAATTGGCACCATGGTGCCGCTTGATTGGAAGGAGTTCCCGTCCTGGGGAACCCCCGACTCGATCAAAATCGACTGCTTGAGCGCATTGATCTGATCAGCAGTCGGGTTGCCGACCCATTGACGTGAACAGGCCCCGAGAAGGCGATGAAGACCTTATTTCCCTGAACATTCGAACGGCGCGCGACGAGGGGCGGGGGAGTACCCGCTGGATCTGTAACGTTCACCGTCGCTGCGGCAACGGTGAAAAACGATGTGCTGTTCCCGGTGCCGATCTGAAACTGGTTGCTCTCTGCCAGCTCGGGGATGCTGTCAGCGGTTGCAGTAGCTTGAACCGAGGCCACTCCATCCACATAACTGAGCCCACCCTGCGGCAGCAAACCCGATGCAAAGTCGGCGCCACCGACAGAACTGGATAGGGAAGGGACAACGCGCCACTGATTGGGAATCATCCCCATCAGGCTTCGGACATCCACCTTGAATTCGGCGTTGACGCCTTCGGATACGCTGCCAGGCGGTGCGCTGAGAATGGGTATCGTGGTGGGCGTACTGGAGAAGGTGTGTTGGACGGTCTGCGGAGGCGTGGAGTCCGAGGCACCAACATTCAGGTTGGTATCGTCATCGACCACGACCCGTATGGCAGAAAGATTGGCGGGAATATTGCTCGTCGAAGCGACCGATCCGCTCGCGGGGCAAAGCCTGTCAGGGGCGTTACTAATAAGGCGCCGTTCGTACCCGCATTCACCGCCTGCCACTGGATTGCGCCGGTAAGCGCAGACCCGGCGTAGGTCAGCCGCACGCTGTTGTTTGAATCGCTGACGAGTTGAAGGTTGGATACCGACATTTGGGCTTTCCCTGGACACGATGCTCAAGTCGGAGTCTCGATGTCACCATTCGAGCGCGTCGAAACCCTGGTTTAACGAGGGCAACCTTAACCAACTAAAGGGCGGTCGGGTGCGCGATTTTCAAAAACTATCGGATGCCCGCGGTCGATGCCGCGAGCCGGGCGCGACCACCGGGCGCACGAACCACTAAAGCGTCGGTTCGGGCTTGGGCGGTGGTCGACAGATCCCTATCCAATTGACTGCTACGATCCTGCTTGCCGGTTCAGATGATTGATGAAAAATCTTGGGAGTCGTCCGTGAGGATTCGCTTTCTTGTTATCGCGAGTGCGCTGATCCTGTCGTCTTTGAATGCTTCGGCTCAGACGGCCGGTGACCGGACGTTGAGGATCATCGTGCCGTTTGCGCCGGGCGGCGGTGTCGACGTTGTCGCACGGGCTTTTGCGCAGCAGGTTTCCCGCGTGCTGGGCCAATCGGCAATTGTTGAAAACCGGCCAGGCGCATCGGGAAACATTGGTGCGGATGTCGTGGGCAAATCGGCACCTGATGGTCTGACCCTGCTTTTCAGTGCATCGACCTTCGTGGTGAACCCGGTGGTGGCCGCGCAGAGGCCGCCTTTCGATCCGATTCGCGACTTTTCCGGCATCGCCCTGGTTGCGAAGGGCCCGTTGCTTTTTATTACCAATCCGGCAACCGGTCAGTCTCTTCAAGAGTTTCTCGCCAATGCCAAGGCGCGGCCAGAGGCCTTCAACCTCGCGACCGGCGGCTACGGTTCAGCCGGCCATCTGGGGGCGGAGTCGTTCAAACTCAGGGGCGGTCTGACCATTCCGGTATTGCTCTACAAGGGAACGGCCCCCGCCTTCACCGACCTCGTGGGCGGTCAGATCAGCGGCATTCTCGATCCGCTGGTCACGTCGTTGCCGCTTGCGCGCAGCGGCAAGGTGCGGGCGCTTGCGCTCGCCGGCCCCGCCCGCAGTCCGCTTGCGCCCGAGGTGCCCACGTTTGCCGAAGCAGGCATGCCTGGCTTTGAGTTCTTTACGTGGTACGGCCTCTGGGGCCCCGGCGCCCTGGCGCCAGCGGTTGCCGAAAGCCTTGAGAGGGCGGTGGCGCGAGTGAACGCATCGACAGAATTCGTGAAGTGGCTGGAGTCTCAGGGACTGGAGCCTGGCGGACTTACCGGCGCAAAATTCACCGAGTTCTCAAGAAAAGAGCAGTCGATGTATGCCGACATCGTTCGGCAGGGAAATATTCAGAAACAGTGAGAATCGGTTACTTTGGGTCGTTACCCGGGCTCTCGAACATTTGCCGAAGCCGGGTGAGTTGAACCTTGCCGTAGTGCGAGCGCGGCAGGGTGGGTACGGTCTGGATGCGCTTGGGGCGCTTGTGCGAAGACAGTCTGCCCAAGCAGTGCGCTGCGATTTGGGAAGGGCTTGGCGATTGACCGTCCTCGGCAACGACCGCCGCGGCAACGACCTCGCCCCATTCCTGGTCGGGTAGTCCAAACACCGCCACGTCGGCTACCCCGGGTACTTCGCGGATCACCTGCTCAACCTCGCCGGGTGATACCGACTTGCCGCCGGTACGGATCATCAGCTTCAGGCGACCGGTGACGCTGAGACGTCCCTGCGGGTCGATGACCCCCATGTCACCGGTATGCAACCAGCCCCCGCGAAGGGCCTCCGCTGAAAGGTCAGGCTTGTTCCAGTAGCCGCTCATCAGATGGGCGCCGCGGATCAGGATCTCGCCCTCGCCGGCTGGGCGGGGCGTTCCGCTGCCATCATCAACGGCGATGTCACACCCAAAAATGGCACGGCCCGCGCTCTTCAATCGCTGGGGATCGATCGTAGCGTTATCCATGACCTCGTTGGGTGGCTGGTAGCAACTCCACGGTGCTTCGGTCAATCCGTAGAGCACACCAATCCTGGGACCGATCAGATCAACAAGCTCGGCGAAGGTTTCGGGTGGGATGGCGGCCGCGCCGACATCAATCGATCGCAGTGTCTGGAGCGCAGTGAGCGCGCCGCGATCGGACTCTCGAAGCATTCTCACCAGATGCGTTGGAACCAGGCTGGTGAAGCTCGCGCGTGTCTGCTGAACCAGCGAAGGAAAGCGCTCGGCGGAAAAGCTGTCGGCTGCAATGACGGTGCCGCCTGCGCAGAGGTGAGCCAGTACGACGATCGCGGCAATCGGCCAGAGCGGTCTGACGTTCAGCATCACATCCCCCGCCCTGGCGCCGCGGGCGAGGACGATGTTCTGGACTGCCGCCCGCAATGCGCCATGGGTCAGTACGACCGCCTTGGGTACGCTTGAGGTGCCGCCGGTATAGTTGAGCGATGCGATGTCATCGCTTGAAGGATCAAAGCCGCACGGTGGGCCAAGCGGTGAATGCAGGGCATCCTGCACCAACGCTTCGATGCCCTGAACCGGTAATCGTGTGAGCGAGGCGACCCCCTGACCGAGCTCATTTCGCGAGTGACTGCAGAGAATCAGGGTCGCACCGGCATCGCCGATCTGCGCAGCCAGTTCAGAGGCGGACAGTGCGGGGTCCAGAGGCACCCTGACGAAGCCGCCTGCCATCACGCCATAGTCAGCAAGCAGGTAATCGAATCGCTGGTCGCCGATCAAGGCGATCCGATCGCCACGGCGAACCGACAATTGCTGCAGACGGTTACCGAAGGCAAGGCATGCCTGCACGAACGTTCGAAAGTCCATGCTGCGATGACCGCTTGCATCCTGCACGGCGGTGGCTGCGCCCCCCCTGTGTCCAGCCGCCCGCAGGAGCCCTGCGATTGACATGGCTACCAGCCCTGCATGACGACGCGCCCGTTGGTCTGCCGGTTATCGAGCAGACGGTGCGCATCGCTTACGCGATCGAAGGGTAGAACCGCCGAGATGACGGGCTTGATCAAGCCGCCTGCAATCATCGCAAGTGCGTGCCTCACTTCATCGATCGGAGCCATGCCGGAGCCCTGAACCCTGATGCGCCGTGCGATAAGCAGCCCGGGCTGGATGGTTGCTGCTGATTGATCGAGGTTGCCAAGCACCACAACAGCGCCGCCGGTCGTGACGCAACGGACAGACTGGGCAAGCGTCTGGCCAAGATTGTCGATGACGAGATCCACACCTCGCTTTCCCGTTAAATTCCAAACGTCCGAGGCGAAGGTCAGGTCCGGCGATACCACCACTTCTGCCGCGCCGAGCGATCGCAGAAAGGCTGCTTTGTCTGGACTGCTTGTGATTGCGATCGGATATCCGCCGAGCGCGCGGACAATCTGGATCTGATGAACGCCGAGGCCGCCACTCGCACCGGTGATGGCAACCGTATCACCCGGCTGCATCTGACCGACGCTTCGTATCGCGCGGAGGCTGGTCGCGATGGGGCAGCAGGCAAGCGCGGCGGCAGGCCAGTTGATTCCTGACTGGAACGGTATCGTCATGGAAGCGGGCACCGCGATCAGCTCGGCGTACCCGCCTTCGGTATCGATCGCGGGCGCGCTGAAAGCCTTGCACATGTCTTGCCGTCCGATCAGGCAGCTGCGGCACACACCGCAGAATCTCCGCTGATACACCACGACCCGATCGCCTATCGCCCGGCGATCGACCGCAGACCCCTTGTCGACTATTTCCCCCGCGATTTCATGGCCGAGAACCACACCGGTTTTTGCGCCGGGCAGCTTTCCGGCACGGTGCAGCACATCGTGATGACAGACGCCCGCGGCCTGAACGCGCACGACGACATCGGACGGCCCCGGTCGCGGTTGCGCAACGTCCCGAGCGATCAGGTTGTCGGGACCGCCGAACGCCTCGAGGATGATCGCTTTCAACTCGGATTCCTTACTTGGGCCACTCTGGCACTTGGTTGTCGGTAGGGGAGGCGCGCCGTATAGTCGCAAGCGGCTGCGGGGTGGTCAACGCGCAGTGCCATCGGCTGAAATCAAAGTTTCGTTCGCGCATACACAGGAGCATCAATGACCCAGCGCATTCTGACTTCGCAGCCGGAAGACGGCGTACTGATCGTGACGCTTAACCGCCCCCACGTGTTGAACGCGCTCGATGTTCCCGCCAAGGAGCGCCTGGGTGAAATTTGGGCATGGGCGGCGCAGAATGCATCGGTCCGTGCAGTCATTCTCTGCGGCGCGGGCGAGCGCGGTTTTTCGGCGGGATCCGATATCAAGGAGATGCGACGAACGGGACGGATGGTGACGACCGACACCCTGATGGCTGCCATCCCAGGAGTGTCAACGCCGTTCGAAAAACCGATCATCGCGGCGCTACATGGCTTTACGGTTGGTTTCGGGCTCACCCTCGCGATTCATTGCGATTTCAGAATCGCTTCGCGAGGCTCGCGAATGGGATTTCCAGAGGTGCAGCACGGCATGCTCTCAGGCATCAGCGCGATCACGCTCCCAGGGTTGATTGGCGAAGCCCGTGCGCTGGATCTGATGCTGACAGGTCGTCTGCTTGACGAGCAGGAGGCGATTGCGATTGGCCTCGTTCACCAGGTGGCGGAGAACCCGTTCGAAGACGCTCTGAGGCTTGCGCGGCAGCTCGCAGGCAACTCGTCCCTTGCTATGCAATTGACCAAGCGACTGGTACTTGAGAGCCGGCGAGCGCGCATCCGGGCGTTTGCGCAGTCCGTGGATGAGGCGCGCGCAGAAGTGACCAGTTCGAGGGAATTTGGTGATGTGGTCGAGAATCGTTCAGGGACGGGGCGTGCGCGAATCTGATGCAAGGGTCGCGTGACAAGGATGTGCCTCAGGCGCTGCGGCTCGGACGCCTTCGGCAGAGCGGCCAGGTAAAAAGTACGCCTAGGGCCGCGCCGGCGATCACTGCGCTCCAGGTGTGGGCATCAAGGGCTACGCGGGCGTACATGGTGGCAAGCGTCATCGGCAGTAACAACAGCAGCCAATAACGGCTGTAGCGCGCCGCCACAAAGACAGCGCCCGAACTCGCGAGCGCCGAGTGCCCCGAGGGAAAATTGTGCCGGCTGTCCTCCGAAGAGGGGCGCTGCCCCAGCCTGACGCCACTCATGTCAACGTCGTTGAGCGTACGCTTGAGTCCGTGCGTGGCGCTGGTGCCTGTCAGGGTGACCCAGATGAGGGCTTTGAGTCCCAGGATGTCACGGGTCATGAGGGGCAGCGCAATCTGTGCCACGGTGTTCACAAACCGCCCCTGGTTTTCGACCCAAACAACCCATTGTGCGACTGGCTGGACTGCCCCGCGCGATACTGGGGGTGCCGGCATTACCAGACAGAGTAGAAAAGCGAGGCTCGCGACGGTCATGACCCAGTCCCAGCGCGAGATGAATGCTCGCCCCAGTGCAAGAAGCCTCTCGCCAAAGCGCGCCACCGGTCGGTTCATTTGAGGAGTTTCAACAGATCAAGTTCAGGCCTGTACGGACCACCGCTAAGCGCCAGCATTCCCATGACGGTATGAAACACATGCCCCTGGCCGACACCTCGCAGCGCTGCAGCCTTGCCGGTGTCGACCGGTACCTCCTGGGCAAACGCGGAGGAGAACCAAAGCGAAAAGGGAATATCAAGCTGCTCGCGGGGCGAGAGCGTGCGGGGCATTCCGTGTAGATAAAGCCCACCTTCACCTAGCGACTCGCCGTGGTCCGAAAGATAAAGCCAGGCCGAAGCAGCATCAAGCTTTCCGAGAATATTCGACAGGCTCGCGAGGACATGATCGGTGTAGGCGATCGAATTATCATAAGCATTGGCAAGAGACTGTGCTTCGCAATCCTTGAGGATCACTGTTTTACAGGTGGGCTTGAAGCGCTCGAAGTCTGGCGGATACTTGGTGTGATAAGCGGGGCCATGACTGCCGCTCAGGTGAAGCACGATGAATATCCGCCTGTGGGGCGATTGCGCGATCAGGCCGCTCAGGCCGTGCAGTAGAGACCCGTCCCATCGCGGTGCTTCACAGGGCGCCTCAGGGCAGTAGGCTGCCATGTCGCCCAACCGCTCGTAGAGACGAACCTTGAGTGGGGGCTCTCCGGAATTGGCGCTTCGCCAGATCACATCGATGCCTTGCCGATACAGATAACTGGGAAGGGGCTCACCCATTTGCGCGCGATCGGGTGTGGTGTCGCCCTTGTGAGAAAGAATGCAGGTGAGCGCAGCGAGCGTATAGGATGAGCAGGCCTGTACGCCCGGAATGGCCACCGCGTTGACTGCGCGAGTCTGCGCATTGGTGTCACGCGTATATCCCAGCATGCTCTGACGGTCGGCACGCGCGGACTCACCAATAACCAGTACCACGACCCGCTTTCGCTCGCCGAGCGTTGCAGGGGTTGCATCGGGCAGGGGGTCGAATTGCTGCTGCCCGCGTTTTTCGGTCTGCACAAAACGTACCGTGTTGATGACATAAGACCAGGGCAGAATGCGGGCCCCCAGCCGGCTGTCGTGTTCGGTGATCCACAGCCACGTGAAGGACAGCGCATAGAGCGTGCCAAGGCACAGGCCTGGTGCCAGCACCAGGGCGAGAACGCGCTCGCGAAGGCGCACCCGCCGAAGCGGCCAGATCCAGACCAGCCATGCCGGAATACCGGCCCAGAAGCACAGATACAGCAGCAGTTGGGGGTGCAGTAAAGCGCCTGCCTCAGCGGTATCGGTGTTGAGCACATTGCCCATCATCGTTCGATCCAGAAACACCTCGTACTGATCGATGAAGTAGAGCGCGACGGCGTTTCCCAGCGATAAGGCGATCAGCAAGGTCTTCAACAGGCGGTTGGAGAACACCGCAAGGGCCATGAACAGCATGAGGTTGAGCGTGATGGGTATCAGCGCCACGGCCAGCCCGCTCGCGAGCGCAAACGGGGAGGGCAGATCGAGTTGCGAGGCCAAATAGCGCCATAGCGCGCCGTTGAACCACAGTGCGCTGACGATGGCTGCGCCGATCGCAAAGACCGCCGGATGGGAAGGCAGGGCTTTACGAAGCCTTGACAGGCGCGCGCTCACGTCGGGGATGGACAAGTACCGCCTCGATGAATTTGCAGGGCAGAGGATTGTGAGGCCGCGATACCGACTTCAACAAATCAGATCTGCCTGGACGCTCTCGGGGCAGGGCCGTATAGTCGCCGCGGGGCGGCCTTGGCGCCGCGCGGCGGGCAGATATGCAAGCGTCGATGGTGCGCAGCACTGCCAGTGCCGGTTCGACCGGACCGTACCAGGGAGAATAAAACCGTGAATTCGCCCATCAAAGGACGCGGGGGTTTCATGCATGCGGCGGTGGCGCTTGGCTACTCCCTCAAGGGGCTGGCTGCCGCATGGCAGCGCGAAATCGCTTTTCGCCAGGAAGTGTTGATCGGCGTGCCGATGCTTGTCGCATCGCCCTGGCTCGCACCCGACCGGACCGGGCTGGTGTTGATGATCGGATCGGTGTTGCTTGTCTGGTTCGCCGAACTCTTCAATACAGCGCTCGAGGCTGTCTGCGATGCGGTAAGCGTTGAGGCGCATCCGCTTCTTGGAATTGCGAAGGACGCCGGTAGCGCCGCGGTACTGCTTAGCCTCATCGGTTGCGCAGTCACCTGGACCGTTTTGATCGTTCCCTGACTTTCCCGGCCTCGGGCGATCGGTTTCAGCCAGGCCCGGCGCCGAACCAGATCGTCCCCATCCCACTCACGGGCAATGGCTGGAAAGATCTGACGCTGAACCACCGAGTTCAGGTTCCCCGCCCCCAGAGGCCGCAGAATCGGCGGGCAATGAACTGAAGGTTGGTTGGGTAGCCAGGCCAGTTGGTATACCCCGGCATGCGAAATTCTTTTTCAGCCTGGTCCCAGCACTTGCCCTCTTGGCCGAGCTTTTTCATTTCCGCACTGGCAGCCTGCAACAATTCAAGTTGGTCCTGTACGTCCTTTTTAGTGCCTAAACGTCCGCCTGGAACGCCTGGGTGGCCGGGAATCAGCCGGTCCCATTCCATAGCGAGTACCTGACGCATGAAATCTTCGGTCTCGAGCGGGTGGAAATCGATCATTCCGCGCCCGGGTAGCGTACCCACCGGGATGGTGTCGACCACGAAGATGATCCGTTCCTTGGGTAGCCGCATCACCAATGTCGAATCGGAGTGATTGAGCCCATGGTAGGTGAGTTCCAGGCGGGTACCGCCCAGCGTGATGACTCGGCCAGTGTCGGGGACCACTTCGTCAGGCAGTACGGTGTGCGGATCCTTGATCAATTCCAATCGCTCCTTCGCCCGACGGTGGGCAACGAAGATCGCACCGGCATCCTTGAACGCCTGCCCGCCGGCGATGTGATCAAAGTGGTGATGGCTGTAGATGACGTACTTCACGGGTTGATTCGTCACCTTGCGGATTTCGTCCAGGAAAAGCTGTCCACCATTGGGCCGACCGTAGGCGACTGGATCGGTGGCAATCACGCCCTCGGGCGTGACGACAAACATGGCCTGGTGGGCGACATTTCTGAAGATGTAGACGTTATCGGTGCCTTCGACCCTGGTCGTTGCGTAGGTTGGCAAGGCCGAAGGCGCGGCCCCGTACTGCGGGGCGGTCGGTTGCTGCCCCCTTGAGAGGGGTACGGCGAGTAGGAGGGCGAGGAGTGCCGCGATCCGTTTCATGGTGCGGCGTCGCCTTTCTTGGCCTGGCGGCCAGTTAAGGTGGATATTCGATCATACGGGCATCCCATCCTGTCATAGATGAAGCCCGCGCACCAGTTCACCCCGCACCGGGACTATGATGAGACCGTCTGCGGTAGCGATTGCTGGTGCCGCATCACGGGATCTGGCGAAAGTCGGCGGCTGGCCTCAGCCTTCTGCGCTTCACTCCGCGTCGGGTCTCCTCTAAACTTATCAACAGTACTTCACTAAGAAGTGCTTTCCACCCCCTAGTCAAAATTCAACGCGCAGCGACGTACAAACCAATAATGGAGACACCGACATGAATCGAAGTCTATTTGCGGCGGCGCTTTCGACGCTCGCCTTGATGGCTACCGGTGCCGTTTGCGCGCAGACTTTTCCCTCGCGAAGTATTCGCGTCATCGTGCCATTTGCCGCTGGGGGCGCAGCCGACAACATGGCACGTATTGCCAGCGAACGGGTTGCGCAGGCGCTGGGTCAGTCAATCGCGATTGAGAACCTGACCGGTGCGGGTGGCAATGTGGGTGCGCTTCAGGTTGCGCGCGCAGAGCCCAACGGTTACACGCTGATGGCAACAATCGACTCGGTGCTCACCATCAACCCGCACGTCACGCCCAAGATGCCCTTCGATGCAATCGAAGACTTCGAGCCCCTGATCAAGCTCGTGGATGTGCCGCTTTACCTCGCAGCGCATCGAAGCTTTCCCGGTAAAACCCTGCCTGAGGCGATTGCGGCGGCGAAGTCCAAGCCGGGTCAGTATGCAATCGGGTCATCAGGCCAAGGCTCGCCTCATCACATCGCGATAGAACTACTCAACCGCAGTGCGGGGGTTCAGTTTGCACACGTGCCTTATCGTGGTGCCGCGCAGTCGCTCGCAGATCTTGGTGGCGGGCACATCCCGCTGGCGATGGGCGCTTATACGGCGCTGCGGCAGTTTGTTGAATCCGGTGCGGTCGTAATTCTTGCAACGACCGGGCCTGCCAGAACGCAGGCGCTGCCCAACGTGCCCAGCATCGCCGAGACGGTGCCCGGGTATTCGGTAACCTCCTGGCTCGGATTTCTGGCGCCTGCCAAAACACCCAGGCCGGTGCTTGAGAAATTGGCCGCCGAGTACGCAGCCGCACTGCGGCTACCGGAAGTGGCTGAGCGACTGAAAAAGGGAGGCATGGACCCCGCTCCGGTAGCGCTCAATGAGTTCGGAAAATTGCTTCGAGCCGATCATGCCCGAATGGGGAAAATCGTTCGCGATGCAGCGATCACCTTGAACTAGCGCTGGCCGCGAAAGGGCATCACGGTGACAACAGTTCACGATTCGATGCGCGCTGCCGTGGTTATCGAGGAGGCAGGCGCCAAGCGTATCGAGTGCAGAACCGTTCCGCGGCCGATCTTGACGGAGGGCGAACTCCTTGTAAGGGTTCACGCAGCCGGACTTAACCGGGCTGACCTCGCGATGAACGTGGGCCACTTTCGCTCAGCTGGCGCGGCGCTTGGCTACGCGATTCCTGGTGTCGAATTTGCCGGGGAAGTCGTCGAAGTCGGTGAAGGTGTCACTGGATTTTCCGCAGGTGATCGCGTGATGGCGATGGGTCAGGGCGCCTTCGCGGAGTTCGCCAAAATTCACCATCGACTGGTCATGCGTGTTCCCTCGCCGATGGCCTGGATACAGGCCGGCACTGCGCCGGTGGCACTGATGACTGCGTACGATGCCCTGATCACCCGAGCCGGTCTCAAATCTGGCGAGTCGGTTCTGGTTCAGGCGGCAAGCTCGGGCGTTGGGATTTTTGCGACGCAGATTGCACGGCTCAAAGGCGCGCATCCTGTGATGGGAACGTCCTCGTCAGAGAGCAAGCTCGCGGCGTTGGCCGCAGCATCTCTGGCCCCCGACATCAGCATCGACACCAGCAAACAGGATACGGTTGAGGCGGTGATGGCTGCCACGCAAGGTCGTGGATCGGATGTGATCATCGATATGGTGGGCGGGCCCACGCTGGATATTCATCTTCGGGCTGCGGCTTTGCGAGGGCGTATCGTCTGCGTGGGCCGGATGGGGGGCGCCCGGGCTCAGCTCGATTTTGACTTGCTGGCCCTGCGCAGGCTGACGCTGATCGGTGTGACCTTCAGGACAAGAACGCTCGACGAAATCGCAGCAATCGCCACGTCAGCGAGTGCAGACATATTGCCGGACGCAGCCGCCGGGCGGCTACGCTGGCCGGTCGATAAAGCGTTCGCGCTTGAACAGGCGCCCGAGGCGTATCAGTGGATGCGATCCAATTCACATCTCGGCAAGCTTGTGATCACGCCCTGACGGGTCGTTTACGCGTCTGCGGTAAATCCGATTGACTTCACCAGTGGTCCCCACCTGTCGGTATCCGCCTTCAATAACGAGGCGAGCTCGTCCGGCGTGGAGGATTTCGCCTCGAGCCCCATCGTTGCCAGTCCGCTAATCGTCTCGGGGGCGGCGAGCGCTTCTCGCATTGCCGCATTAAGCCGCGTCACGACAGCCCCAGGTGTCTTGGCCGGGACATAAAAACCGAACCACTCGCTGAAGGTAAACCCATTCAGGCCCTGCTCGATCATGGTGGGTGTGTTGGGCGCAAACGGGTTTCGTTTGGCACCGCTTGCCGCAAGGAGGCGCGCCTTGCCGGCCGCCACATGCTGGGTGAACTCTCCGATGGGTCCGCTCACCGCTGCGATCTGGCCGCCGATCATGTCGAGAATTGCGGGCTGGGTGCCACGAAAGGCGACATGCTTCAGATCAACGCCGCCTTCCCTGCCGAGCAGGACGCCGATGAAATGTGGAACTGAACCCGCTGCAGGTGAGCCAAACTTGGCAAGTGTCGGGTTGACTTTGCACCACGAAAAAAACTCGGCGAGGTTGCGTACGCTGGCGGGGACCTGCGGCCCCACCGCGAAGCCAAAATCGAACGTGCAACCCAGTGTCACGGGCATGAAGTCGACCACCGGGTCATAAGGCAACTTGCGGTAGATATGCGGATACACCCCGAGAATGGACATTGGGGTCTGCAATACCGTGTGGCCGTCGGGGCTGGCCGCTTTCAACGCTTGGGCAGCGATTTGTCCACCCGCACCAGTACGATTTTCCACGACGGCGACCCGCGCGTAACCGGGTGCCATTTTGTCGGCGACTTTGCGACAGAGCGTGTCTGAGGTGCCACCCGGAGGAAAGCCGGTAATGATTCTGAGCGTGTCGACTTACACCTGCGCCCGCGCGCGATGGCTCACTGTAGCGAGGAGCGCGGCTGCTGTGGTGGACTGCAAGATACTTCGGCGAGAAATGGTCATGAGATGTCTCCAGGGTATTGGTATGGGTCGTCATTCAAAAACTTCGGGCATTGACCCGGCAGGGTATAAATGAGGCACGCAAACGCTGTCAACGAAGCGGCCTTCAGGTTCGGGGAATTTGGGCAGCACCTGCCCGCACTGGCGGCGAAGGGTGCGCGATACCAGGTCCGGTGGACGAACGCCTCCAGTAAGACATACAGTCCCGCATTCGATCGGCGTGTGCCTCCTCGAATACTGTAAAGCGCATCTGATGAAGCTTCTGGCAATTGCTGTCGTGGCGCATGACGCCAACGCGGCTTACTTCGATGGCGAACGTGTTCGCTATGTGAAATTCGAGCGGCCGCGGCAGGAAAAGCGCTTCAGTTTCAAGTCGCCCCAGGATTGGCGATCCGAAACTGAAGCAGCGTTTGGCATCCAGGCGGCCGAGGTCGACCACATCGCGGTCACGTTTGATCCATCGGCGCTTCCGGCCGAGGTGCGCCGGCACCTGTCGCCAGACGCAATGCGACGCCTGGCTTCGGGTCAGTCGCTCGCCGAAACCCTGGCGCCCGAGGTCTGTGCGTATCTGCAGGCGCCAGGTGCGACCTGGTTGAGCCATCACTATTGTCACGCGCTGAGCGGCTGGATGCTTGAGTCAGAGCCAGTGGCGCACCGAATCGTGATCGATGGTTTGGGTGATGGCCGGCCCTGGAGCGTCTATCGTGATGGCCGCACGGTGGCGGCGGGCGATATCCGTCAAGGCTCCATTGGCTGGGGAATTCGAGAGGCTGGCAAGGCGCTGGGAATTCAGGCTGCGCACTTCAATGATATTGCCGGCAAGGTGATGGGGATCCAGGCGTATGGGCGAATCGATGTAGGGTATCGCGACTATCTGAGCGCGCTTGATTTCGATCGCCTGGATGAGCTTTGGTCTTTGCACGGATGGTTGCGCTGGAAACGCGATCCCACCGTCGCTCGGCTCACGCTGCTCGATTGGGTGGCCACGGTTCATCACCAAACGGCAGAGTGGTTACTGAAATTTTTTGCCAGCCACGTGCAGGCGGATGAGCCGGTCGCTTACTCGGGCGGCGTCGCGCAGAACGTGGTGTGGAATTCGGCCTTGCGAAGCCGGTTTCCCAATCTGGTAATTGCACCGCATTGCTCAGATGAAGGCCTCAGCCTGGGGGCACTCGAGTGGCTCAGACAACGCCATGCCTTACCCCCGCTTGCCATCGAGGCCTTTCCCTACGCGCAGGCCGATACCCCTGCGCCGAGCCCATCGGAGGAGACCATTGACCAGGTGGCTCAGGTGTTGGCGCAGGGCAAGGTGGTGGGTTGGTATCAGGGGTATGGCGAGATCGGCCCGCGGGCGCTTGGTCATCGATCGATTCTGATGGACCCGAGACTTTACGATGGGCGCGCACGAATCGATCAGATTAAACGTCGAGAGCCATTTCGGCCGTATGGCGCCTCGGTACTTGCTGAAGACTTTGACCGGTTTTTTAAGGGCGCGACCGACGCGTTCATGTTGTACTCGTGCGAGGTGGTTGGGCCGATGCTGCCAGCCATTCAGCACGTTGACGGCAGTTGTCGTGTTCAGCGAGTCGATGGCGGCCCTCAGCCGTTTCGAGCGCTTCTTGAGCGGTTTCGGACGCTGACCGGCTGCAGCGTTTTGCTCAACACCAGTCTGAATGTGGCAGGCAAGCCGCTTGCCGCGGATCCAACGCATGCGATGCAGCTGTTTGCAGAATCGCCATTGGATGCGCTTTGCGTGGGCAATACGCTTTATCGCCGCTGAGTGTCGTCCAGTCCGGGCGCGTCAGGAATCAGATTTAGATTAAGCACCAGGCGTGCTTCGCGGTCTGTGCAGGAGGCACCCGTGTGTCGAAGCGCAGCACTGAAAATCACCAACCGGTTGGCGACGCTGGCAACACGGGTCCCGTCTTCGAAGAGCGTGTAGCCATTGTTGTCGTTCAGATAGTAGATCGCGGTCAGCGCCTGGCGATGACGCGTGTCGACGTGAAGGCCATACTCAAGATGCCGGGACCTGCCCGGCGTCTTGTTTAGTTTGGCTTTGATCAGGCGCATGGGCCCGAACCAGTTCAGTACGGGCGCAATGATGTGCAGGAACGGCGAGCGATAGACCCTGCGGTTTCGCCACGCGTAGAAGCCATGTACAAACTGAAGATTATCCTGTGGATCCAGACCAGGAAAATCTCCCCGGAGTATTTCGCTGCGTTCCCATGGAAACGATTCAGACTGCACCGCTGCGAGCATGTCGCGCAGCGCCTCCGGGGGTAATAGCGCATCAACGACTTTCGGCATCAGGCCTTCTTCTGATACGCGTTGCACCAGGCTGCGGCTGCCACCAGCTTTCCGGGAAACACTGCGCAGCTGCCGCTATCGGCAGACTTGCTCTGGTACAGCTGGCAGTTCACGCACTTCTGCTCAGCGGTATGCTTAGGGTATTTCTTTTGGTCAACCTGAGCCGTGTTCGCTTTGTATCCCAAGGCAACGGCCTGGGCGTCGGTTTCGGCAACCAGTGCCTGGGCGTTGGCGTGATCAGCGGTGACGACACTGATACCTGCGACACCACAGACGGTTGTGGCTAAAAACGCGCGGCGATGATTCATGCGGATTACTCTTGGCAAGAGAAAGGGAAGAGGGGCTGATCGCCCAGCGATGAGTATCCTCCTTCGAATTTGCCCCAGTAAAGCGCTTGGGCTCGTGCCGGGCCTCTGTGTTCAGCGAAATGGTGCGCGCGTTGCCTGAGCCTGCCGGTCATAATCAAAGCAATCAATTGCCTGCGTACGCCAGATGCCATGAGTGTGTCGCGGGTTGCATCCCACTATCGTTCAGGAGAGAAATATCCATGGATACGCTGCGCGGACTGATGCGAAAGAGTTTGCTCGCGGTGATTCCCGCTTTGGCTGCATTGGGTCTGGTGTCAGCGGCCAGCGCGCAGGTCAACATCCGTATTGGCCACGGCTCGGCGGCGGAAGAAACACTCTGGCTGATGAAGGCAGACCCCAAGGTGACCCGCTCGCAGGGCAAGGTCTACAAGCTCGACTTTGCCCTGTTCTGGCACCGACAAGCGCTTTCAGGCGTTTGAAGCGGGCGAGCTGGACATAGCGACTGGCTCGTCTCACAGCGTACTGATGGCAGCCTCCGAAGGCGCGCGATTCAAGATCGTGGCAACGCTCTCGCGTGAGGGGGCAAGCGGCTTTTCCACCCGTTACATGGTCAAGGCCGACTCCCCGATCAAGTCGATCGCCGACCTGAAGGGGCGCACGGCCTGTGATTTACACGCGAGGATTGCGGCGCGCCGATCGCTGGGATCTGGGTTCCTGGCGCTGGAAGCATGTGCCATCGCGGCCAGGCGCACAGCCCGCAACCGATCGCGGTCCCGACGAGATCGTGACCCCGCTTCGCGCTGAACCGAGTGATCTGATTATCGGCAAGCAGAAGCCGTCGGCATTTTTCGGCACCCCTTTGCAGTCCCATCTGACGCTACTGGGCTGCGACAGTCTGGTGATAGCCGGTGGCACGACTTCCGGGTGTGTTCGTGCCACAGTGGTGGATGCATTCAGCGCGAACTACCGCGTGGCCGTCATTGCAGATGCCTGCTTTGACCGGAATCAGACAAGCCACGCGGTCAGTATGGTGGACATAAGCGCAAAGTACGCAGACATCCTGAGCACTGACGAGATCCTGGCAGCGCTTGGCTAATCCTGGTCCGGGCCTTGAATAAGGCAGGCTCGACGAAAGTCTGTCAGCAGCGGAAATTCCAGCCCTGACCGGGCGTGCCAGGCGCTCGACTGCTTAGGCAGTCATAATCGGGCCCATCATGTCCCCGCTCCCGCCATCTGATCCGTCCACGCCAGCCCCTGGTCGCAGTCGTTTCACTGCGCCTGCTGACCCCGCGCTGATCGATTCACGTTATGCGGCGTGGCGGCTCGCGGCGGCCCTGGCGGCCTCGGCGCTGGGCAATGCGCCAATGTATGTGCTGGCGGTGGTGCTTCCCGAGATTCAGCGCGATTTCAACGTGGGTCGCGGCGAAGCTGCTCTCGCCTATACCTTTATGATGATTGGCCTCGGCGCCGGGGGATTCTTGTGCGGCCGATGGACCGACCGATGGGGAGTCGCCCGGATCGTTGCGCTGGGCGGCCTGGGTACGCTGGTGGGGTTTCTGCTGGCAGCTGCCGCGCCGGGTCTTGTCGTATTCGCCTTTGCGCACTGCCTGCTGCTGGGCTTTCTCGGAATCGGCAGCTCGTATGTGCCGCTGATTTCCGATACCGCGCTGTGGTGGCAGCGCCGTCGCGGCGT
>Ga0194119_10006213_pt1 | contig 17419 bp, 13 predicted proteins | sample TA2MahC100mmetaG_FD_148620 | JGI IMG/M metagenome (GOLD analysis project Ga0194119, IMG submission 148620) | Freshwater microbial communities from Lake Tanganyika, Tanzania - TA2015018 Mahale Deep Cast 100m | ecosystem: Environmental > Aquatic > Freshwater > Lake | place: Tanzania: Lake...
CGCGGCGATCAACACCACGCCATAGGCGCAGCCCAAAAGGTTGATCAACAGATCCGCTTGGTTCATGGTCGATGCCCTGTCCGATCCGCCTGACTTAGGCCTTGCCCAGGTCGATGGCGCGCATGCGATCCTTCTCGCCATCCGTCAGCTTGTCCCACCAGGTGCCGCCGCTGTTGCCGTAGTCGAAGCGCTCGGCGCCCTTGCGGGTGTAGTACCAGTAGTTGATCAGCCAGGAGTAGGCGTAGTAGACCGCGACGCCCATGAAGAACAGTTCCGCATTGCCGGTCTTCTCGATGGACATGCCGATCAGCGAGGTCCAGACGAAGGGGCCGAAGGCCGCCCAGGCACCGGTCCAGCCCAGCATCTGCGCGCCCTTAGCCGGGGAGTAGGCGAAGACGATGGGGTACTGGCGGAAGGTGGCGGCGTTGTTGATGCCGGACATGAGGAAGATCCACAGCATGCCGTACAGGAACAGCGGGAACTGTTCTACGCCGGAGGGCGTCAGCGCGCCGCTCATGACCAGGAACACGGCACCGCCGATCTGGCCGATCGTGGTCCAGGACATGCCCTTGCTGCCGCCGATCTTGTCGAAGAGGCCGCCGGTCAGCGCCCGCACTGCGCCGCCGATCAACGGGCCCATGAAGGCATAGGCCAGCGGGTCGGGTGCGCCCTCGAAACCGCCGTAGATCGTCTTGATCATGATCGGGAAGGCGGCGGCAAAGCCGGAGAACGAACCGAAGGAACAGATGTAGGTGATGGTGCAGTTCCAGGTGTGGGTGCGTGCCCGGTTCTTCGAACTCAGGATCTCGAACTGACCCTTGAAGCCGCGCGACGGTAGCTGGATGCTCTTCAGGAACAGCACGCTGAGGATGAAGGCGACCACCAGGAACGGCACCCAGATGAAGGCGGCGTTTTGCAGCCACATGGCCTTCTTGGCTACGCTCTTGTAGGTCACTTCAATGATCTCGCCAGCGTTGTTGCGCTTGACCTCGACCTTCATGCCCTTGGTCGGGGTCACCTCGACGATGCGGCCCTGTTCGTCCTTCTTGACCTCTTCCTTGATTTTCTTGACGGCGTCGGTCTCGTGCAGGACGACGTCCTTCAGCTTGCCGTTCTCGTCCTTAACCACCTCGATGACGCCAACCAGCTCAGGCTTGGCGACCACCACGTCGGTAATGACACACACGTCTTTCTTGGTGGCCTGATCCTTGGTGCACGCCCCCTTGGTGAGCGTGATGGCGCCCTTCACCGGCTCGCCCTTGGTGAACACCTGAGGGCCGCCAGCGATGCTGCCAATGGCGACAAAGCCGATGATCCACGGGGCCACGAACTGCACGATGGACACGCCGAAGTTGCCCAGGCCCGCCTGGATGCCCAGGGCCAGACCCTGCAGCCGCTTCGGGAAGAAGATGCTGGTGGAGGGCATGAAGGACGAGAAGTCGCCGCCGCCCATGCCGCACAGGAAGCCGATGATCATGAAGGTTTCCCAGGAGGTATTCAGATCCTGGATGGCAAAGCCCAGCCAGATCATCGGGATGATCTTGATGATGGTGGCGATGCTCACCACTGGTCGGGTCCCCAATACGGGAATGAAGTTGGAATGGATCAGACGCAGGATGCCGGAAGCCAGGCCGGGAATGGCGGCCAGCCAGAACAGCTCCATGGTCGTGAACTTGAAGCCGATGGCGGGCATGCGCACCACCACCGCACTCATCACGAACCAGGTGGCGAAAGAAAAGATCAGCGAGAAGGTGGTGATCCAGCAGGTGCGCCAGGCGATCTTGCTGCCGGTCTCCTGCCAGAACTGCAGGTTTTCAGGTTCCCATCGGGTAAGTCGTGACATTTAAGTTTCTCCTTGGTAACAGGTGTGGAGGTGGGTTATTCGAGTTCATCGGCGGCTGGCGACAGTTTTCTGCGCCGTCCGGCCATATCGAGTTTGCGAATTTCAGTGGTGTACATCCAGATCAGGCTGACCCAGACCACGCCGTACATGAGCATGAAGGCGGAGGAGCGGATGCCGGTCAGATCAACCAGGGCGCCGAACATGATGGGCAGGAAGAAACCGCCCAGGCCGCCGATCAAGCCAACGATGCCGGACACGGTGCCAATGTTCTTCGGATACTCGTCGGAGATGTACTTGAACACGCTGGCCTTGCCGAAGGCGAAGGCGACGCCGACGGTGAACAGCAACGCGGTAAACAGCTCCGGCGACAGGTAGATGTGGAAGGTTTGCGGACCGTTGACCGTTTTTACGGTGAATTCGCTGTTTGGGTAGGACATGATGAACAGGCAGATCCAGGACACCCACAGCACCCACCAGGTGACGCGGTGCGCACCCCACTTGTCCGACATCCAGCCGCCCACCGCACGCAGGATGCCGCCCGGCAACGAGAAGGCAGTGGCCAGCAGGGCGGCGGTCTTGAGGTCGAAGCCGTACTCGCTGACGTAGTACTTGGTCATCCACAGGGCCAGGGCGACATAGCCGCCGAACACGATGGAGTAGTACTGGCAGTACTTCCACACCGCCGGGTCTTTCAGCACGGAGAGCTGTTCTCGCACGGTGACATGTGAAGGCACGCGATGCGCCGGGTCATCGTAGCTGAACAGCCAGAACAGGATGGCGGTGACCAGCATGGCGGCGGCGTACACCTGCGGCACCATGGTCCAGCCGTAGGCGATGACGATGGCCGGGGCCACCAGCTTGGTGACCGCCGCGCCGACATTGCCGACGCCGAACACGCCCATCGCCATGCCCTGGCGCGCCTTTTCGTACCAACGCGCGCAGTAGGCGATGCCGACCGAGAAGGAGCCGCCGGCCAGGCCGACGAACAGGCCGATCACCAGGAAATGCCAGAACTCGGTGGCGGAGGCCATCAGCCAGATCGGCCCCACGGTTGCCAGCATCAGCACGAAGAACACCACTCGGCCGCCGAACTTGTCGGTCATCATGCCCAGCGGCAGGCGGATCAGGGAACCGGTGAGCACCGGTGTGGCGATGAGGATGCCGAACTGGGTCTCGTTGAGACCGAGCTGCGCCTTGATGGGGATACCGATGACGGCGAACATCATCCACACGGCAAAACACACCGTGAAAGCCAATGTGCTCATGATGAGAACAGAGAGCTGCTGTTGCGATTTTGGTGTCATATGCAGTTTTCCTTTCGCTGCAAAGGGAGGGGGCGAAGCGATTCTGGCGTTCGGATGGCGCGCAGTTTCGGCATTTGGGATGCGCAGATCCAGAGGGGCAAAGTGCGGCGGAAAGGAGCGAATTACCCATTTGTTGGTATGGGGTTATTCGGGTAACTTGTTGTAATGTAAGCCGCATTGTGAAGTTGCTGAGCAACCATGAAGACCTTCTGCAACAAGTGGGTACTCCACGGAATCAGACTGCTGCCAGATTCGGGGTATGGCACCCCCGCCCCCCTGTTTTTTTGAACCAACCCGTTGAGTTTGATATGTTTATGCGTCCAATCGAGGCCATTGCACCATGATGGCGCCCATTCGTTCCTGGTGGCGTCAGCAGGAAGGTTCCCTGATCCTGCGTCTGGGGGGGGCTATTGCCGCGATTACCTTGTTGGCAGTGCTAGGAATGGCGGTATCCGCCATGGTGGCCATCTCCACTCAGGGCAGCGGCGAGGCTATCAATCTGGCGGGCAGTCTGCGCATGAAGGCTTGGCGGCTTTCAAGCCTGAACATGGCCGACGAATCAAACAATCCGCAACTGCAGGCGCGCATTCGTGGGGGTATTCAGGATTTTGAGCACACCCTAAAGAGCGAAGTCATCCTGAATATGATCGGGCGCGACCGGGAGAGTCCTCTGGCGCAAAGTTATCAGGCTGTGCAGCAAGAATGGGCAGGGGTCATGCGCCCGCGTTTCGAAGAATTATTGCCCGAATCACAAACCACGCCGCCCAATGGGGCTGGGCAGGTTGCGCTGCTGGGCGAGGTCGGGCATTTCGTGGCCCTTGTCAACAACCTGGTCAAAAACATGGAGGAGACCACCGAGGCCAAGATATGGGTGATGCGCATTGTGCTGGCGGTGGCGTTGGTGTTGACCCTGATGGTGGTGGTGTTGACGATTTATCTTATCCATACCCGCTTTGTGATGCCGCTGCGCGATCTCTTGCGGCAAACCTCGGATGCAGGGCGCGGCAACCTTGCTACGCGCGCGCACTATACAGGGCGCGATGAATTAGGAAGACTGGGGGCCGCGTTTAATCTCATGGCCGAAGATCTGTCGAAGCTGTATGGTGATCTGGAGGCCCGGGTGGAACAAAAGACCAAGGAACTCACGCGCAGCAACAGTGCCCTTGACCTGCTCTATACCTCCATCACCCGGTTGCATGGTGCGCAGCCAGATGAGACGGTGTACCGCGCAGTATTACAGGAGATTGAACAAAAATTAGATATTGGCCCCAGTGTCCTGTGCCTGGGCGAGTATGGCGCGAACAAGGGCAAAGTGATTGCCCATAGCCCGCATGCCGAGCCGTGTTTGCCATGCGCTCAAGCAAATTGTGCCTGGTGCCATGGCACGGATAAAACCCGTTTCAGCCAATCTCCGGATTTTCGGCAACACCTTACCTTGCCGCTGACGGACGCCGGGCAGCAGTACGGTGTACTGATTTTTGAGATTCCACCCAAACGGCATATGGAGGCCTGGCAGGTGCAACTCCTGGAAGCGCTGTCGCGCCATATTGGTGTCGCCATTGGGGCCGAGCGGCAGATGGAAAACCGTCGTCGGCTGGCCTTGCTGGAGGAGCGTGCCGTGATTGCTCGCGAACTGCACGATTCGTTAGCTCAATCCTTGGCGTACATGAAGATCCAGGTCAATCGGATGGGCAAATTGATGCAGAGCCAGGCAGAGCCCGGAAAAGAGATGTCCGCGGTCAGAAATATCCTGGAAGAGATGCGCGAGGGCCTGGATAGCGCCTACCGGCAGTTGCGCGAATTGCTTTCGTCCTTCCGCATAAAAATGGAAGACGGGACGCTGGAGCAGGCATTGGTGCGTACGGCCAATGAATTTTCTGATCGCGGCAGCATTCAGGTGGAACTGGATATGGGCCTGAATCTCAGCCGTCTTAGCCCGAACGAGGAGATTCATGTCCTGCATATCGTGCGTGAGGCACTATCCAATGTATTGCATCATGCCCAGGCCAAAACCGTGCGCGTTTGCCTGACAGAAGGCAAGAACGGTCAAGTGGTACTGACGGTTGAGGATGATGGTTCGGGTATTGTGCAGAGCGCGGCCACACACCACTATGGCATGACCATCATGGAGGAGCGTACCCGCACCCTTCACGGCGTCCTGAACTTTGAAACCCGGCCGGGCGGGGGCACCACCGTGAGGCTGATCTTTACCCCGGGCATGAACCTGTATCAAACCGAATTGGAAGCCGTATGAATACGACGCACACCTTGCTAATGATCGACGATCACCCGCTGTTTCGTCGCGGTGTCTTGCAATTGCTGTCGGAGCTTACGGATTTCAAGACGGTGGGCGAGGCCTCTTCCGGAGCGGAGGGCCTGAAACTGGTAGCCGAACTGAATCCGGATATTATTTTGCTGGATCTCAATATGCGGGACATGAACGGGATTGAGGTCTTGAAGCAGATCAAGGCGAGCGAATCAGAGGCGAAAGTTGTCATGCTGACGGTGTCCGATGACGCTGCGGATCTGGTCGCTGCCCTGCGTGCGGGTGCTGATGGCTACCTGCTAAAAGAGATGGACCCCGATGACTTGTGCAACAAACTCAAGCGCGTAGCGTGTGGTGATGTCATCCTCAGTGAGCGGCTGACCCAACTCCTCGCCCATGCCATGCGCGAGCAGAATACCCCTCGTCCGCCTGATGAGGCCGGGTTGACCGAGCAAGAGCGTCGTATTCTTGAGCAGATTGCCCAGGGCAAGAGCAACAAACTGATTGCCCGTGAACTCGACATCAGCGATGGCACCGTCAAGGTGCATGTCAAGCATCTGCTACGCAAGCTGAACCTGCATAGCCGTCTGGAGGCGGCGGTATGGGTGGCCGCAGCTCAGAAACGGACAAACTGACGGGACCTCTATCCCGCTTGGGGTAGGGGGGGATACCTCTAATGCGCATTGACGACCGTCAATCTGAATGTCGGCAGGCAGGGTAAAATAAGCGATCTTTTTGTCGTGTATAAGAGGTTCCCCGTTGTCTGACACCCAACCCTTGCTGGAGTTGATCTGCCCGGCTGGCAGTCTGCCGGCCCTGAAGGCGGCGGTCGATCACGGTGCCGACGGCGTTTATCTCGGTCTCAAGGACAACACCAACGCGCGCAACTTCGCCGGGCTTAATTTCGACGACAAGTCGCTGGCGGAAGGGATTCGCTACGCCCAGGCGCGGGGCCGCAAGGTCTTGATGGCGCTCAACACCTATCCGCAACCACAAACGCTGAAGCGTTGGCACGCCGCCGTGGACAAGGCAGCCGAGCTGGGTGTCAACGCCATTATTCTGGCTGACCCTGGCCTGATGGCCTACGCGCGCAAGGTGCACCCCGAACTGCGCCTGCATTTGTCGGTGCAAGGCTCAGCCACCAGTTATGAAGCCATTCATTTTTACCGCGAACGCTTTGGCATCCAACGCGCCGTGTTGCCCCGCGTACTGTCGCTGGCGCAGGTCGAGAATGTGATTCGTAACACGCCGGTCGAGATTGAGCTCTTCGGCTTTGGTGGTTTGTGCGTGATGGTGGAGGGCCGTTGCCTGTTGTCTTCCTATGCCTGCGGTGATTCGCCCAATACCTTTGGTGCCTGTTCGCCTGGCCATGCCGTGCGCTGGCAGCAAACGCCACAGGGCATGGAAACCCGGCTCAATGGCATCCTGATCGACCGCTATGCCGACCACGAAAAGGCGGGGTATCCGACCTTGTGCAAGGGCCGCTTTGCCGTTCAGGGCGAGACCTATTACGCCCTGGAGGAACCGACCAGCCTGAACAGCATGGAGATGTTGCCGGAGATGCTGAAGATCGGCATTGCCGCGATCAAGATCGAAGGCCGTCAACGCAGCCCGGCCTATGTTGCACAGGTCACGCAGGTGTGGCGCGCGGCCATTGATGCGGTCAAACGCAATGTGGACGCCTTCCAGATTCAGCCGCATTGGACGGCGCAATTGACCAAGGTGTCCGAGGGCAGCATGCATACCCTGGGCGCTTACAACCGGCCATGGAAATGAAGCTTACTTTAGGTCCCTTACTGTATTACTGGTCGCGCGAGGACACCCTGGCGTTCTACGCCGAGGCGGCGGCCTGGCCTGTGGATGTCGTGTATCTGGGCGAGACCGTGTGTTCGCGGCGCCATTTGCTGCGCCTGGCCGATTGGCTGGAGGTGGCGGCCCGTCTGCGTGATGCGGGCAAGGCGGTGGTGTTGTCCACGCAAACCCTGATCGAGTCCGAATCCGACCTCAAGGCGTTGCGCAAGATGGTCGCCAATGGCGCGTATGCCATCGAGGCCAACGAGTTCGGCGCGGTGCGCTTGTGTGCCGAAGCGGGCGTCCCTTATGTCGCGGGTCCGGCGCTCAATGTGTACAACCCGGACACCTTGGCGTTATTGCGCGAGGCTGGGGCGACGCGCTGGGTCCCGCCGGTGGAGATGCCGCACGCCATGCTGAAGGCCATGACCGTGCCGCAGGGCATGGAAACCGAGCTGTTCGCCTACGGTCGCCTGCCGCTGGCCTTCTCGGCGCGCTGTTTTACCGCCCGTCACTACAACTTGCAAAAGGACGACTGCCAGTTCCGCTGTATTGAACATGCTGACGGGCTGGACCTCAAGACCCGCGAGGGCGAGGCCTTTTTGACCCTGAACGGCATTCAGACGCAATCGGCCAAGATCCACACCCTTGCGCACCGCCTGGCTGAGGCGCGTGCCCTGGGTGTCACCCACTTGCGCCTGTCGCCGCAATCACGGCACATGGGCCGGGTCGTGGGTATCTTCGACGCCCTGCGCCAGGAGACCCTCGCGCCGATGGCCGCTGCCGAGCAGTTGCAGAAGTGGGTTCCCGGCGAGCCGTGTGACGGCTACTGGTTGGGCCGCCCTGGTTTAGACTATGCCCCCAGCGAATCATTGAACTGAAGGAATCCTCATGTTGCTGCCCACCATCCCCGCCGCGTTACCCCGACTGATCGCCCATCTGCCGATGGCGCCGGTTTCCTATGCCTTGAGCGTGGGGCTGAATCGCATCGCCTGGCGCGGCCTGCAAGCGCTGGACTGGACGCCGATGCATGGCCGCAGCTTTGCGATTCGTATCCTCGATCTGGGGGTCTCCGCCGGGTTCCGCGTTGGGCCCTCCGGTTTCTCGGCCGCCAAGGTCGCCGACGCCGCCGTGACCTTTAGCGCCAGCGCCGAGGACTTTGTGCGCCTGGCCCTGCGTCTGGAAGACCCGGACACGCTGTTTTTCAACCGCCGCTTGCTCATCGAGGGCGATACCGATCTGGGTCTGGCCGCCAAGAATCTGCTTGATGGCGTGGAGCTGGAGACCTTGACCGCGCAGATGCCCATGCCCGTGGGAATGGCGCTGAATCTGCTGCGTCAGCGCCTGACTTTGCAATAAAGCCAGACGCTCCCTATTTAACCCGTCCGGCCAGCACGGACTGCACATCGCTCGTTGTCCACTGACTACAGACTGGATGGCCAAATATAGTCCAGCGCGAGGCCGAACAGTAGCAAGGTGAGGAAGCCCCGTAACACGCGCTGCGAGACATAACGCTGGCAACGGGCGCCGAGGTAGGTGCCGACCAGACCGCCCAGGCCAAAGGCGAGGCCCAACCACCCGTCCGGTTGGGCAATCACACCGGCTGGCACGGGTAGCCAGATATAAGCCGCCAGGGCGAAGCCGGAGGTGAGGAGGGTAGCGGTCAGCGTGGCCCCGGCGATGGCGTGCAGTGGCAGTCCATAAAGCGTCAGACACAGCGGCACCATAAAGGCCCCGCCACCGACGCCGTAGGCGCTGCCAATGATCGCAATCAGGAAGGACAGGCCCAGCATCGACGGCACACCGAAGGCGTAAGTATGTTCACCCTGGACAAAACGGATCGTGTGGCGGTTCCAGTCGAGCAGGCGAACCGGCTCTGCCACGGCAGCTGTCAGTTCTTTGCGGCGCAGGTCGAGCAACATCCGCACGGCCAGATAGAACAGGATGACGGCGACAAAAATCTCAAAGGCGGCGCGCTCTGCCAACCAATGGGTGCGCAGCCAGACGCCGATCAAGGTGCCGGGTATGCCGCCCAGCGTGATGATCAAGGCCAAGGGCAAGAAGAGACGGTTTTCTCGCCAGTAGCGATAGATCCCGCCCGGAATCGCGATGAGGTTGAAGACCAGATTTGTGGCGCTGGCTGATGGACTGGCGAAGCCAAATAGGGAGATCTGGAAAGGTACCAGCAGAAAGGCGCCGGAAATGCCCACCATGCTGGTGAAGAAGGTGATGCCCATCGCGACCAAGGGCGGTAACCATGGCCAAGTCTCAATACCCGAAACAGAAAAGATGACAGGGTTCAATGGGTTTCCATTCCTAGGCGCCTGAACCGGTGCCACCGCCGAGACGATCGAGGAGGAAGCGCGTTCTCAGAAGCGGCAGATGGATCAATGGCGTTGGGGGCGCTGAGCCGGAGCGCATCAGCGCGTAATCGGCTTGTAGCGAATCCGCTTGGGTTTGGCGCCTTCCTCGCCCAGTCGCGCCTTCTTGTCAGCCTCATATTCCTGATAGTTTCCGGCGAAGAATGACCATTGCGAATCGCCTTCGCAGGCGAGGATGTGGGTGCAGATGCGGTCGAGGAACCAGCGGTCGTGGGAGATGACCAGCGCACAACCGGCGAATTCGAGCAGGGCGTCTTCCAGGGCGCGCAGGGTTTCAACATCGAGGTCGTTGGAGGGTTCGTCCAGGAGCAGGACATTGCCGCCACGCATCAGGGTCTTGGCCAGATGCAAGCGCCCGCGTTCGCCGCCGGAGAGGTTGCCGACCAATTTGCCCTGATCCCCGCCCTTGAAATTAAAACGGCCAATATAGGCCCGGCTGGGCATCTCGAAGCGGCCAATTTGCAGGATGTCGCGGCCTTCGGCCAGCTCGTCGAATACGGTCTTGCTGCCGTCGAGGCAATCGCGTGACTGATCGACATAGGCCATTTGCACGGTGCTGCCGATGTCGATGGTGCCGGAATCCGGTTGTTGCTGGCCGGTGATCATCTTGAACAGGGTCGATTTACCGGCCCCGTTGGGGCCAATAATGCCGACGATGGCGCCGGCAGGAATCTGCATGCTCAAGTTGTCGATCAGCAGACGGTCGCCAAAGGATTTGGAGACGCCATTGAATTCAATCACCCGGTCGCCCAGCCGCTCGGCCACGGGGATGAATATCTCATGGGTCTCGTTGCGCTTCTGGTACTCAACCGAACTGAGCTCCTCAAAACGGGCCAGGCGGGCCTTGGACTTGGCCTGGCGCGCCTTGGGGTTGCTCCGCACCCATTCCAGTTCTTGCTTCATCGCCTTCATGTGGGCGTCGATTTGTTTGCTTTCCTGTTCCAGGCGCGCCTCTTTCTGCTCCAGCCAGCTCGAATAGTTGCCCTTCCAGGGGATGCCCTGGCCACGGTCGAGTTCCAGAATCCATTCGGCGGCGTTGTCGAGGAAGTAGCGGTCGTGGGTGACGGCCACCACGGTGCCGGGGAAGCGCACCAGAAATTGCTCCAGCCATTCGACCGATTCGGCGTCGAGGTGGTTGGTCGGCTCGTCGAGCAGCAGCATGTCGGGCTTTTCCAGCAGCAACTTGCACAGCGCGACGCGGCGCTTCTCGCCGCCGGAGAGGTTGCCAATGGTGGCGTCCCAGGGCGGCAGGCGCAGGGCGTCGGCGGCGATCTCCATCTGGGTCTCGGTGTCTGAACCGGCGCTGGCGATAATGGCCTCCAGGCGCGCCTGCTCTTCGGCCAGTTTGTCGAAGTCGGCATCTTCTTCGGCATAGGCGGCATAGACGGCCTCAAGTTTGGCCTGCGCCTCCATGACCTCACCCATGCCCGATTCCACCTCGGCGCGCACAGTCTTGCCGGGATCCAGTTGCGGCTCTTGCGCCAGATAGCCGATGCGGATGCCGGCCAAGTGCTGCACCTCGCCCTCGTACTCCTTTTCCACTCCGGCCATGATTTTCAGCACGGTCGATTTGCCCGAGCCGTTGAGACCCAGCAAGCCAATCTTGGCGCCCGGGAAAAAGGACAGGGAGATGTCTTTGATAATCTGCCGCTTGGGCGGGACGGTTTTGCTGACGCGCAGCATGCTCATTACGAATTGGGCCATGATGGTGCGGGATATAAACCCGGGCGAGGGTGATTTGAGGTCGCGAATGATACGCGCCAAGCCGCGTTTGTGGGACAATGGCGCCCCTGTTGCCTGGGGAACCGGGCGACGCTCTGGAAATACCGGCGATCGTGGCGGAATTGGTAGACGCACTGGATTTAGGTTCCAGCGCCTTTGGCGTGGGAGTTCGAGTCTCCCCGATCGCACCACAACTCATGGCAGCACCGGCGGCACGCGCGTTGGCAAAGGGTATAATCGCGAGCCAAATGCGAAAGTGGCCCTTGGCTAACTATTTTTTTACTACAGAATCAAGACGATAGGATTATTAATGTCTGTTGCAATCGAAACCCTGGATGGCCTGAAGCGCCGCGTGACTCTGAATGTGGACTCTGCCGCGATTGAGGCCGAGGTCAAAAAACGCCTCGTCAAGGTGGCCAAATCGGTGCGGATGGATGGCTTCCGCCCCGGCAAGGCCCCGATGTCGGTGGTGACCCAGCGGCATGGCCACGAAGTGCACAGCGAGGTCTTCGGTCAGGCCCTGCAGGACGCCTTCTTTACGGCGGTTGAGACGGCCAAGGTGCGGGTGGCGGGTTACCCGAACTTTGCTCAGGCCGAAGGCGATTCGAACGCCTTTCACGCGACCTTCGAGACCTTCCCGGACATCGTTCCTGGCGATCTGACCCAAATCAAGGTGACGCGCCCGCAAGTCACGGTCTCGGCGACCGATGTGGACCGCACGCTGGAGGTTCTGCGCAAGCAGCGCCTGTCCTATCACAGCGCAGAACGCGCGGCTCAGGCCACCGATCGCGTGCATGTGGACTATCACGGCACGATTGATGGCCAGCCGTTTACCGGTGGCGAGGCCAAGGATTTCCCGGTGGTGCTGGGCGAGGGCCGCACCCTGGCGGATTTCGAGAATGCCTTGCTGGGCATGAGCGCCGGCGATAGCAAGACCTTTGATGTGGCCTTCCCGGCCGACTATTTCGCCGCCGAGATGGCCGGCAAGACGGCAACCTTTACGGTGACCGCCAAGTCCGTGCATGAGGCTCGCCTGCCGGAACTGGATGCCGAGTTTGCCAACACGCTGGGCGTGGAGGGCGGGGTAGAGAAATTGCGCGAAGAGATCGCCGCCAACCTCACCCGCGAGGTGGATCGTCGCGTCCATGTCCGCGTCAAGGAGCAGATCATGAATGGCCTGCTGGAAGTGACCCCGTTTGAGGTGCCGTCCACCCTGGTCGCTCAGGAAAGCCATGAGATGCTGCAAAAGACCCGCGAAGAGATGAAGCAGCGGGGCATGCGTGATCAGGACATTACCCTGACGGACGAGCATTTCGCCGCTCAGGCCAAGCGCCGCGTCAGCCTGGGCCTGCTGTTGGGCGAGATCGCCAAGCAGAACGACATCAAGGCCGATGCCGAGCGCGTGCGTGCCCGGATTGATGACTTTGCCAAGAGCTATGAAGACCCGGCCGAGGTGGTGGCGTGGTACTACGCCGATCCCAAGCGCCTGGGCGAGGTAGAGGCCCTGGCCCTGGAAGACACCCTGGTGGATTGGGTTCTGGCCAAGGCTCAGGTGACCGATGAGGTTATGAGCGCTGAACAACTGATGGGAAGCACACAGTAATGATCAATACGACGATGGGTTGGGATCAGGAGCCGTCCGGGTTGGGGTATATCCCCATGGTGATCGAGCAGAGCGGTCGGGGCGAGCGCGCCTACGACATCTACTCGCGCCTGCTCAAGGAACGGGTCATTTTTCTGGTCGGTCCGGTGAACGATGCCACCGCCAATCTGGTCGTGGCACAGATGCTGTTTCTGGAGTCGGAGAATCCGGAAAAGGACATCTTCCTGTACATCAACTCGCCGGGCGGCTCGGTCACTGCGGGGATGGGCATCTACGACACCATGCAGTTCATCAAGCCGGATGTCTCCACCCTGTGCATTGGTCAGGCGGCCAGCATGGGCGCCTTCCTGCTGACGGCGGGTGCCAAGGGCAAGCGTTTCTGCCTGCCCAATTCGCGGGTCATGATTCATCAGCCGCTGGGTGGTTTTCAGGGCCAGGCCTCGGATATCGAGATCCATGCCAAGGAAATCCTCTATCTGCGCAGCCGCCTCAACGGCATGCTCGCCGAGCACACCGGCCAGACGGTCGAGACCATTGAGCGCGATACCGATCGCGACAATTTCATGAGTGCCGAGGCCGCGGTGGCCTATGGTCTGGCCGACAAAGTGCTGGCCAAGCGTACCGACGCCGTGTAAACTTGACTAAATTGTTCGGGTATTAGGACCAACGAGGCAGAGCGAAGAGATATGGCCAAGAGCGACAACGGCAACAAGGGCGACAAGGACGAAGGCAAGATGCTGTATTGCTCCTTCTGCGGCAAGAGCCAGCATGAGGTGAAAAAGCTTATTGCCGGCCCCTCCGTGTTTATTTGCGATGAATGTGTCGATCTGTGCGTCGATATCATCCGCGAAGAACTGAAGGGCGCAACGGACGAGAAGGGCAGTAGCGAACGCCTGCCGACCCCGCGCGAGATCCTGGCGGTGCTTGATCAGTATGTCATCGGCCAGACGCACGCCAAACGCGCGCTGTCGGTCTCGGTCTATAACCACTACAAACGCATCCGTCTCTCCCAGGCGCAGGCCAAGGCGCAACCCAGCCTGGCAAAAGAGGGGGAAAAGGATGAGGTTGAGCTGTCGAAGAGCAATATCCTGCTGATCGGGCCGACCGGTTCCGGCAAGACGCTGCTGGCGCAGACCTTGGCGCGCATGCTCAATGTCCCCTTTGTCATGTCTGACGCGACGACGCTGACCGAAGCGGGCTATGTGGGCGAGGATGTCGAAAACATCATCCAGAAACTCCTGCAAAAGTGCGACTACGATGTTGAGAAGGCCCAGCAGGGGATCATCTACATCGACGAAATCGACAAGATTTCACGCAAGGGCGAGAATGTCTCCATCACCCGCGATGTCTCGGGTGAGGGCGTGCAGCAGGCCCTGCTGAAGTTGATCGAGGGCACCGTGGCCTCGATTCCGCCCCAAGGTGGACGCAAGCACCCGAATCAGGAATATGTCCAGATTGATACCACCAACATCCTGTTTATTGTTGGCGGTGCCTTTAGCGGCCTTGAAAAGGTGATTCGCAACCGCACCGAGCGCTCCGGCATTGGCTTTGGCGCGGAGATCAAGGCCAAGGATGACAAGAAGGATCTGACCGAGGTCTTCCGCAAGGTTGAGCCGGAGGACCTGATCAAGTACGGCCTGATCCCCGAGTTTGTGGGCCGCCTGCCGGTCATCGCGACCCTTGAGGAACTTGATGAAGCGGCCCTGATCCAGATCCTGACCCAGCCCAAGAACGCCATCACCAAGCAGTTCCAGAAGCTGTTCAAGATGGAAGGCGCTGAACTGGAGTTCCGTGACGATGCCTTGTCCGGTATCGCCAAACAGGCCCTGAAACGCAAAACCGGCGCGCGCGGTCTGCGCTCGATCATCGAACATGCCTTGCTGGATCTGATGTTTGAGCTGCCGAGTATGGAAAATGTCACCAAGGTGGTGGTCGATGACAAGGTGGTGAACGGTGAGGGCAAGCCCTTGCTGATTTATTCCGAACCCGCCCAAGCGGCAGGTTGAAATCCGGACGGACGGCCCAATCTGCCGTCCGTTACTCATTGAAATACCAAGAGGCGGAGCCTAGACATGAGCCAATCCACCCTGTTCACTGCCCCCGTTTCCCTGCCGCTGTTGCCGCTGCGTGATGTAGTGGTCTTCCCGCACATGGTGATCCCGCTGTTTGTGGGTCGGCCGCGTTCCATTCGTGCCCTGGAAAAGGCGATGGAGGCGGGCAAGCACATCATGCTGGTGGCGCAAAAGATGGCCTCCAACGACGACCCCAACTTTGAAGATCTGTACACCGTGGGGGCCATTGCCAGCATCCTGCAGATGCTCAAACTCCCGGACGGCACGGTCAAGGTGCTTGTCGAAGGCAATCAGCGCGTCAACATTACCGAATACAGCGAGGCGGACGGTTACTACGCCGCGCGCGGTGAGCCGATTGAAGAGGCGCTGCCGACCGATTCGGAACTGGAGGCCATGCGCCGGACCCTGCTGACCCAGTTCGACAGTTTCATCAAGCTGAACAAGAAGATTCCGCCGGAGATCTTGGCCTCGCTGTCCGGGATCGAAGATCCGGGTCGGCTGGCGGACACCATTGCCGCCCATCTGCCGCTGAAACTGGAGCAGAAACAGGCCATCCTGGAGATGCCCGAGCTGAAGGGCCGCCTGGAACACCTGACCGGCCTGATGGAGACCGAGATCGACATCCTTCAGGTGGAGAAGCGCATCCGTGGCCGCGTCAAGCGCCAGATGGAAAAGAGTCAGCGCGATTATTACCTCAACGAGCAGGTCAAGGCGATCCAGAAAGAACTCGGCGACGAGGAAGAAAGCGCCGAGATTGATGAGCTGGAGAAGCGTATTCAGGGCGCCGGCTTGACCAAGGAGGCGATGAAGAAGGCTCAGGCCGAACTCAAGAAGCTGAAGATGATGCAACCGATGTCGGCCGAGGCGACCGTCGTGCGCACCTATCTCGACACGCTGGTAAATCTGCCCTGGAAGAAGAAGACCAAGATCAGCAAGGACCTCAACAAGGCCGATGAGATTCTGGATGCCGACCACTATGGCCTTGAGAAGGTCAAGGAACGCATCGTCGAATACCTGGCCGTCCAGCAACGGGTGGACAAGCTCAAGGGGCCGATCCTCTGTCTGGTCGGACCGCCTGGGGTGGGCAAGACCTCGCTGGGGCAATCCATTGCCAAGGCCACTAACCGCAAGTTTGTGCGCATGGCCCTGGGTGGCGTGCGTGACGAGGCTGAGATTCGCGGTCACCGCCGCACCTATATTGGCTCGCTGCCGGGCAAGGTGCTGCAAAGCCTGACCAAGACCGGTGTGCGCAACCCCTTGTTCCTGCTCGATGAAGTGGACAAGATGGGGCAGGACTTCCGTGGCGATCCCTCGTCGGCGCTCCTCGAGGTTCTGGACCCCGAGCAAAACCACACCTTCCAGGATCATTATGTCGAGGTCGATTTTGACCTCTCCGATGTCATGTTCGTGGCCACGGCCAACAGCATGAATATCCCGCCGCCGCTGCTTGATCGCATGGAGGTGATCCGTCTGTCCGGTTACACCGAGGATGAAAAGGTCCATATCGCCCGGCGTTACCTCTTGTCCAAGCAGATCAAGAACAACGGTCTGGAAGAGGGCGAGATCACGGTGGCCGAAGCCGCCCTGCGCGATATCGTGCGCTATTACACCCGCGAGGCGGGCGTGCGCGCCCTGGAGCGTGAGGTCGCCAAGATCTGCCGCAAGGTGACCACCGCCCTGCAAATGGGCAAGGCCAAGGCGCCGGTCCGGGTCAACAGCCGCAATCTCGACAAATACCTCGGGGTGCGCCGCTACAGCTTTGGCATGGCCGAAAAGGTCAATCAGGTCGGCCAGGTCACGGGTCTGGCCTGGACCGAGGTCGGTGGCGAGCTCCTGACCATCGAGGCCACCCCGATGCCCGGCAAGGGCAACACCATCCGCACCGGCCAGTTGGGCGATGTCATGAAGGAATCGGTCGAGGCGGCGCGTACCGTCGTGCGGAGTCGCGCAGAGCGCCTGGGTATTCCGGCTGCCGACTTTGAGAAGACCGACCTGCACATCCACCTTCCGGAAGGGGCCACGCCAAAGGACGGCCCGTCCGCAGGTATCGCCCTGACGACGGCGATTGTCTCGGCCTTTACCAAGATTCCGGTGCGCTGCGATGTCGCCATGACGGGCGAGATCACGCTGCGCGGCGAGGTCCTGCCGATCGGCGGTCTAAAGGAAAAGCTGCTTGCGGCCCTGCGCGGCGGCATCAAGAAAGTGCTGATCCCGGTTGATAATGTCAAAGATCTGGTCGAGATGCCGGACAACATCAAGAATCAGCTTGAGATCGTACCGGTGAAGTGGATCGAAGAAGTCCTGGCCAATACCCTGGAGCGTCAACCCGAGGCCTTGAAAGAAGATAGCGCAGCAACGCCCGTGAAAACCCCGCTTGCGGCGGAAGAGGGCGCCAGCACCATCACGCACTAAGGCCCGGGCCTTTTTACCTTATTTC
>Ga0194119_10006214_pt1 | contig 17419 bp, 10 predicted proteins | sample TA2MahC100mmetaG_FD_148620 | JGI IMG/M metagenome (GOLD analysis project Ga0194119, IMG submission 148620) | Freshwater microbial communities from Lake Tanganyika, Tanzania - TA2015018 Mahale Deep Cast 100m | ecosystem: Environmental > Aquatic > Freshwater > Lake | place: Tanzania: Lake...
CCCTGGGCGTGCACCTGGCGGCCCTCACCAGCCAAGATGGAAATACTCTGGGGCAGGTCATCGTCCTGGACGATTTGACGGAGGTGCGCCGTCTGGAGGAGCAGGTGCGCCGCGCCGATCGCCTGGCCGCTCTGGGGCGATTGGCTGGCGGCCTGGCGCACGAAATCCGCAACCCCCTGGGGATCGTGCGCGCCGCGGCACAGATGCTGGCCAGCGAGGCCAAAGCGCCCGAGCTGCAGGAATACACCACGGTCATTCGCCAGGAGGTGGATCGGGTGGAGAAGCTGATCCAGGAGTTGCTGGACTACGCCCGCCCCCGCCCCCTGGCCCTGCAGCCGCTGGCCATTGGCCCCCTGGTGGCGGACGTGGCGGCGCGACTGCAGAGCTACGCCGCCCCGCGCCAGGCGACCATCGCCACGGACATCGCCCCCGACCTGCCGCTCATCCAGGGCGATGCCGAGCGCCTGCGCCAGTGCCTGGTCAACCTGATCCTGAACGCCGTGCAGGCCATGCCGCGAGGCGGCTCGGTGGCGATTCGCTGCCATTTTACTGGCGATGTCGCGCCGGCGGCCGTCACCATCGCCATCGCCGATCAGGGTGAAGGCATTGCTCCAGACGATCTGGGGCGCATCTTCGAGCCTTTCTTCTCCACCAAGGCCCAGGGGGCCGGGTTGGGCCTGGCCGTGGTGCAGCAGATTGTGCAGGAGCACGGCGGCGAGATCGGCGCCACCAGCCTTGTGGGGCAGGGCAGCACGTTCACCATTCGCCTGCCAGCGGCGGGAACTTCCGTGGGAGGTCAGGCGTCTGATTAGAGGTGCTCTGTAGAACAGGTTGCTAACCTGTTCCATGAGTCATAAAGCGACAGGTTGGCAACCTGTCCTACGCTCAAACAGGAGGAAACATGAAAACATACCGCATTCTGGTTCTCATCGGCGCTGTTCTTTTGCTGCTCATGCTGGCTGCCTGCGGCCCGGCGACGCCGCAGCGTGGCACTTCTGGAGCCGTGGCACCCGCCCCTACCAGAGCGCCAGCGCCCGCAGTGCCGTCCAAAGAACTCCAGGCCAATCAGGCGTCGGCGGCGACCACCAGCGTCAGCGAGCGGCTGATCATCAAGACCGCCACCATGTCCCTGATCATCACGGACACGCAGGAGACCATCGGCACGGTGACGGCGCTGGCCACCGGCGCTGGCGGCTTCGTGCTCAACACCAACACCTACCACCAGGACGAGCAGCTCCTGGCGACGATGGTCATCAAGGTGCCAGTGGAGAAGTTTGAAGACACTCTGGCTAAGCTACGCCAGATGGCCTTCAAGGTAGACGCCGAGAGCACCTCCGGCCAGGATGTCACCGAGGAGTACGCCGACCTGGAGGCCCAACTGCGCAACCTGAAGGCCACGGAGGAGCAGCTCCTCACCTTCCTGAATAAGACGCAGAACGTGGACGAGGCCCTCAAGGTCTATCGCGAGCTGAGCAACATCCGCGGCCAGATCGAGCGCCTTCAGGGGCGCATGAACTACCTGTCCAAGAGCGCCGACATGTCCACCATCACCGTGAACCTGCGCCCGAAGGCCAAGGAGGCGCCGATCGTCAAGGCCGGCTGGCAGCCGCTGGAGACGCTCAAGAGCGCCCTGCGCGCCCTGGTCAGCGTCGGACAGGGGCTGATCAACCTGGGCATCTGGCTGCTGATCTTCTCGCCAGTGTGGGGGATTCCGCTACTAATCGTGTGGTGGCTGCGGCGGCGGCTGCGCCGTCGGCCCAGACCAGTGCCTGGCGATAAATCACCAGGCTAAAAGCTCAGTCCCCCCGATGCATCGGAGGACCGTTTCCAGGGCGATTTTATCGCCCTTTAGCTATCAGCCCGACGATTGATCGTCGGGCTTCAAGGAGGCATAACCATGAGCAGAGGTTTGATCATTTTCTTCGGTGCGCTGGTATCGCTGCTGCTTCTGCTGGTGTTACTGGCGCAGACGGGCGTCCTGCCGGTGCGCGGCGCCCAATCGGCCGGAGGCGGCGTGGCGGCACCCAGGGCCAGCGGCGCTACGGCTTTGGCCGGATCGGCGGTGACCGGCGGCCTCAGCGTCAGCGGTGAGGGCGCGGTCAGTGCCAGGCCGGACATCGCCATTGTGCAACTGGGCGTGGACATTACTAACCCGTCCGTGGGCGAGGCGCAGAGCATGGCCACGCAGCAGATGGACGCCGTGCTGAAGAAGCTCAAGTCCCTGGGCATCGCCGATAAGGACATTCGCACCACCCAGTACAGCGTCCAGCCGCAGATGGACTATCAGAAGAACGTCCTCACCGGCTACCGCGTGGTCAACATCGTCCAGGTCACCGTGCGGCAGATTGACAAGCTGGGCTCTATACTCGACCAGGCCGTGGGCTCAGGAGCGACGAAGGTGCAAGGCATCAGCTTCACCATAGACGATCCGAGCAAGCTGGAGGCCGAGGCGCGGGACAAGGCCATTCAGGACGCCAAAGCCAAGGCCGAGCAGATGGCCAAGGCCGCCGGCGTCAAGCTGGGCAAGGTGACGGCGCTCAGCGAGAGCGGGAGCACGGTGCCTGTTCGCTACGAGATGGCTATTGCGCCCGCGGCCAGAGCGGCCGGCGACGTCCCCATCAGCACGGGCGAGTCGGAGATCCGGGTCACGGTGCAGATGGTGTTTGACATAGAATAGCTTAAAGCACGCTGTTGATAGCCCCTCGCGCCGCAAGGCGTGAGGGGCTTCATGGCAAAACTCTGAGGTACACCATCATTCATGTAACCTTTTTGGCCGTTCCGGCGTTATATATGGCAGAAGGTCTAGCGGAGTGTCTGCCTGTCCTCTGCGACGCTCCCTTATACCCACGCCACGCTACTCCGCCTTCCTCCTGCTAAGCTTTCACCTCACGACGGGCAGACGATGGTGATGGTGTCACCCTATGATACGCCTCATCCCTAACGGCGGTGTCCGATGAAGACGAATCGTGGCGTCTTTTGGTACCTGGTGCACGTCCTCACGGTCCTGGCCCTCATCGTTGCTCTGGTTCCTCTTCCTGCAGGCGCGATGACCCGGCCAGCACAACCTGCCCAGGCCAGCGCTCCCTCCCAACTCTCCCAACCACCTCTACCGAACCAGGAGCAACCAGCACAGGCACAGGCACCTGACTTACCCCAACCACCCTCGGAGATGCAGACACGCCTGCCCGAAGGGGAGGTTGGCCTCACCCAGGAGACTCTCGCCGCTCAACCCCCAACGCTCCTCTGGCGCGCCGAGCCGGATTTGGCCAGCCCCGGCGAGGTGGTGACCTTCACAGCTACCATCGCTAACCTGGGCGATGCTCCCCTACGCGAGATCACCCTCACCGTCCCCTTGCCGGCCGGGCTGGTCTACGTCCCCAATAGCGCCATCGGCTTTGCCTATGCTGCGCCAGGCCAGCGGCTGACCTGGTCGGTAGCGGAGCTCGGTTTGGGTGAACTGCTGACCGGCACTTTCCAGACACGGGTAGGGGGCCTGCCAATTGGAGCTGTTGTTAGTGTCACCGCAACGGCCACCGCTGCGGCTCTGCCCCAACCCGTGGCGGCGACCATTACCCTGCCCATTGTGGAGCCGGCAAGCAATGACACCTGGATTACCCCCGCCGGTGGCTGGTTCCGCTCTGAAGATGGGCGGGTTCGGCTGCACATCCCGCCTGGCGCTGTGACCGGACGCACGCGCTTCACCTACGCCCCACTGACCAGCCTCCCCAATCGGCCGGCCAACCTGCGCTTGGCCTTCTCCCTGGAGGCGCACGATGAGAGCGGGCAACCGGTGCGCCGCTTTGCGGCGCCGCTGGCCCTGACATTGGTCTACACACCGCAGAGCCTCTCCCCACAGATTTGGGAGGAGCCGTCCCTCTGGTACTTCTCTGAAGCGGCACAAACGTGGCTCCCCGTGCCCATCCGGGTGGATTACCAGCAGAAGCGCCTGTCCGCCGACCTGGAGCATTTCACCGTCTTTGCACAAACCTCGGAAACCTACATGGTCGAGCGGATGTCCAGCGTGCGCGGTGCTCAGACCAGCCTCTTCACCGGTGCCGAGTCCTATCGCTACAGCCTGGAACTACCGCCAGGGCGGGCCGGGCTGGTGCCGGCCTTAGGGTTCTCCTACTCCAGTGCCAATCACACCCCGGCCAGTGGGCACTTCAGCCTGGCCGGCTTTGGCTGGGAGATCGTGGGGGCAGATTCCGTCTACATTCCGCCGGGCGATACCAACCTGGGTAAGCCCGTGCTATCCTTGCAGGGCACGACCTATTCGTTGCGCCAAACCAGCGATGGCACCTGGTTTGCCAAGGAGAACCCATTTCTCAAGATTCAAGTGGCCGATGTCTCCCACAACACGCCGGGCACCTGGTACGTCTGGACGCCAGATGGCACCAAGTACACCTTCGGCACGGACCAGAATCCCCGCTCGTACTACTGGAAACTGTGCAACACCCCTGACCATGGTAAGCGCTACGTCCGCCTGCCCTTGACGCGCCTTGATGACCCCAACGGTAACGCGGTTACCTACACCTGGCAGGGGGAAACCGAAAACAGCCGCGTCTATGTCTGCGAAATCGATCCGAGCACCCAGACGTATACGCGATTTGTGCGCCTGGCGAGCATCAGCTACAACAACAGCAAGGTCCAGGTGGTCTTCAACTACGCCAGCCGGGATGACCGGCCGGAGGGCTATGATTGTGACGAGTGTTGGACCTTCCACACCGACAAGCGGCTGACCTCGGTGGCCGTGCAGGCGTACAGTGGTGGGGCCTGGAACACTATCCGCACCTACACGCTGCAACAAAGCTCCGGTCCGGCGTCCGCCGTGACCCAGAAGGTCCTGAACCTGGATTGGCTTGAGGAATCCTCCGGTGGCTATGCCCTCCCACGCACCGAGTTGGCCTACACGGACAACTATTTCAGCGTGCAGAATGCCTTCGGGGCGATCATCACCATCACCAACGGCTACGGTGGGGCGGTTGTGTTCCAGAGCGATCACCGGGGCGGCAACGAGACGAACGCCCACGTGGTTTCCACGCGAACAGAGAAGGCCGGCGTCAGCGGTATACCCGATAGTGCCTGGACGTACGCCTACGGCGTGTGGGACTACGACCCCAACAACCTGGAGCTGGCGCAGGGGTACAAGAACGTGACGGTGACCCTGCCCCTCAGCGGCACGGAGGCCTACGCCTTCCATACCCTGCTCTTGGCCGGCGATGGGCAAAAGATTGACCATCTGGCCGGGCGAGAATACCAGACACAGGTCCTGGCCGGGGCCCAGGAACGGGTTAAGAACCTGACCACCTGGGTCAGCACGACCCTCAGCCTGCCCATCTCCGGCTACAGCGGCATGCCGGAGTCGGCCAAGCCGCGCTTTGTGTACGCCGACACGGTGGATGCTTATCAAGATGGCCAGACCCGCCTGCGCCGGCAGTATTACTACCAGATCGAGCGGCAGGGGGGAAGCAAGCAGTTCGGCAACGTGACCGAGGCGCGAGAATATGCCGGGACAGGCGGTGGCTGGGAGAGTTTGCCCATCCGCACCAACTACACCTGGTATTACCCCAATGAGACCACCTGGATCATCGCCAAACCAGGGCGCGCCGATCTGTATAAAGTCTGCGCCGGCTGTACCGGCGGCCAGTGGGTGGGCCAGTCCCTCTTGTACTACGATCAGGCGACTGACTATCAAACACCGCCCACCAAGGGATTGCTATCCAAGCGGCGGGACGGTATGGACGCCGAGCAGGTGACCACGGCCCAGTACGAGTACTGGTCCAACGGCAATCTACGCAAGGTCAAGGATGGCAACAACAACACCACCGAGACCTTCTACGATAGCAGTCTGCAGGCCTGCCCGGTGTGCGTCAAGAATCAACTGGGCCATTTGACCAAGGCGCGCTACTACGGCGTCCCCGGCTCCACGGACGCCGGCTGCACCACGGCGGATGGCTCAGCGGTATGGAGTGGTGGCCAGCCCATCGCCGGGCGCTTCTTTGGGCTGGTAGAAGAGGTTCTGGACCCCAACAACGCCAAGACCACCTCCGAATACGACTGGTGGGGCCGGCCGACCAAGGTGTGGCGGCCGGGGGAAGACAAGGCCAGCGGCCATAGCGCCACCCAGGTCTTCGCCTACACTAACTACGGCGGGGCCAATGCGCCGTTCAAGCTGCAGAAACAGCAACGGGACGACCCAAACGGCGGCGGCTCTGCGGCCACCTACCTGGACGCCTGGAGCTTCTACGACGGTCTGGGCCGGGTGATCCAGAGCCAGGCGGAAGCGGCCGATGCTGGCCAGAGCATCCTGGTCAACACCTTCTACAACGGGCTGGATAAGGTGGTGACCCAGACCTTGCCTTATCTCTACTCGGCCGCCGGTGGCAGTTACCGGACACCGGACTGGAGCAAGCCCAAGAAGCAGTATGCCTACGATGCCCTGAGCCGGACCACGCAGGTCACTAATCCCGACGGCACGACCGTGCGCACCTACTATCAGGAGCGCAAGACGGCGATCATAGACGAATTGAACCACCAGACCATCCGGGAGGTGGATGCCCTGGGCCGGCTGGTAGCGGCCAAGCAATACGAGGGCACCTACAGCAGCCCCAACTGGAGCGCCACCGTCTACGCTCAGGCCACCTACGCCTACAACGTGCGCGACCAGTTGACCGACGTGTACGATCCGGCCAACAACCGCACCCAGATCTGGTACAACACCCTGGGGCGCAAGACGAGCATGAGCGACCCGGACATGGGGGCGTGGCAGTATCGCTACGACGCGGCGGGTAACCTGACCAAGCAGCGGGACGCCCGCAACCAGGCCATCTGTTTCTACTACGATGGCCTCAATCGCCTGGTGGGCAAGACTTACCATAGCGGGATCAGTAACCTGGACACCCTGACCTGCCCGGGGACACCCTACGCCGTCAGCTACACCTACGACCAGGGCACGAACGGCAAGGGGCGGCGAACCGCCATGAGTGACGGCTCTGGCAACACCAGTTGGACCTACGACGCCCGCGGGCGGGTGACCCAGGAGGCGAAGACCATCGCTGGGGCTTCTTACCCGACCAGCTATGCCTACGACCCAGCGGATCGGGTCAGGACCATGACCTACCCTAGCCCTAGCAGCGAAGTGGTGCAGCAGGCCTACAACACCGCTGGGCAACTGACACAGGTGCGCAGCACGACTAACAGCATCAACTATGCCGACGGGCTGACCTACAACGCTCTGGGTCAGCCTACCCAGATAACCCTGGGCAACGGGACCATCACCCGTTGGGGCTACTGGGGCCTGGGCGGTCAGTGGGACGTCAACCCCGTGACAGGCCTGACCAACTTCGGGCGCTTGTGGCGCATCCGCACCAGTGCATCTGCCGGCACGCCCCTCTTCGACCTGGGCTATAACTATGACGCTGTGGGCAACGTCACCAAGGTGGTCGAGGTGCCGCGCCAGGCGACCAACTGGCCGACCTCCGGCTTCACCTTCCAGGACACCTTCAACACCAAAGACACCACCAACTGGACCTGGAGCAGCTACCAGACGGTGCCCTTCAACGACGGCGGCAACAACGTGGTCAAAAGCAGCGGGACGAACGCCAACTGGGACGCCAACTTCTATCGCAGCGCCTACAGCCTGAGCAGCGGCAAGGGCCTGCAACTGCGCTTCAAGGTAGACCGCAGCGACACGCAGGCCCACTTCTCCATCGAGGCCAACGATGCCACTTACCGGCGCTTTGGCGTGATCGCCAATAATGGTAAGCTGTACGTGCAGTACAACGATGGGGGTGGCTGGCGTTCCCCGGCAGACGTGCTAACCAACCTGCAGCTCAACACCTGGTACGTGGTACGCATCGTGGTGGACGACAGCGGGCGCGGCTTCTACCTGGAGGCGTACCAGGAGAGCAATCCGTCGGTGCGTGGCAGCTACGACATCTGGATGCCCACGGGCAAGCAATGGCGCTTCCACCACTGGATCTGGGTGGGCAACGCTTACATTGACGACTACCGCGAGTTCAACACCGGTGGATTGACCTGGAGTCCCGACGAGCGGGTGCAATTCACCTATGACAACCTGGATCGTCTGCTGAGTGCCGCGCCGGAGAGTGGGGCTCAGGGCTACAGCGAATCGTATCTGTACAACACTATCGGCAACATCACCTACAAAAGCGACATCGGGAGCTATACCTATCCGCCGTCGGGAGGCGGTAGTGTCCGTCCGCATGCCGTCACCACGGCCGGCAGCAACAGCTACACCTATGATAACAACGGGAACATGCTCAGCCGCACCGAAAACGGCACAAGCTACACTCAGGCGTGGGACGAAGAGAACCGGCTGGCGTTGGTGACCGTCGGCGGGCAGACGACAACGTTTGCCTACGACGGCGACGGCACGCTGGTGAAAAAGGTGCAAGGTGGGCAAACCACCATCTATGTCGGCAAGCACTACGAGAAGAACATCAACACCGGCGTGGCAACCAGCTACTACTACGCCAACGGCCAGCGGGTGGCCATGCGGGTGGGCAGCACAGTCAGCTACCTGCACAGTGACTACTTGGGCAGCGCCAGTTTAGCGACCGACGCCAACGGCGCGGTGGTGGCGAATAGCGCCACGCGCTATTACCCCTATGGGGGGACACGCAGCGGCGGGAGCGGCCTGCCCACCGATCGTCGCTTCACCGGCCAGCGGCAGGAGGCTGCGCTGGGCCTGTACGACTACGGGGCGCGGTACTACGACCCATTGGTTGGCCGCTTCATTAGCGCGGATGCTGTCGTTCCTAACCCAGGCAATCCCCAGGACCTCAACAGGTACACCTACGGCCGTAACAACCCGCTGACCTACATAGATGATGACGGCCACCTGCCCATCATTCCTCTTCTCATCATCGGCGGGATCGTGGTGGCCATGAAGGCCATCGACTACGGCTGGACGGCCTGGGACAGCTACCAGAGCCTGAAGGTCATCAAAGACCCCAACGCTTCTCAAGCGGCCAAAGAGGAGGCAGCGGCCAACCTGATCATGACGGCAGCATTCGAGTTAGCAGAGCCGGATGACCTGTTGCCCGTCGCCTTGCCACTGGATGACCTGGCGCGGAAGGGCATCCTGAAGCTGGGCAAAGAGGCAGGGCAGGAAATAGCTGAACGGGCGGGGAAAGAGGCGGGCGAAGGTGCTGGTCGCACCATCCGCCACCACATCGCCACCAACAAAAACTGGCTCCGGGACCCACAATGGTCAAAGCATTTCCAAGAGTTATTTGCAAAAGGCGGCATGTCCTTGGACGATGCGGCCAACATTATGAAATTGCCACCCGAACTACACGGAGGAGGATCTCACGCTCAGGGATACCATCAGTGGGTGTATGGTGAGCTTGAGAAGGCAATCGCTGGTTTGAAAGACCCCGCTCAGATTCGAGCGGTGCTGGAAGCACGCTTGCGGGCCATTGCCGAGGAACTGAAGACCCATCCGGAGTGGCTGAAGAATCTGCCGATAGAAGGAGGGCAATGATGCGGTTCTATCGGTGGACAGCCAATTCGGAGAACAATGGCATCGTGTGGCATTTTCAGGTTCGGGGTTGGGAGGATGACTTTGAGTTAAAATGGAGGTTAGAGGAGGGCCGTCCTTTGGGCGAGGCAGAATGGGACCTGGAGGCAATGGCTTATTGGGACGAGGAGTACATGCTGGCTGATCTCCCATTCAATCCTAATATCTCTCTGCACGCACCTAGGCTGAAGGCATTGTTGGAACGATCAGGGTTGGGCCAGGACATCCAGTATCTACCTGTTCGGGTGAGAGGGGAGAAAACGGGACAGGAGATGGGGGTCTATTACGTGGCCAACTACCTGCGGCGAATCCCTTGCCTGGATCTGGAACACTCGATTTACACAGTGTTCGGGCCGGACTGGATTCGACCAGAGCAGCGGGGCCAAATCGCTGGCGTTTTGAAACCGGTATTGCGAAGGGATGTGCTGGGTGAAGCGCGCTTATTCAGGGTTGACGAGTACGAGGCAATAGTTGTGATCCGTGAGGACGTGAAACAGGCGATGAAAGAGACAGGGATCACGGGGTGTTACTTTTGGGAGTTGGAAGTGGTGTAAGAGTCAGGGAACAAGCACGCCGTGACCCACCTGGGCAGGACAGCGCCAGCAAACCAGAAGTACTGGTACGACGCTAACGGCAACGTGACGCGGCGCATTAACGGCAGCCAGGACGTCACCCTGACCTACGATGCCGAGAACCGGCTGACGGGGGTGAGCGGCGGGGCCAGTGCCAACTTCGTCTACAATGGAGACGGCCAGCGGGTCAAGCAGAAGGTGGGCGCCACCACCACAGTGTTCATTGGCAACTACTACGAGCAGACGGGGAGCAACGTCACCAAATACTACTACGCCAACGGCCAGCGCGTAGCTATGCGCACCGCTGCCGGCGTCACCTACGTCCACACTGACCACTTGGGCAGCACCTCCGTCACCAGCGGGGCGCAGCCGGGCAACACCCAGTACTTCCCGTACGGGGCCACGCGCAGCGGCACTGTCTCCACCACCTACAGGTTCACCGGCCAGCGGCTGGATGACAGCACGGGGCTGTACTACTACGGCGCCCGCTACTACGACGCGGCGCTGGGGCGGTTCATCCAGCCCGATACTATTGTACCCAACCCAGTCAACCCGCAGGCGCTGAACCGGTACAGCTATGTGCTGAACAATCCGCTGCGGTATACTGACCCAACGGGGCACAGGGAGGATGAAGGGACGGGGTACGAACCCGACCCCAATTACTGGCTGGATCTTACGCTCTGGCTGGTCAGTGAGGCAAACTATGACGCCCTGCTCTTCGAAGTGCAGCTCATTCGCCTTAACAACGCGATTGGCAACTCAGGTCAACACGGCGCAGGCAACAAGGCCTTTGCCGTACATATGTGGATCCAGTTGGTGCAGGATCATGGGCCCTGGGACTTCAAAGTTATGGTCGAAAGAGAACTTGGCCAAACCATTCGTCTAGGTGACTACTGGTTTGAGTACTCAACGGCGGGGAATATCCTTTACGGGTTCAACGGCGCTGCTGCTGGCTTCTCTCTGCAAGGACTCCATGCCGGGGCAGGTGCCGCACAGGTTCTTGATCACCTCAGTAGAGGTGCAGAACTGGGACCACCTGTAATGTTCTTTGACACGGTAGACGATTACTATGCTGTCGAGTTTGGCTATCAGTTGTATAAGAAAGCCTATGCTCCAGATAGCAAGATGACGGTTTCAGAGTTCAACGCGCTGTTGGTGCAGTATGAACACCGGGATCAGATGGCTCTCAGGGAACCACCGGGGCCAGCGAGGGCAGTGGACGCGAATTGGCCCTATTCCCCCGGCTACTTTAATGGGCCTTTGCAACCGCGGCCTCCCTTCCTGTTCCCCAGCTTCCGACGGTGAGGTATATAGATGCGAAGAGTTGTATTTGCGGGAATACTAGTGATTCTATGGGCATGCGCGGGGGGGTGCTTTCCGCCCCCCCCGCCACGGGATTGCTCCATTGAGAGCCTAGTGGTAGACGAATCTCCGTTTCCGCAGGGTGCAGTAGCCGGTTCTATATTATCACCTCTACCTCAGGCACCGCGGGAATCGGCTGGACGCACGATCTACCTACTGAAAGGCATTGCCAATCACGACGTTCACCGTTACCGGTCGGCCAGTCAAGCGGCTCGAGAATTCCAGCGGGGAAGAGAATTGGACTTCTCCCTATCAATGGGGGGACCGTGGGAAACACCTGATGCACTTACATACCGTAGCCCCATTGCCAATCAGTATCACGTGGCGTGTGGGTTGGAACATGGCATCTACATGTGTACAATGATAGCACAATACGAAGAATATTACATATTTTTCAATGCCCATATGTCGCCCGATGCCATGACGTTCCAAGACCTAGAACGTGTGCTGCTGGCTATTGATGAACGTATGGCCAAATGCCTAGGCAAGCCGCTTTCGGCGACGCATTAGGTGTAGTGCTGGCGGAGACGAATTCTAACAATGCCACGACCTTTTATTGCAAGCACGACATCTTCGGGATAATGACGCTTATCTCATGCTGATCCCTACCTACTACGACAACAATCTGGAGCTACGGTACCACCTGGACCTTAACCAGCCCAAGATCCAATACAGCTACGACGCCCTGGGCCGGGTGACCCAGGTGACCAACTTCGACGGCACGACCGTACGCACCTACTACCAGGACCGCAAGACGGCGATCATAGACGAATTGAACCACCAGACCATCCGGGAGGTGGATGCCCTGGGCCGGCTGGTAGCGGCGAAGCAATACGAGGGCACCTACAGCACTCCCAACTGGAGTGCCACCGTCTACGCTCAGGCCACCTACACCTACAACGTACGCGACCAGTTGACGGACGTGTACGATCCGGCCAACAACCGCACCCAGATCTGGTACGACACCCTGGGGCGCAAGACGAGCATGAGCGACCCGGATATGGGGAACTGGAGCTACGCCTACGATGCCGTGAGCAACCTGAAGCGCCAGACGGACGCCCGGAATCAGACCATCTGCTTCTACTATGACGCTTTGAACCGGCCGTTGGGAAAGCATTACCGCACGGACACGGCCTGCCCAACGCCCACGCCGCCCAGCTACAACGTGAGCTACACCTATGACAGCACGGCCGGCGGCAACAAGGGGATCGGCCGGCGCACGGGGATGAGTGACACCTCGGGGAACACGGGTTGGACCTACGACGCCCGGGGGCGGGTGACCCAGGAGACCAAGGTCATCAACGGCACGGGCGGGGGCACCTTCAAGACCCAGTTGAGCTACTATGCCGACGATCAGGTTTACACCCTGCGCTACCCGGCTGACAACCAGGGCAACCTGGGGGAGACTGTGACCACCACCTACAACCCCATGGGGCTGGTGAAGAGCGTCGCTGGCACCAGTACCTACGTGGGCGATACGTCCTACAACGCCCGGGGGCAGGTAGAGTTACGCAAGCTGGGCAGCACTACAGGGGTGCTGACCACCGATTACGTCTATCGCACAGACAACTTCCGTCTGCAATGGATCAAGACGGGCCCCACCAGCCCCTTCGAAGGGTTGCAGAACCTGGAGTACACCTACGATGCAGTGGGTAACGTCCAGAGCATCAAAGACTACAAGGTGCCGGGGGGTACCCAGACCCAGAGTTTCACCTACGATGCGCTGGATCGGCTACTGAGCGCCACGGTCACGGGTGGCAACACCGGGCAGGGGCAGTACAGCGAGGTGTACACCTATAATGCTATCGGCAACCTGACACGCAAGGGCGATCTGCTCTACGATTACTACAGCAACCGTCCCCACGCGGTGTATTGCACGTACTATCCACCCTACTACGGCTATGGGACCTACGGGTACGACGCCAACGGCAACATGACCAGCCGCACGGTGCTTGGCACCAGTTACACCCTGACCTACGATGCCGAGAACCGGCTAACGGGGGTCAGCGGCGGGGCCAGTGCCACCTTTGTCTACGATGGAGACGGGAAGCGGGTCAAGGCCACCTTTGGTGCCAACAACACGGCCTACGTGGGAGACTACTTCGAGTGGACGGGCAGCACCAGCAGCATGGTGAAGTATTACTACGCCAACGGCCAGCGCGTGGCCCTGCGGGTGGGCAGCACGCTTTACTACCTGCTCAACGACCACCTGGGCTCCACCGCCATCACCGCCAACAGCAGCGGGGGCAAATACGCTGAACTACGCTACAAAGCGTATGGCGAGACGCGCTACTCCGACGGCACCACCCCGACGACGTTCCGCTTTACCGGGCAGCGCGAGGAGGCTACAATTGGGTTGTACTACTACGGGGCGCGCTACTACGATGCGGCGCTGGGGCGGTTCATCCAGGCGGATAGCATTGTGCCCAGGCCGGGAGATCCGCAGAGCCTGAATCGGTACAGCTATGTGCTCAACAACCCGCTACGGTACACGGACCCGACGGGACGGATCCCTTGTTACGGCGACAATCGAGATGAATGTAGCTGGGCTGGCTACACTGACCGCCCCTTCTCCGCTGCCACTCGCCGTCGCGATATACGTAACTACGCTCACTATTTGGAAAAACAGATCGGCGGTAGCTACACGGCACTTGACGCTTTGATCAGCTTATGGGATTTCGCCACCCTCTTTGGTAGGGATGCTCGTACCACTGCAGACGATATGAGCTACGTTCTGGTGGGTGCAGGTGGCACAAGTACCTTGCTTGCGGGTTTCACTCTCAAGGGCCAGGAATTCCTGACTGGTAAGGGCCTGAACCTGCCAGATTTCGGCGATACGGGATTTCATGATAATTATCGTGACTGGCAAAACCAACCTTATCACTTCTGGGGGTACGTGAACACCACAGCTCAGGGCGGGTTAGTTGGCTGGGGCATCGGCATCCTGGCGAATGAATTTCACGAAAAGTGGGACCCGTCCGAGGCTCTGAAGGCTCCGGGGGAACGTGGCACCTCCTGGGAAGACTATTTTCTCTCCTTCAAGGGGATGGAGATGGGTTACCTGCTGTACATAGGTGCCCTTTCACCCGACCAAGCTGGCACATGGATGCGCCGTGAGCTATCCGCTCCCGCAGGGCCAGGCTACACGAGAAACAAGGCAACCGGCACCTGGTGGTGGCCCTCAGTGTGGATGCAAACGGTCGTGGACCGGCTTCGCTAAGGAGGAAAAGTAGATGCGCTATAGTCAGTGCAGAGAAGTAGAAAGAAATCACAGGGCGTGCTTGATCGGCAGAATGGGCGTATTTTTGCTCGTGTGGGTTTTGCTCATGACTGGTTGTACTGTGAGTGAAATCCCGGCCAATGTACGCCGTTACCAGGCCACACGAGCAGCACGGTATCCCTGGACGGTAGAAGCGATTGATGAGGAAAGCAAAGCGCACCTCTGTGCAGCACTGCAACTGGGCACAAGCAGTCCTTTCTGCCAGTCTGGGGTACGGGTAACCGTTGAGGATCTTATGCCTGTTCTGCTAAAGCGATTCCCGGAGAGCAAGACTGCATACAGAGAGGTGGCTACGGCATTGCAGGGGTTTCCGGTGGCTATCGAGGAGTCGACGTCTCCCGAGGGGCAAGTAACTGGTAGGGTATATGCTTACCTGCTTACCCAGTTTGAAGGGTTTTGCGTATACTTCGTGGTAGATCTGGAAACAAACATTGTCACACGTGTAGGCAATACCAAAGCGCCGGGCATTTTTGATGGGCCGATTCCAACGCGCTGCGGTCCGGCCTTGGAGAAGAAGGGATAGGTACGGTGGGCTAGCCATGCACTTTAACAGCATCAGTTACCGCACTATATCAACCTGTAGGCAAGAGTTGGCGCTTCCACCACTGGATCTGGAGCAATGCAGCCTATCTGGACAACTACGGCGAGCGCGCGGACAGCGCCAGCAGCATCGTCTTCATTGGCAACTACTACGAGCAGACGGGGAGCAACGTCACCAAATACTACTACGCCAACAGCCGGCGCGTGGCTATGCGCACCGCTGCCGGCGTCACCTACGTCCACAGCGACCACCCTTCGGCTGCGCTCAGGGCAGGCCTGGGCAGCACGGCCGCCACCAGCGGGGCGCAGAGTGGCAGCACCCAGTACTTCCCGTATGGCGCCACACGCAGCGGCGCTGTAGCCACCGCCTACAGGTTCACCGGCCAGCGGCTGGATGACAGCACGGGGCTGTACTACTACGGCGCCCGCTACTACGATGCAGCCATAGGGCGGTTTGTGCAGGCGGATAGCATTGTGCCGCAGCCGGGGAACCCGCAGGCGCTGAACCGGTACTCGTACGTCTTCAATAACCCTCTTAAGTATGTGGACCCATCTGGGTACGATCCGCTAGATGCCGGGTGGATAGACGAATTCTGGAAGCGGCATGGACGAGCCCCTACCTGGGAGGATAGGTTGATCCGCCTCTTCTCAATCGCATTTCCAGACGAGTGGGATTGGTCTAACTTCTACAACGCGGATGGAACATACATCTCAGGAAGTGTGGAGCAGTATATAGGAGGAAATGTAGGACAAGATTTACCGGCCAGTCGCAACTGGAATGCTATGACAGGCGCATTGCAGCAACTCGCAGCATACTACAACGATGACGAAGTTCGCCAATTCGCTCGCGACATTGGAACGCTCTTCGGTGGATTGCCTGACCGCTTTGACGAACCTGATACGTGGCCTGCTATCAGCCAGCCTCCACTTCCTCGTCACGTTTGGGCCTATCTCAGACGGGAAGGCATGCCCGGAGCACTTATGGGTGTCGACCTCGACGCTAATGTGCATCACTGGGCCTGGGCCTTCACGATGGGTGGAGGACTTGTGCCGGGCCAGGGGATGTTGATCAACTCTGGACGCGAGAGCCAGGGGTTCATCAGAGACCTGCGGCAGAATCCACTTAACGTTAACTACGGGAACTACTATGCTGACGTAACACTTGGCAACCTTGGGGCTCTGCAAGGGGCCATGGTGGGACGGCTCGGTCCACGTAGCGCTGCCTCCGTCTGGCTACTCACGTCATGGCTGAAATACCTCCTGCCTTGAGCTCCTTCTGACTGACGGAGACATGCTCTATATGCAGAGCTGCCGTACAGGAGGGACCCTCTTCATTCCTAAAACAGGTTGCCACCTAGCGGGTTTCCAGGTCAAGTCAAGGAGAAATTATGTACACGCGCAATGACAGCTCCCTCACCCTGGCCAGGGTAGCTGCTTTCATCATTCTGCTCACAGTCGTCGCTCTGCTGGCGGCCGGTTGTGAGGATGCTCTATCCGCTCGATTGCACAGAGCGCAGAGACTGATACCGCCGGGTACCCCAAGGGAGGAGGCAGTAGCTATCCTGGGCCGTGACTCGTGGTACCATCAGGAATGTCGCTACAGTGCGGGTTCAGTAACTGATCTGTTCTTCTATGGGAGCCGGCGGTGGGACGAGGCCACCATTCTGATCGTCGGGAGCACGTTCCGCGATGGCCAATTCCGTGTCACAGGAATCGGTACCTTCGCGGATGCGGCTCCTTGGCAGGCAACCTTCGCCAATTGTGTGCAACGCGATAGGTTTGAGGACTAAGGGCATCGCAACGGACCTTACACAATGCTCGCTAACCTTTACGCAGGATTGCACGATGGGCTAAGTCCAACGGCTTCCATGTTGGCGTTGGCCCATGTTCTTGTTGAGGCAGATCAAGAACCAGCGGGCTCTGGCACAGTGGACGTACAGCTAGAGCCATATTTTGCGCACCAGCGTGGTCAGCCATCTGTTCAACGTTTACTTCAGGTAATGTTCAGAGCCGAGAAGCGTCTCTGAAAAGTCTTTTCCGGATTTGACCTTCCCTGGCAAATGGGGTATGATAAGCACTATCATGCCCAGGGGAGGTGATTGATATTAACGCCCAAGTTGC
>Ga0194119_10006221_pt1 | contig 17408 bp, 15 predicted proteins | sample TA2MahC100mmetaG_FD_148620 | JGI IMG/M metagenome (GOLD analysis project Ga0194119, IMG submission 148620) | Freshwater microbial communities from Lake Tanganyika, Tanzania - TA2015018 Mahale Deep Cast 100m | ecosystem: Environmental > Aquatic > Freshwater > Lake | place: Tanzania: Lake...
TGCTCGGTCCAGCCCTTGAAGGTCGAGTAGACCGGCGTGGCGCCTTCGAGACGCTTGGCATCGGGGATGAACCGGTCGGTGACCGTGCCATCCGCCAGGCGATAGTGGGTGCAGATGCGGAGCTCGTCAAAGCCCGTCAGCACATCGAAGAGCGTGCAGGCGATCTCGGTCGCGCCGCAGACCATGGCGCTGTAGCGCACGGCAACGAGATCCAGCCAGCCGCAGCGACGGGGGCGCCCGGTCGTGGTGCCGTACTCGCGGCCGCGTTCGCGGATCGTCGAGCCGGTCTGGTCGAGCAGCTCGGTCGGGAACGGCCCCGCGCCGACGCGGGTGCTGTAGGCCTTCATGATCCCGATGACGCGCTGCAGCGATCGGCCCGGGATGCCCGTGCCCGAGTGGATGCCCGCGGTCGAGCAGTTCGAGCTCGTCACATAGGGATAGGTCCCGTGGTCGATGTCCAAGAGGCACGCGTTCGCGCCTTCGAAGAGCAGGCTGCGGCCGGCGCGCTGGCAATCGTGCAGGTGATAGACGGTGTCTCTGATGTGCGGGCGCAGGCGCTCGCCGAGCGCCGCGTAGCGTGCGGTGAGCGCTGCAGGATCGAGCGGCGGAGCCTGGACACCGAGTGCCTTGAGTTCCTCGGTCCGCAGGCGGCAGATGACCTGCAGCCGGCTCGCGAGATAGTCCGCATCGAGCAGGTCGCCCATGCGGATCGCCGTCGAGCGATGGATCTTGTCGGCGTAGGCGGGGCCGATGCCGCGGCGCGTCGTGCCGATCGACAGGTTGCCGCGTTCGCCGGCGGTCACTCCCGACAGGTACTCCTCGAGCGCGGCATCCTGCTCCTTGTGGTAGGGCATGACCACATGTGCGCGATCTGAGATCACGAGATTCGTGCCGACCGCGATGCCACGGGCCTCGAGGCCCTCCATTTCCTGGATCAGCTTTTCGGGATCGACGACGACGCCGTTGCCGATGACGCACGACTTGTCGGGGTACAGGATCCCGCTGGGGATCAGATGCAGCGCGTAGCGCTGGTCGCCCACCACGACGGTGTGGCCGGCGTTCGCACCGCCGTTGTAGCGCACGATGACGTCATGGCCGGCAGTGAGGACATCGACGATCTTGCCCTTGCCCTCGTCGCCCCATTGGAGCCCGACAACGGCGGTGGTGTGCGGTGCGTGCTGCATGAAGCGCGGGATGCTAACGGCGCGTGGGGCTACGCTGCAGGCATGGAACCTGTGCACTTGCCGCAAGCCGCCGGTGGCCAGGCCACGGCCCGGCCGCTCTCGGCCTGGCTGCCACGCCTCGCTGCCGCGCGGCCCACCGGTGCGTATGTGCACGTGCCGTTCTGCTTCCACAAGTGCCACTACTGCGACTTCTATTCCTTCGTCGACACGAAGGACCGCCAGGAGGCATTCGTCGATCGGCTTTTGGCCGAGGCTCGTGCGATGGCCGCGCTGGTGCACGCTCCGCTCAAGACGCTCTTCGTGGGTGGCGGGACGCCGACGCTGCTCACCGATGAGCGGCTCGCGCGACTGCTGCGCGGGCTGCGGGAGCAATTGCCCTGGGCCGATGACGCCGAGTGGACGGTGGAAGCCAATCCGGAGACGGTGACGGTGTCGAAGGCCGATGTGCTCGCCTCATCGGGCGTCACGCGCGTGAGCATGGGTGCGCAGAGCTTCCAGCCGACGCTCTTGCGCCAGCTTGAGCGCCATCATGAGCCGGCATCGGTCGCACGCGCGATGGGACTGCTGCGCGCAGCTGGGATCGCGCGCCTGAACATCGATCTCATCTTCGCGGTGCCGACCTCGACGCTCGAAGCATGGCAGGACGATCTCGCGCAGGCGCTGGCGCTCGAGCCCGACCACCTCTCGTGCTACGGACTGGTCTACGAACCCGGCACGCCGCTGCGTGCGCGGCTCGAGGCTGGCGGCGTGCAGCGCCTGGACGAGGACCTTGAAGCGAGCATGTACGAGCACACGGTCAACACGCTTGCTGCGGCTGGCTTTCACCACTACGAGATCAGCAACTGGGCGAGGCCCGGGCAGGAATGCCGCCACAACCTGCTGTATTGGGAGGACGGCGAGTGGATCGCGATGGGACCCAGCGCGAGCGGCCACGCTGCCGGGTTGCGGTGGAAGAACGTGGCAGTCCTGCAGGAGTGGCTCGAGGAGGGTCCATGGCCGCCAGTGCGGAGCGTGGAGGCCCTCGACGAGGATGGCCGGATCGGCGAGGCCTTCCTGATGGGATTGCGTCTTCTGGACGGCATGCGCTCGGATCGCGTCAGGACACTGCTGGGTCGGGGCGAGCGCGCCCCGCGGCGGAAGGCCGCCATCGAGGCAGCCATCGCGCGTGGTGACATGGAGTGGTCGGACGATCGCCTGCGTTTTTCGGAGCGCGGCGTGCTCACAAGCGACAGTGTGCTGCGCGAACTGCTCTAGCACATCGGCCGGCCGGCAGGGGGCTCCGGCCGCGTGACATGGTTGGTGAGCGTCGACGGACGTCGACGCAAGGGTGGTTGGGGCGTGCCGGTCGGGCCGCTCAGCGTCCCGTGAAGAACTTCTTCACCGCATGCACCGTGACATCGCGGCCGATGGCGGCGATCGACTCGGTGAGCGGGATCTCCTTCGGGCAGACCTTCACGCAGTTCTGGGCGTTGCCGCAGTCGTTCACGCCGCCTTCTCCAGTGAGCACCTCGAGCCGTGCTTCCTTCTCGGTGGCGCCCGTCGCGTGCATGTTGAAGAGACGCGCCTGATTGATCGCAGCAGCACCGACGAAGGAGGTGTCCCATGCCTTCGGATCGGCTTCCTGCTGGTACTGCGGGCACGCCTCGAGGCAGCAGCCGCAGGACATGCAGGTGCTCATGACGTAACGGGTCTCCTGGCGATCCGGGGTTTCCTGCGGGCCCGCACCAAGGTTGTAGGTGCCGTCGATCGGCACCCATGCCTTCACGCGACGCAGAGCCGCGAACATGCGCTCGCGGTCAACCGACAGGTCGCGCACCACCGGGAACTTGCCCATCGGCTCGATGGTGATGGTGTTGTCCTGACCCACGATCTGTCCGATGAGTGCGCTGCAGGCAGGGCGCACGCGGCCGTTGATGACCATCGCGCATGAGCCGCAGACTTCCTCAAGGCAGCCGCTGTCGTACACGACTGGCGTGGTCGCCGAGCCTTCGGTGGTGACCGGTCGGGCAGCAATCGACTGAAGCACGCTGATGAGGTTCGCGGTGTCTTGGGTCTCGACCTGGAAGGACTCCCATCGGGGCTGCTCGGCTGGGCCGTTCTGGCGCTTGATCGTGACGGTGATCGTGCGGACGGGGCTGGCTGAGGTGGAGTTGGGCGAGGCAATCATGGCAGCCTGATTCTAGGCGCGCAGGCAGCCAGGGTGGCGCAGCGAGAGCCGTTGTACGCCGGGGCGGGGCAATTCTGCGAACCCGACCAAGGTTCGGCCGATAGGCGGGTCATGGCGATGCCCGCACTGGTCAGGCTGCTCCGCCCCGGAGACTGGACGAAGGGGGTCTTCGTCCTGATCCCGCTCGTCTTCTGGCTTGCAGGCGAGGGCCGTGGAGTCGACCGGGATGCGGTTGATCTCAAGGTGAAGGCAGCGCTGTTGGCCTTCGTGGCGATCAGCATGGTGGCGAGCGGCTGGTACGCCCTCAATGATGTCTGGGATGTGGCCGAGGACCGGCTGCACCCGACCAAGCGACGCCGTCCAGTGGCCAGTGGTGCGGTTTCGGCCTCAGGCGCCATGGTGATCGGTGTCGCATGGATCATCGGTGGACTCCTGACCGGATTCGCCGTCGGGAGCGGGGCAGGGTGGCTGGTGGCGACCTACGCGGTCCTGCAAGGGTGCTACAACTTCACGCTCAAGCGGCGCGCCTATCTCGACGTGGCCACGATCGCGTTGGGATTCACCCTGCGCGCAGTGCTCGGCGCCGTGGCAATCGAGGTGCGCATCTCGGTCTGGCTCGTGCTGTGCGTCTTCTTCCTCACGCTCTTCCTGGGCTTCGTGAAGCGCACATGCGATCTGGTGGCCGCGCAGCGGGAGGGTGGTGAATGGCACCAGCGCGCAGGCTACGGCGATGAGCAGGAACTGCTGTTCCTGCTGGCGATCTCGGCATGCATGGCCGTGCTCATGTATCTGCTCTACACGCTCAGTGATCACGCGAAGGGCCTGTACGGCGCGGGGGCCGCGGGGCTGGCGCTGCTGACGCCATTCGTGCTGCTGGTGGTGTACCGCTTCTATCGCCGTGCACGCCGGGGTCTGAGCGACAGCCCGCTGGAAGTGCTTCGTACCGACCGCACGGCACTGACGGGCATGGCGTGCTTCGTCGCGGGGACATGGGCGAGCCTCTACTGGCCACCGGCGAAGCAGTGGCTCGAACGACTCTTCATCGCATGAGGGCCTGACGGACCGGCTGCGCATCGCGTCCGTGAGGCGAGGGCGCAGCGCGCTTGATCAGTTCGCGTCGGGACTGGCCGGAACCGCCACCTTCGGTGCCGGAGCGCCCGCGGTGGCCTCGACCTTGCCGTAGGTGCGCGCGCGGGGCTGCACCAAGGCGGTGTCGACATCCTCGAAACTGATGCTGCAGCCCCCCGACAGTGGGTCATAGGCCGCTACGGTCGACTTGAGGAACCGCTCGTCGTTGCGGGTTGGGTAGTCGGTGCGGTAGTGGCTGCCGCGGCTTTCCTTGCGTTCGATCGAACCCTCGATGATGGCTTGGGCCAGGATCACCATGTCCGCCACGGCGCGGGCGTACGAAAGATTCTGGTTGGTCCACATGCCCGTGTCGGACAGGCTCATGCGGCGCGAGCGATCGCGCAGGTCGGCGAGCTTGGCCCGCGACTGCAGCAGCCTTGCCTCGCTCTTGACCACGGTGGCGGCGGCCGTCATCTCGTCGCCGAGTTCCTTGCCGATCTGGTAGGGGTTCTCGCCGCCGGTACCCGTGGCGAGCGACTGCATGCGCGCCTGCTCGGCCGAAACGCCGTCGTCATAGACCTGCTGCGGCACCGCGTCGACCGCGTGCTCCTTGGCCCAGGCCGCAACGCTGGCGCCCGAGAAGAGGCCATCGAAGATGCAGCTGAGCAGCGCGTTCGCACCGAGCCGGTTCGCGCCGTGGAACTGGTAGTTGACCTCGCCGAAGGCGTAAAGCCCCGGGATGTTGGTCATCATGTTGTTGGGCGCGCCGTAGACCATGCCCTGATGGTCGGGCTTGGCGGTGTAGGTGGTCCACAGGCCGCCCATGCTGTAGTGCATGCCGGGGAAGATCCGCATCGGCACTTCCGAGGGCTCCTCGCCCACGAACTTCCGGTAGATCTCGACGATGCCGCCGAGCTTGCGATCCATGTACTCGCGGCCGAGGTGCGTGAGGTCGAGATAGACCTGGTTCTGCCCGCCCACTCCCATGCCCTGGTTCACGCACACATCGAAGATCTCGCGCGTGGCGATGTCTCGTGGCACGATGTTGCCGTACTTGGGGTACTTCTCCTCGAGGAAGTACCAGCGTTCGGCATCGGGGATCTGCCGTGGATCGCGGTGATCGCCCTTGCGTCGCGGGACCCACACGCGACCACCTTCGCCGCGTGCGCTCTCGCTCATCAGGCGCAGCTTGTCGTGGCCGGGGATCGCCGTGGGGTGGACCTGGATGAACTCGCCGTTGCCGTACCACGCACCGAGCTGGTAGCAGCGGCTGGCGGCACCGCCGGTGCACATGACGCTGTTGGTGCTCTTGCCGAACACGAGTCCGCAGCCGCCGGTGGCCATGACCACCGCGCTCGCGCGGAAGGCGCGAACCTGCATGGTGCGAAGGTCCTGGGCCACGATGCCGCAGCATGTGCCATCGGCCGCGATGAGCGGGCGAAGGAACTCCCAGTGCTCGTACTTGGTGACCTTGCCTTCGGTCTCGAAGCGGCGCACCTGCTCGTCGAACGCGTAGATGAGCTGCTGGCCCGTGGTCGCACCGGCGAAGTGCGTGCGCTTGTAGAGCGAACCGCCGAAGAGTCGCAGGTCGCGCTGGCCTTCCTTGGTGCGGTTGAACGGCACACCCATGCGGTCAAGCAGGTCGATGATGCGAGGCGCCCAGTGCGCCATCTCGTACACCGGGGGCTGGTTGGCAAGGAAGTCGCCGCCGTAGATCGATTCATCGAAGTGTTCGTACTCCGAATAGCCCTGCTGCCGGGCGATCTCGTTGCACGCGTTGATACCACCCTGTGCGCAGACGCTGTGCGAGCGCTTCACGGGGACGATGCTGAAGAGGTCGACCTGAACACCGAGTTCGGCGGCCTTCACGGCGGCGCCGAGTCCGGCAAGGCCACCACCGACGACGATCACGCGGGACTGCTTGGTTGCCATGGTTCGTGCTCCAGATGATTCAAGGCAGGCAAGGCGCGGAAGTCAATGGGATGCGGAAGGCTGTGTGACCTGTCCGGCAAGCTGGTCCTCGACCTGGCGGGCCTCCTCGGGGTCGAGGGTGACGAACCCGATGACGGCCGAGGTACCGGCAACGGCCAGTGCCGCGCCGATGGCAGCGCAAACCTGTCCCCAGCGGCGCTGCGCGCCCGTCGAGACGGTGAGGCCCCAGGTGATGGCGGCGGTCCACAGCCCGTTAGCGAAGTGGAAGACCAGGCACAGCACGCTGAACAGGTACAGCAGGGCGATGGTCGTGCCCAGCAGTCCGTCCTGCATGTGTGCCGCGGTCGAGCTCGCGGCGTGCGCAGCATCGAAGGTCGGCAGCAGGCCGCCGTAGGTCCAGCCCCAGCGAAGGCTGCTGACGTGGGCAAAGATGAACGCCACGCCCACATAGCCAGTCATGCGCTGCAGCCAGTAGCGGTAGTTGCCCTGGTACGCGTACCGATCGATGTTGCTCTTGCCGGTGCGTGCGAAGTAGACGCCGAGGATCGCGTGGAAGGCGATCGGCAACCAGAGCACGAAGATCTCGATGAAGACCAGCGCGGGCAGGTTGTGGATGAAGTCGACCTCGTGCTGGAAGGTGGCGACGCCGGCGGCATCGCTGCCGTACTGCGCGACCACATCGCCGAACTTGCCCTGGTTCAGCGTGGAGCCCCAGACGATGCTTGAGTTGGTCGTCAGGTGCGGGAAGAGGAAGAGACCGATCGGCGCGACGCCACTGAGGCTGTGGAGCCTGCGCAGCAGGAAGTAATGGCGCTCGATGAAGGGGATGGTCTTCGCGGTCTTGGCTGGTGCGGCGTGGGTGCTCACGGTGGCTCCGGGGTGGATCGTTCGCGTGATGGATCAGTCGGGTACGACCAGGCGCGGTCCGGCGGCGGGGGCATCGGTTGCGCCCGGGGCGGATCCGGGGCGACCCATGAACTGGACGCTTGACGGGTCCTTGGCCATCTGCTGCTGGATCATGCTGGCGATCTGCACGAAGCGCTGGCGCAGCTCCGACAGCACTTCCTTGAGTTCCGAGGCTTCTTCGGGGGTGAGGTTGCCCTTGGTCTTCTCTTCGAGCACGCCGAGCAGGTCGATCGCGAAGCGGCTGCCCATGAGGTCAATCATCGCACGGCCGGTCTGCGGATCGGCGTACGCGCCGAGGCCCATGAGGGCCTGCGAGGCAAGCGAGCCGACCAGTGCCCTCATGTCCGCGGGGGGCAACTCGTCGGGGCCGGGCTGGCGGGGCGAGTCGTCGATCTTCTGGCTGAGCTTTTCCTTCTCCGCCTGGGCCTGTTCCTTCCAGTCGGCATCGATGTGGAGCTTGGGTGCGTCGTCCGGCATGGAAGTCCTTTCGGGAAGTCTTGGAGTATAGGGGGCTCGGCGTGCGAAGGCCCGGACACGGGCGCGCGCTCGATCGCTAGCATTCCCGGCGTGAAGCGAACGACAGGGCTTTTGGTTGCCTGCCTCGCTGCAGCGTGCGCCAAGGATGAGGCGGCGCGTGTGGCGCTGTCGCCTGCAGACTTCGGACCGGCGTCGGGATTGGCTCCACGCGAGGCGGGGATCGATGACCTGCCGGACACCGTGGAGCTGGAATCGCGATCGCTGGCCGCGCGGGATGCCCAAGGCACGCGTGCACAGAGCGAGGCCTTCGAGTCGGTCGCCGTGAAGGACGACGCAGGGAACATCGTGAAGGAGTCGATCGGCGGAGCTCGTGCCGCGAGCGTGACGGTTGGCCAGCGCTGGGTTGTGGATGGTCTGGTGGGCCAGGTCAATGGACGGCCGATCTTCGCCAGCGAATTCCTTGCGCCGCTCGAGGACCGCCTGCTGCGGACCGTGGCCGAGATGCCGCGTGAGCCGGCCGCCAAGGAGATCAGCCGCATCGTCGCCGAACGCTTCGACCAGCTGATCAACAACGAACTCGTCATCGCCGAAGCCGAGGCGGGCCTGACTCCCGAAATGCAGCAGGGGCTGTTCGCGTTCCTGAAGGACATGCGCGAGAAGACCGTGGCTGAGCTCGGTGGCAGCAGCGCCAGCGCAACCAACGCCTTGATGGAGGAACTCGGGATCGGCCTCGATGAATTCATGTCGCGCCGTCGTGACGAGATCCTGGCCGGCGAACTGCTCCGGGGCCGGGTGGACAAGCGGATCATCGTGAGCTGGCGTGATGTGGAGCGTGAGTACGCGAAGAATGCCGAGCGCTTCGCGGCGCAGTCCCGGCTGATCGTGGGGCGCATCGCGCTTCGCACGACGGAGGCGGACAAGGTTGCCAAGGCACGCGAGGCATTCGCCGCCGGCAAGCCGTTCGCCGAGGTTGGGCGCGAGCTCGGCGTGAAGGACGATGGGGCATGGCGCGATTTCGCGGTCACTGACATCGCCGGCACGGATCTCAATGACGAGCTCAAGGGCCTGCTGCAGGACTTGGCGGTCGGGAGCGCATCGAAGGAAGTGACCAAGGGCGACTCGGTGACCTGGTATGCGATCATGGCGCGCGACAGCCGCCCGGCGGCGTCGATCTTCGATCCGGGCGTGCAGCTCATGCTGCGCGCCGAGATTGCCGGGCGCCGTCGCATGGTCGAGCAGTCGCGCTACCTCAAGGGACTTCGGGACCGATGGGTCGCCGCGGACATCGATCAGATGCGCGTTCGACTGCAGTCGATCGCGGTGCAGCGCTACGTTCCCGGGGCGTGAACGAGCGCTGAAGCCGGGCTTGCGCTCTGCGCGCGGGCGTCTGGCCGGGGCCTTCAGGCGGACACCAGCTCCCAGGCATCGGTGAAGTGACGCAGATCGGGTTCGAGCCCCGGAGTGAGCACGATGGCCACGACATCGAACCGGACCAGCAGTGGCCGCAGTGCGGGTTGCTCGACCAGCGTCCTAGCGAGTCGCGTGAGGCTGTTGCGCTTGCCATGATCGATTCGTTCCTCCGGTCGGGCGCCGGGATCGGATCGTGTCTTCACCTCGACCACGATGAGCGTGGAGCCGCAGGGTGACAGCATGACGAGGTCGGCTTCATCATGGCCGATGCGCAGATTGCGGGCGAGTTCGATGCAGCCTTGTCCTGCAAGGTGCTGTGCCGCGAGCGACTCGCCGCGGATGCACAGGTCCCGGCGCGCGCGGGCCTGCCGCTGCGCCCGAAGCGCATCGATCGCCCCCCGGAACTCCTGCATGGATCACCACTGCATCTGGTACATCACGCGCGGCTGGGCAAGTTCCGCCGCCAGATCGCGAAGGTCCCGCTGGCTGAGCAGCCCAAGCGCGGAGGCACCCGACGGCGGAGCGCGCACACCGAACGGACTGTCGAAGAGTCCCACCGGCCGCGACAGGCGGCTGACGGTGGAACTGCCGGCCGCGAGGCCCGTGAGCGATTCGGCGACCGCGATGGCATCCTCGAGGTATCCGATCGAATCGACCAGTCCCGCATCAAGCGCCTTCTGCGCCGTGTAGACCGACCCATCGGCGACCTGCTGCACATCGCTCAGGTCGCTGAACTGGATCGCCCGCCCATCAAGGACGCGCTTGGTGAAGGTCGCATAGGCATCGTCGAGGATGCCTTGCACGACCGCACGATCCTTGTCGGTCCATGTTCGGAACATGTCGTTGGCGACATCCTTGCGCGGGCTTCCTGTGGCCACGATGGTCATGGGCGCGATGCCCACCTTGTCGGTCAGGCCCTGCAGGGTGAACATCTGCGCGATCACGCCGATCGAGCCGGTGATGCAGGTGGGCTCGGCCACGATCTGATCGCAGCTGCACGCGACGTAATAGCCCCCGCTGGCGGCGGTCCCGCCGAAGCTGGCGACGACCGTGATGCCCTTGGCCTGCCAATCCTGCACGATCTTCCAGATGCGGTCACTGGCCGAGACGCCGCCGCCGCCTGAATCGACGCGGAGAATGATGGCATCGGGGGCGTTGCCGGCGTCGATCTCACTCGCACACTCGGCGATGAAGCCGGCCATGCCGTCATCGATGCCACCTTCGACGGGCACCACCAGGATCTCTCCGCCGAATCCGGCGCGGAGTTCGCTGCGCTCGAGCTGAACGCCGCCCGAGACGGCCGCCGCGCCGCCGCCGAAGCCGATCACGAGCCCAAAGCCGAAGATGGCGCACACAGCCACCACGCCGGTCATGACCCCCAGCGCCCCCCGGGTGAAGGAACTCTTCACGATGATGGGTTGTTGGCCGCCAGTGATCGCCGGCGGCGGTGGGTACGACTGTCCTGGGTGTCCTGGGTACTGAGACATGGGTGATCCTCCGAGGGGGCATCCTACGCGTCACGGTGGCCCTACCGGCCGATGGGCGACTGGATTCGTCGAGCTCAGCGCTTCGAGCCGACGGTCCCGACGCAGACGCCAAAGGTCATCCGTTGCTGGTGGATGTCGACGAAACCCGCCTCTTCGACCTGGGCACGCAGGCGCTCGGGGCTCAGGTAGGTCTCGACGCTTCGAGGCAGGTACCGATAGGCGCCGCTGCGATCACGCGCTATCAAGCCTGCCGTAAGCGGCATGATGTGGTGGGTGTACAGGCGATTGAACCAGCGCATGGGCGCGAAGCCCGGTTCGCCAAACTCCAGCACCACGAGTCGTCCGCCCGGGGCAAGGACGCGGTGGAACTCCTTGAGCGCCTTCAGCGTGTCGTCGACATTCCGGATGCCGAAGGCAATCGAGACGATGTCGAAGCTGGCATCCGGCCACGGCAGGGACTGGGCATCGCCCTGCACATAGGAAGGCTGGACGGCCAGACGACGGCCGTCGATGGCCTTGACCCGGGCGAGATCGAGCATCGCCGCGGTGTAGTCCAGGCCGATGACTGAACTCGCACCCGCATTGGCGAAGGCCTCGGTCAGGTCGCCGGTGCCGCAGGCGCAGTCGAGCACGCGAGCGCCACGGACAGGTTCGGTCAAGCGAACTGCGGCGCGCCGCCAGGCCTGGTCGCGCCAGAAGCTGTGCAGGCGATTGTTCAGGTCGTAGGCATGGGCGATCGACGTGAACATGCGCTGGACGCGAAGTGCCTTGTCGCTCGCGGCATGGGGATTCCGCTCGAGGTCGTTGGCGGTCCAGGCGGGGTCGGCCGTCTCGTGCTGACGCATAACGGCCAGTCTAGGCGCGCTGCTGCGCCGGGAACGGGGTTTGGGGCGTCCAATATCGCACATGGAGCCGCGTGAACGGTCATCTGTGAAGCGTCGAGGGTTCCTCCCGATGAACACGGTGCGCAGGACGAAGCCTGCCACGAACCCAAGAAGGAAACCTGACCATGCACACTGACACCGCCATCGAGAACCTCTTCAACACGCTCCTCACCGGTGACCGCACTGCGGCCCGCACGCTCGCCGACGAACTCTGCTCGGACCTGTCGCCCGAGGGCGCGATGAACGACGTGGCGTGGCCCGTGCTCGAGATGATCTTCGCGCACTACCGCAACGACCAGCTCACCACGCTTGCCCACAACTACGCCATCCGCACGCTGCGCCAGGTCGTGGACCAGGTTGCCGCGAACTACACCCGCCGCGCGCGCCGCAACGTGCGCGTCTGCATCTTCGGCGGCGTGGACGAGAGCATGGACCTGGCGAGCCAGATGGCAGCCGACATGCTCGAGGCCGCAGGCTTCGATGTCTTCTTCGCCGGCGGCGGCGTGGCGAACGACGAGATCTACCTCGAGTGCACCAATCGCAAGCCGAATGTGCTGCTGCTCTGGGCAGCGAGCGGCAAGGACACACCTGGCTTCCGCATGCTGATCGACATGTTCCGCAACAACGGTGGCCATGCCGGCATGCAGATCGTCTGCGGTGGCGGCATCTTCAACCGGGTGCCCGGCCTGGCCGAGGAGATTGGCGCCAACGTCGTGGCCCGGACGCCGCGCGAACTCGTCGAGAGCATGGAATCGCTCTTCGCTCCCGCCGGTGCCAAGAGGGCGACGGCGCCCGGCGCACGCGCGGTGCGTCGCGCTCGCGCGGTCGCCTGACCGTGACCTGACCAGAGCACTACGATGCGCGCCGTGGATCCCCACGGCGCGCTTGTGCTTCGAGCCGGACGTCATCCCCTCGCGCACGAGGTCGAGCGGAACCTGCGCCTTTGGTGCACGCGACACCCCACCGCGATTCCGGATGCGGTCGTGGCCGTCAGCGGCGGTGCGGACAGCATGGCCTTGCTCACGATCATGGCGGCGCTGCAGGAGCGGGGGAGCGGTCCGGCACGGATCGCGGCGTGCTGCGTGCATCATCACCTGCGACCTGAAGCCGAGCGAGAGCTCGAGACGGTGCGTGCGCACTGCGAGCTGCTGAAGGTGCCGTTCTTCCGCCGGGACGTCCACCCGGCCGAGGAGCCCGGCAACCTCGCTGCTGCTGCGCGGCGCCTGCGCTACGAGGCACTGACGGAGTGCGTGACCCAGGAGCGGATGGGTGCCGTCCTCACGGCCCACCACGCCGATGACCAGCTCGAGACCGTGCTGATGGCACTGTGCCGCGGCGGTGCGAGCTTCGGTGTCGGAGGCATGCGGTGGAGCCGCCGGCTCAGCGAGGAGGTGGTGCTCATGCGACCGCTGCTCGACATTCCGAAGGCTCGACTGGTCTCGTTCGCCGAGGAACTCGGCGTGCCGTGGCATCAGGATGCCTCCAACGAGGATCCGGACTCGGCGCGCGGCATGCTGCGCACGAAGGTGCTGCCGCATCTTCTGGAACGCTGGCCGAAGGCCGCGGTGCATGTGGCTCACACGGCTGAGGCGATCGACGGCATGGGCAACGCACTGCGCATGTCGCAGCGGGCGGATCCTGAGAACAAGGACTACCGGTTCGAGCTCGGCGGGATGGAGCGCGCGATTCCCGAGGTGCTGCCGTACCTGATCCAGCTGATGCAGCCGCCGAGTGCGCAGGGCGACGGCCGGTACTGGGCGGAGGAGCTTTTGCGCAACGATCCTGAGCCGAGGGTCTACGACGCTGGGCCCGATTGGGAGCTAAGGATCCAGGGCGGCGAGGCGCAGTTCACGGAGCGGGCGGGGCGCCCAGGCAGGACGTGAAGTCCCTATCCGCGGCGCAGCGGATCACACCCTCCGACAGCACGGCCACGCTCGGGGTGGTGATGAGCCAGGTCGGGCCCGTGGGAAGCTCAAGTCGGATGCAGTCCGGGCAGTTGATGTCGCCGATGTCTCCATCGCCCGCTGCTTCGATCGCGCCCTCGGCCGCGGGGACCATGACGGCGATGATCTTTTCGCTGCGGCCCGAGGCGAGCCAGCGGTCGAAGACCTCGTGGCACTGTCCGCACTTGGGGTTGTAGAAGACGACGATCGCCTGGCCCTCGAGCGTTTCGGCGGTCAGGCGCGGCAGGTGCTTTGCGACACCCGCGTCGGCGAACGTGCGCCCCTTCCACGATTCGAAGGCGAGATCGACGGCCTTGACACCTTGATTCGCGAGCGCCTCGGTCTTGACCGTGTTCTCGATGGAGAGGCGCGTAGCCATACCCATCATGAGGGTGAAGGCAAGGATCGACGTGACCACGACCGAGAGCGCCGACTGCGGTGCTGCAGCCGACGGCGAGGGCTTGGCCACGAGGAAGAGGACAGCGACTGCAAGCACGATGGCGGGCATGAGCATGGCCCAAGCGCCTGCACCCGCGGCAACGGCTCCGGGTGCGTTCAGCGCGGCGAGCTCGGCGAGCGATACGAAGGCCGCAGCCAGCGCACAGGCCCAGGCAACCTTGGCGCCGATGCGCCGAAGCCCGAGGCACAGGCCTGCACCCGTGAGTTCGAGCCCGATGAGCACTCTCAGGCTGTCTGCGCCGTCAAGACCGAAGCGAAGGCCCATGTTGGCAAGCCATGTAGGCAGCCACGACGTGCCGCCGTTCCACTGGAACATCGCCGCAGCGAACAGGAGGCAGGCGACCCCCACGCGCATGTGAGACTCGCGGTAATCCAAGTTGACAGCACGCTCATTGGAGGCCTCGTCGCTCACGATCCACCCTCCAGGACCTCGGTCAGGCTGGCTCCGTCCTCATGGTCGGTGCAGACGGCCTCGACGACGCCATCCTTGATGCGCATCAAGACCGGCGTCTGCACGACATAGTTGGGGCCTTTTAGGAAGGTTCGGATCGTGCACTCCGTGCAGGGCATGGGCTGCTCGTTCGCGGGGTCGTGATCCGGGATGCCAATCAGGAGCGCAGGTCGCTTGAGCGATCCGACGAAATGCGCCTCAAGAACCTCATGGCAGTGCTCGCAGTCGGCCCGGTAGAGCATCACGATCCATGTGCCGCTGGCGATCGTGGCTGGCGGGGGCGCATCAAGCAGGGCCATCTCAGGCTGCGAGGCAAGCGGCTTGCCAACCCAGGTGGCGAAGTCAGGCAGGTAGTAGGGCTGCACTTGGCTCGGGCGCGCCGGCCATGACGACGTCGGCACGCTTGGCGCGACCGCTGGAGGATTGGCCGGAGGGTCGGCTGGAGGATTCACTGGCGGCGCGGCGGGCGGCGTGGTCGGCGTGGTCGATGCGGGATCCTCAAGTTGCACCGATCGGGCAGGCATGCCGAAGGCCACTGCGATGCCGATCGCGGCGACGATCGCGGCGCGGCCGCCACCAACGGTCCACGAGCGTTGGCTGCAACCGACCGACTTGCGCGTGAGCATCACGCCGCCGAGCAGCGCACCGTCGATCATCAGCATGTACAGGGGATTCATGCCGGACTTGCCGAAGCATCCGCACGAACCCTTGAGCACGGCCTCGAACCCATCCTTCGCCCAGCCCGTGCCGATCAGCCAGAGCAGGATCACGCAGAACAGCGCAAGCATGGCGGCGGCCAGCGGGCGAGCGATCCGCGGCATGCAGAGGATCATGCCGGCGATGACGAACTCGGTGCCGCAGATCGAGCGCAAGGCGAAGTCCATCCATGCCACGCCCTGCAGGCCGAAGGTGCCATCGAGCGAGAGCACCAGATCGAAGATGGGCTTGGGAAGGTTGCGCGGATCGTTTTCAACGAGCTTGGTGAGCGCACCGGCGGTGATCCACGCCGGTACAGCCAGGCGCGTGATGACGAAGCCCAATCGTGAGCAGGGGGTGCATGCGGTCGTACTGCCCGATGTGGAGTCCGTTGTGGAGGCCATGATGCGAAGTCTACGCAGCCTGTGGCGTTGCGTTCGATTCAGGAGCGCTGCAGGAAGCGGTCGAGCTCGTCATCAAGCCCGCGAGTGCCGAGCAGGTCGGCAGTCCCAGAGATCCGGATGCGACCGGCATGCAGGAAGTCGACCGTGTCCGCGGCTGCAGCGACGAAGTCGAGGTCGTGGGTGACGATCACCATCGTGGTCCCGACATCGAGCGCGAGTTCACGGAGGACGGTCATCACCTCGCGGGTGAGCATGGGATCGAGCGCCGAGGTGGGTTCGTCGCAGAGCAGCACCGTGGGCTCCATGACAAGCGCTCGCGCGATGGCCACGCGCTGGCGCTCCCCGCCGGAAAGTTCATCAGGGCGTCGATCGGCCAGGTGCAGCGCATGAACGCGGTCCAGCGCGGCGCGGCTGCGCTCCTGGGCCACTTCAGGATCCAGGCCCAGCACGCGATGGGGCGCGAGCGCGACATTGGCGAGCGCCGAGAGGTGGGCAAAGAGGCTCGGTTCCTGGAAGACCATGCCGACCGATCGCCGGATGGTCCGGTCGGCGGCCACGACGCCCCGTTCGGCGGCAAGCACGCCATCGACGAGGATCGATCCGGCATCAGGCGGTTCGAGCAGACCAAGGCACCGCAAGAGCGTGCTCTTGCCGCTGCCGCTTGCACCGATCAGCGCGTGCACTGTGCGGCGCTCGACACGCAGCGAGCAGTCGTCGAGCACCGCACCGGTGCGCGGCCAGCACTTGCAGATGCCGTGGGCTTCGAGGGCCGGCGTCGTCATCGGTGGATGGGCTCCGGCAGGGAACGCACGGCTCGGGCTCGGCGTTCCAGGGCTTGTCCGAACCAGTCCGAGAGCAGGCTGAGCGCGAGGTAGAACGCCGCTGCCGCCACGAGCATGCTGGGTACCGCGAAACTGGCCTTGCCGATGCCCAGCGCCACGGCGAGCAGTTCCTGTACGCCGATCATGCTGACCAGGCTCGAGTCCTTGATGAGGCTGTTGAGGTCGTTGATGATCGCCGGCAGCGAGAGTCGCCAGCTTTGCGGTACGACGATGAATCGCAGCGTCTGCCAGCGCGTGAAGCCCAGTGCACACGCCGCGTCCCACTGCGAGCGAGGGATTGCGTGCAGTGCCGCACGATGGATCTCGGCTTCGTAGGCGGCGTAGTTGGCCGCCAGGCACACGATCCCAACGATGACCTTGTTCCAGGTCAGGAGTTCGGGAATGCCAAGCCACGCACCCAGCGCAGGCAGCGAGTAGTAGAGGAGGAAGATCTGGACCAAGAGCGGCGTGCCGCGCATGACCAGCACATAGCCACGGCAGAGGCGGCTGATGGGCTTCGGTCCATGCAGGATCGCGATGGCCAGCAGCAGGCCAAGGAATGTGGCGATCGGCATGCTCAGGACCGTGAGCAGCGCCGTCATCGCGGCGGCGCGCGCGAGCGACCACAGCACCAGCGACCAGGGCAGGCCATCCTCCGGTGGCGTGCCGATGGCCTCGGGAATCGTGGCGACGATGGGACCACGATCGGTGCCCAGTTCGCGTTGCGCATCGCTCCAGAGTCCCCAGCGCTGGAGGATCCGGCCCAGCGTGCCATCGGCCTGCATGGCCTCCAGTGCCCCGTTGACGCTGGCCAGAAGCGCTTCATCATCCTTGCGCACGATGACCGCGTAGACGCCCGGATCGAATGTCGCATCGACGAGGGCGAGTCGTGGATCGTGGCCGGCGTAGAAGCGTGCGATCAACGACTCTTGGAGGCAGGCATCGACGCGCTCCAGCACGGTCTCCGTGAAGGGTGCGAGCGAGTCGTCGTATTGAATGATCAGCGATGCAGGCACACCGGCCGATCGCAGGCTGTCGATGCTGGCCGAACCATTGAGGACGGCGATGGGGCGTCCCTTGAGATCCTCAAGCGACGCGAAGCGTTCACGGTCCTCCGCG
>Ga0194119_10006222_pt1 | contig 17405 bp, 19 predicted proteins | sample TA2MahC100mmetaG_FD_148620 | JGI IMG/M metagenome (GOLD analysis project Ga0194119, IMG submission 148620) | Freshwater microbial communities from Lake Tanganyika, Tanzania - TA2015018 Mahale Deep Cast 100m | ecosystem: Environmental > Aquatic > Freshwater > Lake | place: Tanzania: Lake...
ATCCGCGGACGTGGACCAGGCGGTGAAAACACTCTATACGGCGGCAGATGAAGCGAAGACAGCTGAAAAAGCACTGGCAGCCAGAAAGACACCCGTCAATCCGCGCCGGATGAAGCGGAAATCGCGTTAATTACACGATTCAAAGAAACGCACGATGAAATCAACCAACCTGCGAACTGTGTGCGCTTGCGCCTTGATCTTCCTGGCTTCTTATTCTGTTGCCGCGGAACGGGAAGACGATGCCGAGCAGATTGCGCGCGAGTTCAGCTACAACTGGCAAAGCATCGAAGTGGTCGTGTTCGAACGGCTCGGAGTGCGGGAGACACTGGGTGAAGAGGACCGGGTTCCGGAACACGGGGATCGCACCCTGCCCGCTTCGTTCTGGACGATCACCGATGCATCGGACCACGCACCCGGCTTTGGCATCGACGACCTTACACGTCCCGCCATCGAGCGTTTTCAACTGGGCGCCGCGGTCGGCATGCCGGGGTTTCAACGCGCGCGGGTTCCGGCTGTTAATCCAACTTCCGCCACACCAAGTGCGCCCCCTGTCTCCTCGACCGATGTGCCACCACCACGTCCAACGCCGAAAGAGCTGTTTCGAACGGAGGTTACGGAATTCGAAAAGAGTCTCGCCCAAACGGCGCTGACCGCGCAGCCAATCCAGAATCACCGCCTCCAGGCGGCCGCCAACAGGCTCGTTTCACAAGCCGGCGCACGCATTCTCTGGCATCGCCGCTGGACACAACCGTTTGGCTGCGGCTCGGCGGCACTACCTGTTTACATCCAGGCAGGTTATCCGGTGCTGGGAATGCGTACGCTTGAGGGCACCTTGTCAATCCGCGGAACCGAGTCGTTCAACACGTCTGCACGGCTGTGGCTGCATGGACCTTTCCAGGGCCAGATACCGCAACCGCTACCGGCGCGTGCGTCTGGCGAAACCATCGTAGCTGGGGATCTCACCGATCCGTTCCTGATGCGCCACGTCCTTACGGAATCTCGGAACATCAAACCAGGGGAGGTGCATTACTTCGATCACCCCTACTTCGGGATGCTGATCAGTTTTGCACCCGTCGCGCTGCCCGACTCGCTGGTCACCGCCTGGCAACTGATGCAGTCAACCGCATCGCCCCCGGGATCACAGACAGGCGTTCAGCAGTAGCGTCATGTCATGCGCTGCCGCCGATGAAAGGCGGCGGATTTCTGCGAACTCGATGCGACCCCGCCCCGCGGCGGGGTTCACCACCACACAGAGGCTTGCGTAAGGCATGCCGAGTTCCCGCGCCAAAGCAGCTTCCGGCATGGCGGTCATCCCGACCACATCGCAGCCATCCCGTTCGAGACGATTGATTTCTGCGGCGGTTTCGAGCCGCGGTCCCTGCGTGCAGCCGTACACGCCGCCCACGTGCAGCATGATACCCAGCTTGGCGGCAGCAGCCTCTAGCCTGTGGCATAACGCCGCATCAAATGGCTCCGCGAATTCGATGTGATGGACTGCCGTATCGTCCGCATAGGTTGACAGTCGACTCCAGGTGTAATCGACGATCTGATCGGGCAACAGCAGCGCGCCTGCCGGCAAAGCGAGGTTTATTCCGCCCGCCGTGTGCAGCGCAATCAGCGCCTCAGCACCCGCCGACTTCAACGCATGGACATTGGCGCGATAGTTGATCGCATGGGGTGCAATGCGCACACCTTCTCCGTGGCGATTGAGAACAAGGGCCTCACCCCGATCAAAGTGAACCCGGCGGACCGACGTCGATGGCATGCCCCAAGGGGTCTCGGCCTGTGTCACCACATCGCCGATGCGGGCTCCAAGCCCGGCACTACCACTCAGGATGCCGATCATGATCCTTGTTCCGGTTCACGCAGCGCGCGAATCTCGGGAAGGTTTCGCCAATAGCCGCGACAGTCCATGCCACAGCCGAACAGATAGGACGTTCCGCTTTCAAGGCCAATGAAGTCCGCGGTTTCTCCGGCCGAACGCGCTGCGGCCTTGCGCACCAGAACAGCTGTCAGCACCCGCCCTGCGCCTGCCTCGAGCAAGTTCCTGACAACTGCTTTGAGCGTGATCCCTTCATCAAGCACATCATCCACCAGCAATACTGTTCGTCCACTAACATCCACGTTAAGCGGCACGATCCAGCGGAGGCCCGTCCCGGTTGTCACATCGCCGTATCGGCTGACCTGAAGACTCGCCTGCGTCAGGGGAAAACGCAGTTTCGAAAGCAGCTGACCCGCGAGATAAAGCCCGCCCTGCATCACCGTCACCAGCACGGGGTCGGCGGTGTGCAAGGCGAGATCGATCCGGATGGCCAACTGGTCGATCGCCTTGCGAACCTCAGCAGCGCCGTGTACCACCCGTGAGGATTCAAGGATCGACATCCTTTCCCGATGGGCCCTGTTTGCAGCATCACGTTTCATGTGCTTCAGAAGTGCCACTTCAGTTCCAGCTGGACGTGATCTTCCCTGTCCAGGTAAGCCGCTTTGCTGTCGCGATCAGGTATCCAGGTGGACGGGTCATCTCCATCCAGACTTTCAGAGCCGCTGAACACCCGGGCTTCAAGACTGACACTCAGGTGTTCGCCCAGACGCCGGCTCGCCTCGAGGCTGATCGCCGTTTCACCGGAATCCACATCACGGATGACACCGAGCAACGCCTGCGAATCGTCAGCATCGTTGAATCCGAATCGCAGACCCACAGCGTAGTCATCCTCGAGCAGCGTGTCGTAGGCCGCTTCACCCCGTTCATCGTGGAAATACTCCGCAACCAGGCCAAGATCCACAGTTGAACCAAAGAGACCGACGACGGTGTATTCCACGCCGCCAGTCACCGCATGAAACGTCTCGCCGCCGCCGCTGCGGCGGGTGCTTTCCAGCTTGAACGCCCAGTTGCTGGTGAGGTACTGCGCATCTAAGCCCGTCTGATCGATGAGCGCATACTCCGGTATCAGTACCGGCAACGTTTCCGGCCGTTCTTCGAGTGCAAACAAGGGTGCCCGCGCCGTACCATTGAAGTGATAGAGGCCAATGTCGAGCCCGCCGATCTGATGCGACCAACGCAGCGCCACATCCACGTGGGAGCGCTTGTCGTTACTTTCGAATCGGGTGTCATCATCATCAATTTCGAACGGCAGCCGCAGGCGCCTATCCTCGCCTGGAAAGGTGCGTTCCCGGAAACCTGACACCAAGAAGAGATCCAGCACGCCCCAGTCACCGTGGAAGGCAAGGTGTGCCATGGGTTGACCGAGTTTTTCTTCACTATCGATGTTCTCCACCAGATCGGTCTGATTGATGATGTCGACCAGATGATTGAACTCGGTGACGCCCCAGAAGACCTGTTTGGCGCCGAGCGAAAACTCCCAGTTGTCCCCCACCATTGACCAGAAGAGCTCACGCACATCGGCATGGGTGCGCTGGTCATCTTCGCTGTCGACGCGAGCGAATGGCGTGACCACCAGCTGGGATGACTCACTGGTTTCGAAGACGAATTCGCCTCGGAATACAGCGCTTTGTACGAAGTTGCCTTGATGGGCAAAGCCATCATGCGCAAACACTCGTGCTTCGACGCCAAGCTCCGGGTCCGCACTGAACGCACTCGTCTGTGCAGTTGTAAAGACTGACAACAGCAGCACGAACAGGTTTGGCACCCGAAGGAAGGGTAGCTTTGTGAAATTCACTGTATATAATCCCAGCTGACTGGATAAAACCACAGGATCATCCATGCAGCCTTTGACTCCGCGCCAGGCACAGATTCTCCAGCTCATCCGTACCCACATTGCCGATACGGGTTATCCGCCGACACGTGCCGATATCGCAGAACAGCTCGGTTTCAAATCACCGAATGCTGCGGAAGAACATCTCAAGGCGCTGGCACGCAAAGGCGCCATCGAAGTCATTCCGGGCACCAGCCGTGGCATCCGCTTGCCGGAGGGTGAAACCGGCATCCCCATCGTGGGACGTGTTGCTGCAGGTCACCCGCTCCTCGCCACCGAGCATATCGAAGACCGGGTCGAACTGCCGCCGGGTTTCTTTCGTCCACACGCGGATTTTCTGCTCCGGGTCAAAGGCGACAGCATGATCAATGCGGGCATCCTCGATGGTGATCTGATCGCCGTTCATCGAACGCGGGACGCGGCCAACGGCCAAATCGTGGTGGCACGAATCGAAGATGAGGTGACCGTGAAACGCCTGCAACGCACCCGCAATCGCAACAGGGTGCTACTGATCGCTGAAAACCCGGCCTACGATCCGATCGCGGTGGACCTCTCAACTACGCCGTTCGTGATCGAAGGGCTGAGTGTTGGTGTCATTCGGCAGATGTAATGACGGGCGGCTTCTGTTCCTGCGGCAGAAAAACGGTCGCCCATTGACACGGCTCGAACTGCCACCGAATACGCATCTGCCAACAAGAGCAGCGACTACGTCGTCGCCACCTTGCTCTTTGCCTTCGGCTTGGCCGCGACCTTGGCTTTTTTCTTCGGTGGCGCTTTCAGGGTCTTGGCGGCACTGGCCTTTCCCCGGGAGGTCCGGCCTTCGCCATCACCTGATGTGTCAGCGCCACCATTCACCTCGACCCAGCGACCGTCTGCAAAAAACGCTCGCCAGCCCGCCGGTTTGCCCTCGACTTCCGACTGCACGTACTGCTCCCGCGTCTTGCGCGAAAACCGGAGCACTGCCGGTCGCCCTTCGGGATCCGCTTCTGGTGCGGAAAGCAGGTAGCCAAACTTCGGATCCAGCTCATTGGTGTGGCTCTTGAGCTCACGAATCAACGGTGCCCGGGTCTCGCGGTGTTTCGGAAACTGGCTCGCGGCGAGGAACAGCCCACTCGCACCATCCCGCAGCAGATAGAAGTCATCCACCTTTTCGCAGCGCAGCTCTGGCATGGGTATCGGATCTGCCTTGGGTGGCGCCGCCTCGCCGTTACGCAAGAGCTTCCGGGTATTACCGCACTCGGTGTTCGTGCAACCAAAGTACTTGCCGAACCGGCCGGACTTCAGTTGCATGTCCGAACCACACTTCTCACAGGCGATCAACGGCCCATCGTAACCCTTGATGCGGTAGGTGCCGGCTTCAATGCGGAATCCGCCGCAATCCGGATTATTGTCACAGACATGCAGCTTGCGGTCTTCATCGATGAGGTAAGGCGTCATCGTGGTTGAACACACCGGGCAACGCTGCCGCGAGCGCAGAAGGCGGCTCTCGCCTTCTTCATCGGCGTCGACATCGATGGCTTCTTCACCCGGGATCAGATTGATGGTGTGGGTGCAGCGCTCCTTGGGGGGCAAGGCATAACCGGAACAGCCAAGAAACACCCCCGTCGAGCCGGTACGGATCTGCATGTGTCGCCCGCAGGCGGGACAGGCGATGTCCGTATCGGTCGGGTCGTTGGCACGCATGCCGCCCTGCTCCAGGCGCGCGTGATCCAGTTTGTTTTCAAAATCGCCGTAGAACTGGTCGAGCACTTCACGCCACGGCAGATCACCCTCGGCAATCCGATCGAGCTCCGCTTCCATGTCAGCGGTAAAGCCATAGTCCATGAGGTTCTGAAACTTCTCAACCAGCCGGTCCGTGACCAGCTCGCCGATTTTTTCCGCATAGAACCGGCGGTTCTGCAGAGTCACATAACCGCGTTCCTGAATCGTGCTGATGATCGCTGCATAGGTCGAAGGTCGGCCAATACCGCGCTTCTCGAGTTCACGCACCAGGCTCGCCTCGCCGAATCTTGGCGGCGGCTTGGTGAAGTGCTGGATCGTTTCCGCACCTCGCAGATCGAGCGCTTCACCCGCAGCAAAATTCGGGATCTCCAGTTCTTCATCACGGCGCGATTGCGGCGGCAATACGCGGGTATAGCCGTCGAACGTGAGAATCCTGCCACGCAGTCTTACCTCGCAGCGGTTGGCGAGTGCTGTCACCGTTGTGGAGAGGTATTCCGCATCAGGCATCTGGCAGGCGACGAACTGCCGCCAGATCAGGTCATACAGACGCTGCGCATCCGCTTCCATGTCATAGAGGTGAGCAGCCGACCTACCAACATTGGAGGGGCGAATGGCTTCGTGCGCTTCCTGCGCGTCTTTCTTGCTGGCGTACACGCGCGGCTTGTCCGGCAGGTACGCATCACCGTGTGTCTTCTGGATGAAGTCGCGCGCTGCACCCACGGCTTCAGCGGACAGGTTGGTGGAATCGGTGCGCATGTAGGTGATGTGGCCGGCTTCATAGAGACGCTGCGCCATCGTCATGGTTTTCTTCACTGAGAAACCAAGTCGCGTGCTCGCGGCCTGTTGCAGCGTCGACGTGATGAACGGTGCGTTAGGCCGTGTGCGAGTGGGCTTGTCCTCGCGCTCAGAAACCTTGAAACCGCCGAGCTGCAACTTTGCGAGGGCCACATTGGCGGCTTCGCGGTTATCGGGTCGGAAGTTCTCACCATCAAGCCGCGCCAGTTGGAAGCGGCAGACCTCATCTGTTCCTGGTCGGGCCAGATCAACGAATGCTTCCCAATATTCCTCCGGTATGAACGCGCGGATTTCCCGCTCCCGTTCGACGACGAGACGTACTGCGACAGATTGCACCCGGCCAGCGGAGAGACCACGGGCCACCTTGGCCCAGAGCAAGGGCGAAAGTTCAAAACCAACCACCCGATCCAGAAACCGCCGTGCCTGCTGGGCATTCACACGGTTCATGTTTAGCTCTCCCGGCTCGGCAAACGCCTCCTGGATCGCCTTGCGGGTAATCTCGTTGAACACCACTCGTCGAAACCGCGACGCATCACCACCGATGGTTTCGCGTAGATGCCAGGCAATCGCCTCGCCTTCGCGGTCCATGTCCGTGGCGAGGTAAACCATGTCGGCGCTGCTTGCCAACCGGCTGAGCTCCGACACGACCTTTTCTTTGCCAGGCAACACCTGATAGTTCGCGGCCCAGCCATTTTCCGGGTCGACACCCATCCGCTTAATGAGCTGCTCGCGAGCGCGCCGCGCCTTGTACTCCGCACGTTGTGCCAGTGGAACGGCCTTGGTTCGGGCGGCTTCCTTGGCACGATCCTTGGCATCGGTGGTTGAACCACCGGTGGGTAAATCGCGGATATGGCCGACACTTGACCGGACAACGAAGTCTTTGCCGAGGTATTTGTTGATTGTTTTGGCTTTCGCCGGGGACTCTACGATGACCAGAGAACGTGCCATTTCGGCAGCCAAGACCTCCTGTGCCAAGACATCCTGTAAAGGCGTCGAAATCGATGGGCGGACCTGCGGGAACTGGAATCGGATACTCGGATCCGTTTTTCTGGACGATGTCTAGTCAAATCCAGGCGAGTGATTCAAATCACCCCAGTCGCCGTTTCTTGCGCGCCTGACGCGGGCGGGCATGCGCCTCAACTGCAGCAGTAACAACGGGGAAGGACGTCCATCAGCCGGTGGTGGAAGTCACCCTATCCGGGTCTGCCCTGCCGCAAAAGCCGCGCCGTTATAAAGGGCGACAGAAAGGGGTGTCAAGAAACGCTGCGCCCATGCCACTCGGCGACCGCCAGGCGGAGCTCACTTAAAAGATCGCGGATCGTCTCGACCTCAACACGGGCGTCAGCCGCTGAAACCGGGACATTTCGGGCCTCGCCGGGCATTTCCGTCCAATAAAGCCACAGCATCGAACCGGTCACGGAGAGGCCCCTGGAAGTTGCGGGGAGGCGATCGAGAAATGGCGTGATCACTCCTTCCAGCGACACATTGCCGCTGCCCGGGTACTCAGGATTCGCCTGCCATGGGAGTGTGCGGCCGCGCACCAGATGGACCTCGGGAAACCGGCTCAAGGGCTGCGACTGGGCCATTCCGTAACGGGCACAGGGCAGTTTCGGAACTCTGATTGCGCCACCGGCGGAGACACGCTCATGAGGTTCACTCTCGATCTTGTACAGCTGCGCGAGCTCTACAGTGAGGCCAGCTGTACGTGCCGCGTCCCGAAAACTGCGCTGGTCCTTCTCGCGCCGGTTCGGCAGCAGATACATCACCGGACCGATGATGATGAGAAGGGCAACGATCACAATTAGCCAGGTCATTCCACGCCACCTGCAGAGCCCATGCGACCCTCTGTTTTTTCCGAAGGATCAGTGTTCTGGATCGAGTGTTCTGGATCGAACACTGCCTGTGTTATGTTGGCCGCAAACCGGAACAGGGGGCAACATGAACGCATACCGCCGGATCATGCTCGCAGTCGACCTGACGGAAGAGTCGCAACCTGTAGCCGATCGTGCCCTGGCACTGGTGGCGGCGTCCGGCGCCGCGTTGCACGTCGTGCATGTCATCGAGCCACTGAGTCTCGCCTACGGCGGTGACGTGCCGATGGATCTTTCCGCCGTCCAGAACCAGATTCACGAGCAAGCGCGGTCACACCTGGCCGAGTTCGCTGACGCGATCGGTATTCCGGAAGCGCGGCGCCATCTGATCTTTGGGCGGCCGGAAAATGAGATCCAGCGTGCGGCGGAGGCCAACAAGGCTGATCTGATCGTTGTCGGCAGTCATGGTCGCCATGGTCTCGCGCTGCTCCTGGGATCGACCGCGAATGGCGTACTGCATGGTGCGCCCTGTGACGTGCTCGCCGTGCGTGTCGGACAAGACACACCAAAGGCACACTGAACGAAGGCAGCACCAGGCGCGGTTCGACGACCGTGCCAACGTTCAAACTGCAAGATCGGAGAGACAGTGTTTCTGAATGGACGTGCCCGGCTCCAGTTGCTGGGCAAAATCAGGCTTCATGCCCGCCCCGCCTTCTTTCGACATGTTTGCAGGATCACGATTCGCATCATCGTCACCGTCGGCGTGCTGGTCGGCAGCACTGCCGGTCTTGCCGCACAGATTCAGGCGGCACCAACCCCACTCGCTGCTGAAACGGCGCCAGTTACCTACACGGCACCGGACTACAGCCGCGAACGTCGCGAATGGCAGGCAGCACTTGAGCTCTTGAACGCCGGCCGGATGACCGAGTTCGAACGCGCGAAAAAAAGTCTCGAGCACTACCCGCTGACGCCATGGCTTGACTATCACGCCCACAAGCGTCGCCTGCCAAACCTCACCGCCACTGAGGTCGACACATTCGAGGGAGCCCACCCCGATCTGCCGCTGGCTGAAGAAATCCGCAAGGAATGGCTCAGGAACCTTGCCGCACGCAATCAGTGGTCTGCACTGCTGCGCGGTTATCCGAACGACGATCGAGTGATGCCCGTCGAGCTGCAGTGCTACCGGGCACGCGCACAGGTCAACCTTGCGCAACCCGGCCAAGGACAACGAGAGGATGGCCTCGCTGCAGCACGCGCGCTCTGGCTCAACGGCAAGAGCCAACCAACCGCATGTGATCCCCTGTTCACGACACTGCGCCAGGCGGGGGGCATCACACCTGAACTCTATTGGGAACGAATGGAGCTGGCGTTTGCGGCAGGCTCGACGCAGCTCGGCCGTACACTCATCACCCGCCTCACCGGCGAACGACGTACCTGGGCAGACGCATACTGGCAAACCCACCAGGATCCCCGCCGGATTCTGATACCTGGCCGCTACAAGGGTGATTCACCGCTGATTCGCCGCGTGGTGCTGCACGGATTCGAACGCCTCGCGCGCAACAATCCAGCGGATGCGCTACGCGCCTGGCCGGAGTACCGCAATCGGAAAGCCTGGACGGATGAGGAGCGCAATCGTATCGAACGCGCCATCTGGCAGGCGGCCGCAGCAACCGGAAAATTTCCGGACAAGGACTTTACGAGCAACGATCCGCTTCTGCTCGCAACGCTGGCCACAGCGGCACGCAACCAGGAAGATTGGGCCGCCGTTGAGAGGTTTATCAACCTCATGCCGGATTCCGAGCGCAACAGCATTGAGTGGCAGTACTGGCTTGGCCGGGCGAACGAAAAAATCCACGGCACTTCCGAACAAACCGCAGCGATCTACTCGGGTATCGCTGGCGAGCGGCACTACTACGGCTTCCTCGCCGCCGCAAAGGTTGGAGCGGATCCCGTTCTCGGCAGTCCGCCAGAACATATCGGCAAAGACGTGCTCGATCGCCTGTATCAGTATCCGAACGGTGCTCGCGCGCTCGAATTCCACAAACTGAATCAGCAGATCAATGCGCGCCGCGAGCTGTTGTTCGGCGTGGACAATCTCGGCCCGGAAGCGGCACGGGAATTTACCTGGGCTGCACTGCACCTCGGCCAGCCGCATCTCGCGATATTCCTCGCCAACCGTGCCGGCCTGCTCGATGACGTCGGTGCCCGCTTTCCCGTGCTGTATGTGCCGGAGTTTGAGATCGCCGCGAAGAAGACCCGTTTGCCGCTGCCCCTGCTCATGGCCGTTACCCGCCAGGAGAGCGCTTTCGACCGTCACGCCCGATCCGTCGCCAATGCCCGCGGCCTGATGCAGCTGCTGCCGAGTACGGCACGCTGGGTCGCCGAGAGAACGCGCCAGAAGGCGCCTTCGGAAGCCATGTTGTATGAGCCCAGAATCAACATCGGCCTCGGCAGCACCTACCTCGCCGGACTGCTTGGCCGCTATCAGAATCAGCTGCCACTCGCTGCCGCTGCCTACAACGCCGGCGAAGGCCGCGTGAAACGCTGGACCGCCGAGGCAGTAGGCATGCCGATGGATGTGTGGATCGAAACCATCCCTTTCAACGAAACTCGCAACTACGTGAAAAACGTACTGGCCTTCCGGGTGGTCTACGGAATCCTCACTGAAATGCCCCAGCCTGCGCTCGGGGACCATGAGATGCATGTGCTGAAGAAAACCCTCACCGCATCGAGATGAGCGGGCTGATCGACATCGGCGCCAATCTGCTGAGCAGCCACTTTGACACCGATCTGGACGTGGTGCTGACAAGAGCGCTCACCGCAGGTGTGGAACGCATACTGATTACCGCATCAAATCTGCAGGCGGTGCCGGAAATCCTCGACCTCATCAGGGTGAACCGCAGGCGATCCGACTGGCCAAGGTTGTACTGCACCGCAGGTATTCATCCCCACGAAGCAGCCTCCGCGCCGGCAGGCTTTTCGGCAGCCCTCATCGACTGGTTCGAAGATCCTGATGTGGTGAGTGCCGGTGAAGCTGGTCTCGACTACAACCGGAACTTCTCACCAAAAAACATCCAGCGCGAGGTGTTCAGTGCGCAGATCGAAGCTGCGCGCGCTGCGGATATGCCACTCTTCGTGCACGACCGTGAGAGCGGCGGCGACACCCTGGAACTGCTGCGCGACGGTAACGTCAATCCGGAACGCATCGTGATCCACTGCTTCACCGGCACGGCAGCGGAGCTCGACGCCTATCTGGACACGGGTTTTTGCATCGGCATCACCGGTTGGGTGTGCGACAGGAAGCGGGGTGAACTCCTGCGCTCACTCGTAGCCCGGATCCCGCTTGATCGGTTGCTGATCGAAACAGATGCTCCATGGCTGCTTCCTCAGGACTTGCCTGCACCCGCGCGCAAGCGCATGAGTCGACGCAATGAACCGGCCACCCTGCCACACATTGCTACTACCCTCGCCCACCTGATGCAGGTCGATCCAGACGTGCTGGGCGATGTTACCCGCGCCAACGCGATCCGGTTTTTCCGCCTGGAGCCGTGAGTCACGCGGCTCAGACGGATTGCGCAATCCTTCGATACCAGGCACTGACCCGTTCGCGGGTCAGTGGTGCATCCAGTTCGTGTTTCGAGTATCGAAGCACAGGAACGCGTGCGCCGTAGCGCTCAACCCCGTCATCTATCCGCGTGACGTCAATGACCTGAAGCCGGACACCGCGCAGTTCTGGCATACTCATCAGTAAATCCAGCGCGGATTCGCACAGGCTGCAATCCGTCGTTCCCAGCAGCGCCAGCGTTTTTACTTCACCCATCACACGTTCCAAAACGTTATCTGAAGCCCGATGCCACATTTTGCCCTGCGATTCGCGGATTCCCACAGTGCGGCGCGATATCCGCTCCCCGTCGCCGGGCCACTTCTTTTCTTGGGCCAGGGTGAATCACGGATCATCCGCGCCGACTTGCCGCCACTTCCAGCGCATTGGATTGTCGCCGCCAGCTTTGTTACCCCCGGTGCCATCACACCCACCCATCAATTCCGGTTGCTGACAAACGAACACACGTGGTCACTCCTGCCGGTGCCTTCACAGCCTGGGCAACGCCCTGATCTCACGGCTATGGATCCGTCGGTCAGCGTACACATCGATTGCTGGCATACCCATGTCTCGATTCAAGCGCCGCGGATTGAACTTGTCATCAACACCACAAGCGCACCCCGACACTATCTGCTCTGCATTTCCGCGCGGCCCGTGCAGCTCGATGTTGGCCCCGCGAGCGCGGCTTGCATCGTTGCGGATCCGCCACAGAAGCTGTCGCAGATGACCGCAGCTGATTCGGTGCGGCATCACATCTGCTCACCCACCAGCGTGGCGATGCTCCTGCCGGGTGCCGCGCGTGATCCGATCGCCACGGCCTGTCGCGACAATGCGACCGGTCTGTACGGCAGCTGGCCCATGGCCGTTCGCACCGCAGCAGCAGCAGGTGCCGTTGCCGGCGTGGAGCTGCACGATTCCTGGTCCCAGGCATTGCACGTAATGCGCGAGGGTTACGCGTTTGCAGCTTCCATCCGGTACGCACCGGGGAGTCTGACGGGGGCGCCACTCGCCTCGACGGCAGGTCACCTGGTGGTCGTCCATAGCATCGGGGAAGGCCGGGTGTTGGTACATGATCCCGCTGCGGCGAGTGACGAGGCGACGGCGATATCCCATGACATCGATGAATTTTCGCGTGCATGGCTGGCCTCGCGAGGCGCAAGTTATATCATCGCGCCATGAGGCCAATCGTCACTTTTCTGGCCGGCCTTGCCGGTCTCGGTGCGTCCACGTCCCTGTTTACCTGGGGTCTCGTCACCTGGACCTTGCAGAATTTTTCACTCGTCTACCTGTGGCCGTTCAATGGCCCTGCGGCACTGCAACCAGTACACGTGCTCACCGTCGGACTGGCGGGACTGCCGTTTGCATTCCACCTGATCGGCGGAGCTTCGGGGAACTCCGGCCAGACCGAGGCGGGAGAAGTACGTGACTGAGCCGCAGATTTATCTTCGCCCGCTGACATCAGATGACCGAGACGAGTTTCTGCGCATGAGCCAGGACAGCCGCGGGTTGCACGAACCCTGGATATCACCACCGACCACGGCGCGCGGCTTCGAGGCCTATATCAACCGGCTCGACAGTGACGATCACGAGAGTTTTCTGGTCTGCGAGAAAGCCAGCCGTGCGATCACCGGAGTCATCAATCTGAACAGCATCGTTCGTGGAACTTTTTTATCGGCAAGCCTCGGGTACTACGTTGCCGCCGCCTACGCCGAGCGCGGCTACATGCAGCAAGGATTGCTGCGGGTCGCTGAACATGCCTTCCGTGTCATGGGCCTGCACCGGCTCGAAGCCAACATCCAGCCGGAAAACCGCCGTTCGATCCGGCTCGTACAACGTTGCGGCTTCCGGCTGGAAGGGCTCTCTCCCAAGTTTCTCTTCATCGACGGCGCCTGGCGAGACCACGAACGCTGGTGCAAGGTCGATCCACGGCAGGGGCTCGAATCATGAGCCAGCCGACAGGATCCGAATCCACCAAAGTCGCTGTTCTGCGCGGTGGCTATTCACGTGAAGCGGAAGTCTCTGCGAAATCCGCGCGTGAAGTGGCTGCAGGGCTCGAAACTGCGGGATACACCGTTGCGATCATTGATCTCGGCAGCGCCCTCACCCGAGATCTGCTCGACTTCAATCCGCATGTGGTCTTTCCAGCGCTGCATGGTTCACCAGGCGAAGACGGCACGGTCCAGGGGTTTCTGGAAATGCTTGATCTACCCTACGTCGGCGCCGGCGTGCACGGTTCCGCTACAGCCATGGACAAGAGTCTCGCCAAGGCAGTGTTCGCGCGTGCCGGCCTGCCCGTTCTGCCTGATGTGGTGGTCGCGCCGGACCGGGATGTGTACGAAGCAGCAAGCGAAGTGCGACAAAAACTTGGGGAACGGATCGTCGTCAAACCTCTCGCGCAAGGTTCGGCCCTGGGAGTCCAACTGCTGCCGAATGGCGGCGACATCGCCGCCGCCATAAACAACAGCCGCGAAGCGGCTGCGGATGTGTCGGGTCCCGCCGCGGTGCTAGTTGAACCTTACGTCATGGGCCGGGAAATGACCGTGGGCGTGCTTGACCTTGAAGGCGCGGCCCCGCAGAGCTTTCCGGTCATCGAGATCCGCACCGCACAGGGAGAATGGTATGACTTTACCAACCGCTACACGGTGGGGCGCAGCGAGCACATTCTGCCGGCGCCGATCTCTTCACAAGCCAGTGCACGCATTCGCGAGATTGGTATCCAGGCACACCAGTCTCTGGGTTTGCATGAGCTCTCCCGCGCAGACCTTATTGTCACTGATGATGAATCGATCACGTTGCTCGAAGTCAACACATTGCCCGGCATGACCCCCACGAGCCTCTATCCGGATGGTGCACGCGCAGTCGGGTATTCGTTTTCAGCGTTGATGCAGGCGCTCGTCGCAAGTGCGCAACGACGCCACAAATCGAAAACGCACTTGAGCTAGGTCAGGAGACAACAGTCTCCGGCCGCTCCGCAAAACCGAGAACCACCGGGACCACCGAACGACCCAGACGCGCCGCTTCGAGTGGCGCAAATAGCGACTTCGCGTCTTCGATGAGCTGGCGTTGCATTGATGCGATGCCTTCGAGCAGTCCGGCAACGGAACTGTCCCGTCGCGCGAGATCCGCAAGACCGGCTAACGATTCTGCGCCTTGACTATGAACTTCCCGGCCATAGACACGCGTGATGGATTGATAGCTGGTTTGCTGGAAGTCCAGGGAGACTGCCGCCAACGCATCACTCTCGAAGCCGAGCGAAGCCAGGCGCAGCGCTACGTCACCGAGATCGCCCTGAAACAGCGACGATGCCTGCTCCGCAACTTTCACGATCATGTTGTCGATCGCCGCCAGGTCCGATTCACCAGTGCATCTTCAAACTGCTGCGCGTGAGTCGGATCCGCTCACGGCCGTCGGCGATCAGCTCCGGGTGCTGCTCCGCATCCGTTCGATAGATGGTCAGCCAAACGAGCACGCCGAGGGGTGGAAATGCGGTGCCTTCCGCGTAGAGCGACCACTGCAGGTAGCGTGCACGAAGAGGTGAATCGGCGGCCGGTGCAAGCCGGCCCCGCCCATACTTTTCGAGGATGTACTCGATCATCGCGCCAGATTCCGCCATCACCACATCATCATCGACGAGCGTCGGGATCTTTCCCGTAGGTGTGTCCTGGATGAAGAACCGACCACTGGTCGGCTTGAAAGTCACGCGCTCGAGTTCATGGGGTATCTCGAGTTCTTCGAGCAACCAGCGAACACGGACCGCACGTGTGCCCAGTGCAACATAGAGTTTGAGCATCTTCGACTCCACCCGTTAACCCTACGTTTTTCGGTCTTTCAGCCGAGCCGCTGAAACCTGGGTGGTCTCTTTTCGATGAGTGCCATGGCACCTTCCCGGGCATCCGGCGCGGCTACGAACTTCCACTGCACCCGCTCAGCCTCGCGAAGGGCCTGTGTATAGCCGGTCCCGAGATGCGAGTAGACCAGTTTTTTGGTTGCGGCAATGGCATGAGGAGCGGATGTTCTGGCGAGCCGGCGCACATAGGCGAATGCACGGTCCAGCAACTGCTCCGCAGGCACCACCTGTTCGACGAGGCCCATGTTCAGTGCCTCTGCTGCACTGATGCGATCACTCATCCACAAGAGATCGAGCGCTCGGCCGACACCGACGAGTCTAGGCAGCAACCAGCTGGACCCGTGTTCGGCAATGAGGCCACGTTTCAGAAAGACCGTAGTGAATGACGCGCTCTCGGCAGCGATTCGCAAATCACTCATGAGTGCCATGATGAGGCCACCACCTGCAGTTACACCGTTCACTGCACTGATGATCGGTTTCGGCGTTTCGAGAAAGTAGCTGAAGATTCCAGGCAACTCATCCGATGGCGGTGTTTCCCCGGCATCCGGACGGGACGTTACCTCTGCGAGGGTGGCTGAATCGAGTCCCGCACTGAATCCTCGCCCGGTACCGGTGAGAACGATTCCAACGACGCGGGTATCGGCCACACACGAATCAACGGCTGCTCGAATACCCCGCAATGTGTCATAGGTGAACGCGTTGAGCTTCTCCGGGCGGTTGAGCCGGATCAAGCCCACAGGATCAGCAATTTCGAGTTCCACATCCGCCACGTCGTCTCTCCCGCTTGTGATGAACGCAGAGGATAGAGGGCAGACCGATGCAAATCAGCATCGATCGCAGACCGCAGGCCTGGCGACGCGTGATCAAGCTGTTTACGAAACAGCCTGGTCAGCCATCCAGGGATGGTTAGCCCGCTAATACAGAATGAAAACGCTATACTTGGCGTGAGCAGGTGTCGCCCGCAGAAGATGAAAAAGTACATGGAAGGACTTGTTCACCAACCTCTGATAGAACACACGGTATTCCATGCTCGCCAGCACTGGCATTCGGCCAGTTGCGTCGTCGTTAAAGCGCCGTGCCGCCGTCCACCGGCAGAATGGCGCCGTTGATACCTATGCCGAGATCCGAAACGAGCAGCAAGGCGAGCGCAGAGACTTCTTCAACGGTATTGATGCGTTTGGTCGACGCTTCCGCCGCATAGTTGCCGAGGAACTCTTCGTAGCTGAGGCCCATCGACGCCGCGGCAGATCGTCCAGTGATCTTCATCAAATCGGTTTCCACGGCGCCAGGGCTGATCGCATTCGAGGTGATGCCCTTGGCACCATACTCGAAAGCCACCGCCTTGGTGAAACCATTGAGCGCGTGTTTGAAGGTGATGTAGTGGGAGCAGTTGGCCTTGTTGGCTTGTTTGCCTTCAACAGAGGAGATGTTGATGATCCTGCCGGAGCCGCGTTTTTCCATGTCTCGCAGCGCCAGCCGCGTGGCCCAGAACGCGGAGTTGAGAATCCAGTTCCCCGCCTGGTCCCAGGCGTCTATCGCCAATTCCGCAACCGGTGCAAATCCGGAGGAACCACCGGCGTTGTTGACAAGAATATCCACGCGCCCGAACTTCGAGAGTGCAGCATTGATCGTGGCTTCCACATCCTCGCGCCGAGTGACGTCCGCCGCAACGAACAGGGTTCGTGCCGGTAACCCAAGTTCCGCGATCGCCGCACTGCCTTTTTCCGGACTGCGACCGTTGATCACAACACTTGCACCCGCCTTGAGAAAGGCTTCGGCGAGCGCAAACCCGATGCCTCTCGAACCGCCGGAAATCACCGCGACCTTGCCGGTGAGATCTACGCTTCCCATGCTTTCGCCCCCCTCTGCAGCCGTTGGTGATCCCCATAGGCACAAGACTTAAAGAATTGCCTGCG
>Ga0194119_10006224_pt1 | contig 17403 bp, 17 predicted proteins | sample TA2MahC100mmetaG_FD_148620 | JGI IMG/M metagenome (GOLD analysis project Ga0194119, IMG submission 148620) | Freshwater microbial communities from Lake Tanganyika, Tanzania - TA2015018 Mahale Deep Cast 100m | ecosystem: Environmental > Aquatic > Freshwater > Lake | place: Tanzania: Lake...
GAGCGCGGCGACGAAGAGCGGCACCAGGAAGGTGATCGCGATCCAGTCCGCGATCGGCATCAGCGCGACGCCGTGGAAGGACAGGACGATCGACGCCACTCCGCAGGCGCCGCGAAGCACATAGGCGCCGGGCTGGCGCGTGCGCAGCCCGCGCAGGCCCCCGTCGGCGAGCGCGACCGGCAGGCAGAGCGCGAGCGCGCAGCTGGCGCGGAAGAAAGCCACCTGCATCGGCGAGAAGTCGCGGCTCAGCCACTTCACCAGCGCGATCATCCCGGTGAACAGCGCCACCGCGACGAGGGCGAGCGCCACGCCGCGGCGGATCCGTGCCGCCTCGTCCCCCACCGCACCCCTGCTCAGCGCAGCGCGGCGAGGACGCGCCCGACCAGGCCCTCGACCGCCGTCTTGCGGATCCAGCGCGCGACCAGGACGATGTCCTGCGACGGCAGGACGGCGACGACATGCGTGCCCGCGCCCATCGCTAAATAGGCGTCATGCGGCGCCGAGGGGAACTGCACGCCGCCGTCGTTGAGCCACCACATGAAGCCGTAGCCGCGATTGAGCGGGCAGGGCGTCATCATCGCGCGCACCCAGCCTGGGGGCAGGATCCGCCGCCCGTCCCACGTGCCGTCACGCGCGACCATCAGGCCGAAGCGCGCATGGTCGAGCGTCGAGACGAAGATGCCGCCGCCCCAGTGGCTGCCGCCGGGCACGGAGGCGATCGCGCGGCCATCGACGTCGACGACCGCGTTGCGATAGGCCTCCCAGCGCCATGTCGCGGAGGCGCCGACCGGGTCCATGACCTCGCCGCGCAGCACGCCGGGAAGCGCCTCGCCGAACAGGCGCAGCAGCGACAGGCTCAGGCGGTTGACGCGCACGTCGTTGTATTCCCAGTGCGTGCCGGGCGCGCGCATCGCGCGGCGGTCGCCCTTCGGCGCCTCGCCGCCGGAGAGCCCGACGCTGCGGTTGTGGTCGACGCTGTCCGGCCGGTCGAAGAGCGTCCCCGACCACTCGCTGGTCTGCTGCAGCAGGTGCCGCCACGTGATCGGCGCGTTCTGGGCGGAATCGAAGCCGCCGTCGCGCACGCGCGCGCCCACGCGCGCGTCGAGGTCGGGCAGCAGGCCGCGCCCCGCGGCGACGCCGGCGAGCACCGCGAGGTAGCTCTTGGCGACGGAGAAGGTGACCTGCGGTCGCTCGATGTCGCCCCAGCTCGCGGCGAGCATGCCGCCGCGGAGCACGACGCCGCTCGGCGCGTCGCGGTCCTCGATCGGTCCCAGCGGCAGGCTGGTGGGCGGCACCTCGCCCATCGAGGCGGCGTACCAGAGCTGGCCGTCCGGCGTCACGAGCTCGCGCGGCCAGTCGGTCTCGCTTGCGCGCGCGAAGGCGACGGCCCCGGCAAGGCGCTGCGGGTCGAAGCCCGCCTCGATCGCCTCGACGCGCTGCCAGTCGCCGCGCGGCGGGAAGTAGGGCGCCGCGCTCACTTCAGCAGGCTCTTCGCGAGCATCGCGTGGATCCCCTTGTTGCCGTCGACGACCTGCGTGACGCGCAGGTCGACGGCCAGGCTGCACAGCGAATACGCGTCGGCGGGATGCATGTTCCGGAGCTCGCCCAGGAGCGCGATCATGCCGCGCAGCGCCTGCTTCGCCGCCTGGTCGAGGTCCTCGTGCAGGCCGAGCGTGACGAGATGCGTCGGCGTCTCGGCGCGCGGGAACCGGAGCGACAGGTCCTTGCGCAGCACCAGCTCGAACGTGCCGGACATGCACATCTCGAGCGCCATCAGGCTGACCTCGCCGTCGCCCTGCACGCCATGGCCGTCGCCGACCGAGAACAGCGCGCCCTTGTTGAACACCGGCAGGAACAGCGTCGAGCCCGCCGTCATCTCCTTGAGGTCGATGTTGCCGCCGTATTCGCGCGGCTCGATCGTGCTGACGACGCCGTAGTGCGGCGGCGGCGCGACGCCCATCACGCCGAAGAAGGGCGACAGCGGCAGTTCCATGTCCCAGGGCAGCAGCGCCACGCCGCGCGCGCGATCGACCTTGATGTGCAGGAGCCGCGTGTACGGGAAGTCCTCCGGCAGCGCGCCGCGCAGCGGGCGGAAGCCGGTGTAGCCCCAGTCGGCGCGCGGCTTCACCTCGCGCACGCGGACCTCGAGCACGTCGCCGGGCTCGGCGCCCTCGATCGCGATCGGCCCGGTGAGGATGTGGCCGGGCGCGCGCGGCGCGCAGCGCGCATGGATCTCCAGCAGCTCAGGCGGCACCACATGCGGCGGCGGCGGCATCGCGTCGCGGCCGCCGGAGACGGTGTTGACGGTCACCGTGTCGCCGGAGCGCACCGCGAGCACCGGCTTCAGGCCCGGGTCGAAGACGCCCCAGTGGATCGTCTCGGGCGAGGAATCGAGGACGTGGTGCCGGCTCATGCCTTCTCCTTTGTCCGTGCGGTGAGGGAGAGCGCGATGCCCGCGAGCGCGATCATCGATCCGCCCACGAGCGTGAAGGCGTCGGGCTGCTCGCCGAAGACGAGGTAGCCGAGGATGACGGCCCAGATCAGCGACACGTAGCCGAAGGGCGCGACCAGCGAGGCAGGCGCGTAGGCGAGCGCGCTGATCATGATGAAGTGGCCGACGCCTACGAGCAGCCCGTGCACGACGAGCACGGCGAGGTGGACCGGCGTGGGCGGCACCCAGACGAGGCCGACGAGGCAGGAAGAGAGGAGGAAGCCGAGCAGCGCCGTGTAGAAGAGGCTCGGCAGCGAGGCGTCGATGGCGCTGACATGGCGCGTCAGCACCTGGTAGAGCGCGTAGCTGCAGGCGGTGGCGAGGGGGAAGAGCATCGCGAGCTCGATCGAGCCTAGCTCCGGCCGCACCACCGCGACGAGTCCAGCGAAGCCGAGGCAGATCGCGGCCCAGCGCTTCCACCCGACGGTCTCGCCCAGCATCGGCATCGCGATCGCCGCGACGATCAGCGGCGCCGTCGAGCCGATCACCTTGGTGGTGGCAAAGGGCAGGAAGCTGAGCCCGGCGAGGAAGGTCGCCGCCGAGAGCCACAGCGCGGTGCCGCGCGCCACCTGGAGGAGCAGGACCTGCGTGCCGAGCACGCGCCTCCAGCCGAGCCAGGGGATGGCCGCGCAGAGCGCGAGGAACAGCACGGTGTAGCGGATCCACACCAGCTGCAGGACCGGATAGCTCTGCACGAACCACTTCGCGGTGGCGTCGAGGTGGCTGGCGAGCGTCGCGAAGACCAGCACGAGGCCGATCCCCAGCAGCGGCCGGTCTTGGCGCATTCGGGGCTTGTCCACGGACGGGGATGCTAGCGCAGCCGGGGGCGCGCCGCGACGAATTGGCACATCGCGGCGTTCCGCGCCCGGCGCGACCCTGACCCGCGACCAGCGAGGAGGAGCCCGCCCACGCGCCAGGCCGCCGACATCGTCCGTGACCAGAGGCCGCTCGCCCTGCCGCGCTCCGCGAGCGTGCGCGATGCCTGCCGCGCCATGCGCGCGCGCCGCGTCGGCACCGTGCTGGTGGTCGACGCCGCCGGGACGCTCGCGGGGCTATTCACTGGGCGCGATGCCGTCTGCCGCGTCCTCGCCGAGGGGCTGGATCCCGCCGCGACCACCATCGCCGACGTCATGACCAGGGATCCCGACGCCATCGCGCCGCGCTGCGACGCGGTCGAGCTGCTGCGGCGCATGCGCGATGGCGGCTATCGCCACCTTCCGGTGGTCGATGGCGGTCGCGTCGTCGGCATCGTCTCACGCGGCGACCTGCGCGGCCTCAAGCACGCGCGGCTGGACGAGGAAACGGGGCTGTGGGAGAGGATGTGACCGACCTCCCAGCCGCGGGGACCAAATGCCGGAGAACCACGCCCAGCTGCGATCGCCGAGCTTCCTGCTGCCGGTCGAGGACAAGGAGTTCCTCCTCCGCGACGAGATGCGCGCGATCCGCTTCGCGCTCGAATACGCGAAGGCGGAGCTGCTGCTGCGAGAATGGGGCGTGCGCACGACCATCGTGGTCTTCGGCAGCGCGCGCGTGCCCTCGCCCGAGCAGGCCGAGGCGCTGCTGCGCGGCGCGCATGGCACGCCGCGCGAGGAGGAGGCGGCGCGGCGCGCCGCGCAGGTGCGCTGGTACCAGGAGGCGCGCGCCTTCGGGCGCATCGCCTCGGAGCGCGGCGGCGCGCGCGTGCGCGACCACGGCCCGCGCGACAACGTGATCGCGACCGGTGGCGGCCCGGGCATCATGGAGGCGGCGAACCGCGGCGCGCACGAGGCCGGCGCGCCGAGCATCGGCTTCAACATCACGCTGACCCACGAGCAGGAGCCGAACCCCTACTCGACGCCCGACCTGACCTTCCGCTTTCACTACTTCGCGATGCGCAAGATGCACCTCGCGATGCGCGCCAACGCGCTCGTCGTCTTCCCCGGCGGCTTCGGGACGATGGACGAGCTGTTCGAGCTGCTGACGCTGCAGCAGACCGGCAAGGCGCCGGGCATGCCGGTGGTGCTCTTCGACCGCGGCTTCTGGAGCCGCGCGATCGACTTCGGGATGCTCGTGGAGCAGGGGATGGTCGCGAGCGCGGACCTGTCGCTCTTCGAGATGGTCGACACCGCCGAGGAGGCCTGGGAGTCGCTGCGCCGCCGCGGCCTCGGAATCGGGACGGGTATCTGAGCGCCGTCGCCCTCAGCCCTTGACGCCGCCGGCGCCCCAGCCGGCGATCAGGTGGCGCTGCACCATCGCGAAGAAGGCCAGCGCCGGGATGGTGATGACCACGCCCGCGGCCATGATCATGCCCCAGTCCGTGACGCTCGATTCGTAGAGGTCCTGGATGCCGAGCGGCAGGGTCTTTAGGTCGTCCTTGCCGATCAGCACGCGCGCGAAGAGGTAGTCGTTCCAGGCGACGATGAAGGTGAAGATCGAGACCGCGATCACGCCGGGCAGCGCCATCGGCACCACGACGCGGACCACGGCCTGCGGCCGCGAGGCGCCGTCGATCATCGCCGCCTGCTCGAGCTCGATGGGGATCGACTGGAAGAACGAGCGCAGCAGCCACATCGAGAAGGGCAGGCTGAAGCTCGTGTAGCTGAGCATCAGGCCGAGATGCGAGTTCGCGAGGCCGAGCTTGCGCATCATGATGTAGAACGGGATCACGATCATGATCGGCGCGAACATGTAGGTGAACAGCATCACCGTCGCGATCGACTCCCGGCCGCGGAAGCGGAAGCGCGTGATGCCGTAGGCGGCGAGCACCGCGACCGCGATGGTCAGCAGCGTCGAGCCGCCGGCGACGAAGACGGAGTTGAGGAAGTAGGTCTCGAACTTCGTCTGGTCGAACAGGCGGCGATAGGCGTCCAGGTGCGCCGCGCCGGTCCAGAAGCTCGGCGTCGCGGTGATGATCTCGCGGTCGGGCTTGACCGAGGTCAGCGCCATCCAGAACAGCGGGAAGCCGCAGGCGAAGGCGAGCATGGCGGCGCCGAGATAGACGGCCGCGCGCTCGAGGAAGATGCGCAGGAGCGGGTTCATGCGTGCTCGTCGCGCCGGAACAGGCGGAAATAGGCGGCCGCGAAGGCCGAGAGCATCGTGAACATGATCACGGAGAGCGCGGCGCCGAAGCCGACCTGCAGCTCTCCGAAGCTCTTCACGAAGGTGTAGATCGGCAGCGTGCGCACGAAGTAGCCGAGGCCGCCCGCGCCGGCGAAGAGCCAGATCAGGTCGAACTTCGTGAACATGAACATGAAGCGCAGCAGCACGATCACGAACAGCACGCCGCGGATCTGCGGCAGCGTGACGTGCCAGAACTGGCGCAGGACGCCGGCGCCGTCGACCTTCGCGGCCGCGTAGAGCTCCAGGTCGATCGTCTGCAGCCTGGCCAGGACGCCGATCACGACGAAGGGGAAGAACGTCCAGGTGCTGGCCAGGATCATGGTCAGCATGACGTGGTCGGGGTCGAAGAAGACGGGCGCGCGCGCCATCAGGCCGCTGCCCTCGAGCAGGAACTTCGCGACGCCGTAGCTGTCGTTGAAGATCCAGCGCATGAGGATGACGACGACGATGGTCGGCATCATGTAGGGGAAGAGCGCCAGCGCGCGCACGAAGCCGCGGCCGACGAAGGTCTGGTTGAGCAGCAGCGCCACGGCGACGCCGACGACGATCTGCAGCGACAGGGAACCGAAGGCATAGACCATGCCCAGCCGGATCGAGCGCCAGAAATCCTCGTCCTGCCAGATCCAGACGAAGTTCTCGAGGCCGATGAAGGTCTCGATCGGCATGTAGGCGTGCTTGGAGTGCAGGCTCAGCCAGAACGAGTAGCCGACCGGGTAGAGGATGAGCCCGAGCACGAGCAGCACCGCCGGCGCCACCAGGACATAGCCCCAGAGATGCTCGGGCACGCGCCGCTCGCGCGGCTCCGGACGGGGCAGGTTCAGCGGCCCGAGGGGCGAGCTGCGACTGGTGGATGGCATTGCGCTTGGGTCGCGTCGGCGGGAGGGGCGTCCCCCCGCGGGCCCTGGTGGCCCGCGGGGAAAGCCGTCACAAGCGGCCGCTCACCACTTCCTGTAGCCGAGCTGCGTGATCAGCTGCTCGGCGCGCTGCTGCGCGCGTCGCGCCGCCTCAACCGGCGTGCGCTGGCCGCGCGTCACCTCGGTCACCATGTCGACGAGGATCGTCGAGTTGGCGAGCTCGGCGATGAACGGGAAGTCGAGGTCCTTCCACTCGGTGATCATGAGCGGCTTCGGCTCGTACTTCTCGATCACCTCGTGCTGGGCGTCGATCCAGAACTTCCACTTCTGGAAGGCCGGCGTCGCGAGGTAGCGCGGGTCCGCGCGCAGCGACTGCGTCACCGGGAAGAAGTGCACCGGCACGCTCTGGATGTACTTGAGGTAATTGTCCGCGCGGTGGAAGAACTTCAGGAACGCGGCGCCTTCCTCGGGGTGCTTGGAGTTCTTGAAGATCATCCAGGCCTCGGAATCGAACTGCGTCAGGAAGGGCTTGCCCCCCGCGCTCGGCCCGACCGGCTTGGTCCTGAAGACGTTGATGTCGCCCTTGGCCACCACGTCGGGCGCGTACTGCTCGAAATAGTCCGTGCCGCGGCCCCAGCCGAGGATCATCGAGGCCTTGCCGGTGGCGAGGTCGCCGAACGTGTCGAGGTAGCCGCGCGACAGCCAGTCCGGCGCGAGGCAGCAATCCGCGAGCTCCTTCCAGAACTCGAGGGTCTCGATCACGGGCTTCTCCGTGAAGGTCGGGCGTCCCTTCTCGTCGAACAGCCTGCCGCCGTTCGAGCCAACCCACATGTAGACGTCCTCGTTGATGAAAAAGCCCGGGCCGGCGAGGCTGAGGCCGTAGCGGCCCTTGGACTTGTCGGTCAGCTTCTTGAGCTGGTCGACCCACTCGCGCCAGGTCGCCGGCGCCTTCTCGGGATCGAGGCCGGCTTCGCGCATGTGGTCCTTGCGGTAGATGATGAGGTCCGCGCCCACGGCGTGCGCGAGGCCGTAGTAGGTCTTCTCCGTCGCGTTGTAGTTCAGCTTGCGGACGACCGGGAAGATGTCCTGCTCGCCGATCGAGGCGATGATGTCGTTCATCGGGCGCAGCAGGCCCTTCGCCGAGAGCGAGCGCTCGTTGTAGGCCTGGCCGTGCGCGACCTCCGGGAAGGCGCCCGAGGCCAGCGCGGCCTGCATCTTCTTGTCGAGGTCGCCCCAGGCCAGCGCTTCCTGCACGACCTTGACGCCCGGGTTCTCCTTCTCGAAGTCCGCGATGATCCCGTCGATCACCGCCTTGGTGCGCGCGTTGGGCTCGGTGTGCCAGACATTGACCACCTTCTGCGCCATCGCCGGCGCGGCGGCGAACACCGCCAGCGCGATCGCGGCGGCGCCTGCGCGCAGCGCGCGCGCGAATGCCGAATGCTTCGTCATCGTCCCCATCTCCCTGCTGGATCCTTCCGGCGGCAACCCCTGCGCCGGTTCTGCGAGGACCTTTGCATCTGCGCATGTCGCGCGGCAACCCCCGCACGACCCCGAGCCGATTATGGTCTTCGCGCCGGCGCGCGCGGCGCGATAGCCTCCCGCGACCGGGAGGGGACGACATGCATCGCATCGCCATCATCGGCCTCGGCATGGCCGTGAAGCCGCACGCGCTGGCGCTGCGCGACCTCGCGGGACGCGTGGAGGTTGCGGCTGCGTGGAGCCGCAGCGCCGCGCGCCGCGCGCACGCCGAGGCCGAGTGGGGGCTTCGCACCACCGGCGACCTCGACGCGATCCTCGCCGACGACCGTATCGACGCGGCGATGATCCTGACGCCGCCCTGGGCGCATGGCGAGATCGCGCTGCGCTGCGCGGCGGCGGGCAAGCACGTGCTGCTGGAAAAGCCGATCGACGCGACGCTCGCGCGTTCCGTGGCGACGGTCGAGGCCTTCGAGACGGCAGGGCGCAAGCTCGCCATCGTCTTCCAGCACCGCTTCCGGCTCGCCTCGCTGCGCCTCGCCGAGCTCCTCGCCGAGGGCCGCCTCGGCCGGCTCGTCTCGTGCTCGGCCTCGGTGCGCTGGTGGCGCGGGCCGGACTATTTCGCGCAGCCCGGGCGCGGCATGAAGGCGCGCGACGGCGGCGGCGTGCTTCTGACGCAGGCGATCCACACGCTCGACCTTTTCATCAGCCTCGTCGGCCCGGTCGCCGAGCTCTCCGCCCACCACGCCAATTCCGGCCTGCGCGCGATCGACACCGAGGACGTCGCGACCGCCACGCTGCGCTTCGCGAGCGGCGCCATCGGCGCGATCGATGCGACCTCGACGGCCTTCCCGGGCTATCCCGAACGCATCGAGATCGCGGGCGACCGCGGCGCGGCGGTGCTGGAGAGCGAGCGCCTGACGGTGCGCCTGATGGACGGCACGACGATCGAGGCGGGGTCCGCGGGCGGCGGCGGCGGGGGCGCGGACCCGATGGCCTTCAGCCACGAGGCGAACACGCGGCTGCTCGCCGACTTCCTCGACGCGATCGACGAGGACCGCGCCCCGCGCGCCAACGGGCGCTCGGCGCTGCATGTCCATCGCCTGATCGACGCGATGCTGCGCAGCGAGGGCCGGCCCGTCGCGCCGTGAGGCGCGCCTGCGAAAGTCGCGCCGCGGCGGGCACGTTCAGCGTCGCGCGGGACGCTCCATGAAGCGCGCGCCGGTGCCGTAGCTCGCCAGCTTCGCAGCCAGGGCCGGCCTCTCGACGACCGCGAAGCCCTGCCCGCGCCAGAAGGCGCGCGTGCCCGGGATCGCGACCAGCGCGAGGATCGGCAGCGCCTCCCGCGCGGCGAGCGCCGCCAGTTCCTGCAGCGCCGCGCGCGCGGCGCCGCACCGGCGCGCACTGGGCAGGATCGCGATGTCGTGGACATGGAGGCAGTCGGCGCGCGCAGGCAGCGTCGCCAGGCGCGCGTTGAGCGCCGGCGGCGCCGCGCGCATCCATGGATGCGCAAGCGCATAGCCCGCGACGCGCCCGCCCGACTCGAGGACGAGGCAGCCCCCGGGATAGAGCGCAAGGCGCTCGGCGAAGACCTCCGGGTCCTCCGGATACGCGGCATGCACCTCGTCCGCGATCGCGCAGGCCTGCGCGAGATCCTCCTGCCGCATCGCCCGCCAGGCCATCGCCGCCTCCCCGCCTCGCCCGCCTGCGCCGCGATTGACTCCGGGCGCGCCTTCCCCGGACCATGCCAACCGATCCGAGGAGCAAGCTCAAGCCCCATGAACGCGACCGCCGCGCCCGCCATCACCGGGAACACGGGCATCTACTGCATCATCGGCCACCCCGTGGCCCCCGTGCGTTCGCCTGCCTTCTACAACGCGCTATTCCGCGCCAGCGCGATGGACGCCGTGTTCGTCGCGATCGACATCGCGGCCAAGGACGCCGCGCGCGGCTTCGAGGGGCTGCGCGCGATGGCGAACGTCGCGGGCATCGTTGTGACGATGCCGCTCAAGCAACTGGTGCTGCCGCTGGTCGACGAGGTGCTGCCGCGCGCACGCCAAGTCGGCGCGGTCAACACGATCCGGCGCGAGCCGGATGGCCGCCTCGTCGGCGACATGTTCGACGGGCGTGGCGGCGTGCTCGGGCTGCGCTGGGAAGGCCACGAGCCGCGCGGCCGGCGCGTGCTGCTGGCAGGCGCCGGCGGCGCGGGCAGCGCGCTCGCTTTCGCGCTCGCCGAGGCCGGCGCGTCCGCGCTGTCGATCGCCGACATCGACGCCGCGCGCGCCGCGGACCTCGCCGCGCGCGTGGCCGCCGCGCATCCGGCGACCGTGACGCGCGTCGCGCCAGCGGATCCCGCGGGCCACGACATCGTCGTCAACGCCACGCCGCTCGGCATGAAGCCCGGCGACCCAATGCCCGTCGACCCGGCGCGCCTCTCGCCCGGCACCGTCGTCTTCGACATCATCACCAATCCCGATCCCAGCGCGCTGATGCTTGCGGCGCGCGCGCGCGGCTGCCCGGCGATCGGCGGCCGGCATCTCTACGAGGGCCAGGCCTTCTTCGCTGCGCGGTTCCTCGGCATCCCCTTCGTGCCGGAGGGGCGGCCCGAGGTCGAGCTGCCCTGAGGCCTCAGTTCGCCGCGGCGCGCGGTAGGACGAGGGCGATGTCCGGGAAGACCGCGAGCACGACCATCATCAGCACGAGCGTGGCCACGAAGGGCAGCGTGCCGATGATCACGTCGTCGATCCTGCCGCGCTTGCGCAGGCCCTGGACGACGTAGAGGTTGATGCCCACGGGCGGCGTGATCATCGCCGTCTCCATCAGCAGGATCACCAGGATCCCGAACCAGATCGGGTCGTAGCCGGCCTGGAACATGATCGGCGCGATGATTGGCACGGTGGCGACCATCATCGACAGCGTCTCCATGAACATGCCGAGGACGACGTAGAAGGCGATCACCGCGACCAGCAGCTCGGTCGGCGACAGGCCGAGCGAGGTGATGAAGCGGTTGACCTGCGTCGTCAGGCCGATCGACGTGATCACGAAGTTGAGGAAATAGGCCGCGACGAGGATCGCCATGATCATCGCCGTGGTGCGCATCGTGCCCTCGAAGGCCTGCAGCAGCGCGCGCAAGGTGAGCCGCCGCCTCGAGGCCGCGACGCCGAGCGCGGCCAGCACGCCGAGCGCGGCGGATTCGGTCGCGGTCGCCCAGCCCGCGTAGATCGACCCGATCACCGCGAGGAAGATGACGAGCGGCGGGACGAGGTCGGGCAGCGCCTTGACGCGCGCGTCCCAGGTCGCGACGGTCCTGGTGCCGCCCCATTCCGGCCGCCACAGGCAGAAGAGCAGCACGGTGAGGCTGAACATGCCCGCGAGCACGAGGCCCGGGATGATCCCCGCAAGGTAGAGCTTGGGGATGGAGGTCTCGGTCAGCACGCCGTAGACGATCATGTTGATCGAGGGCGGGATGAGGATGCCGAGCGTGCCGCCGGCCGCGATCGTGCCGAGGAACAGCCGCTCGGAATAGCCGCGCTTCTCGATCTCGCCCATCGCGACCGTGCCGATCGTCGCGGCGGTGGCGACGCTCGATCCCGAGGTGGCCGCGAACATAGCGCAGGCCGCGACGTTCGAGTGCATGAGCCCGCCCGGCAGCCAGGGCATCCAGAGCACGAGCGCGCCGTACATCCGCTCGGCCATGCCCGAGCGCAGCAGGATCTCGCCCAGCAGGACGAAGAAGGGGATGGCGACCAGCAGGAAGTTGTTCGACGTCGCCCACGCGATCTCGCCCATGGCGAGCGACAGCGGCAGCCGCGCGTAGATCTCCGCGAGCGCGAGGCCGAGCACGCCGAGCGTTGCGGCGACGGGCACCGCGAGGGCGAGCAGCCCGATGAGGATGGCGAGCGTGACCCAGATCATCGGCCTGCCTCCCGCGCCGCGCGCTCCTGGAGGTCGCGGATCTCCTCCTCGACCTCCTCCTCGGCCGAGCGCGTGCCGGCCAGCCTGACGGCTTCGCCGGCGCGGCCGGCGAGCGCCGCGGCCAGCGCCTGGGCGAAGAGCAGGATCCCCGAGGCGAGGAAGACGGCGAGCCCGGCGAGCCAGACGACCTGCGGGACGACGATCGGCGTCTCGAGCGCGGACTGGCTGCGCGAGCCCGCGGTCCAGGACTGGCCGGCGACGCCGATGCCGTGCCATGCCACGAGGCCGAAGAAGGCGAGGAACAGCGCGAGGCCGGCGAGGTCGAGCGCGATGCGCAGCGCCGGCGCGAAATGGACGTAGAGCGAGTCGATGCGGATATGCGCGCGGTCGAGCAGGGCGGCGCCGAGGCCCCAGGCCGTGCCGATCGCGAGCGCGTAGCCGGCGAGTTCGTCCGCGCCGCCGATCGAGGCGGCGAGAAACTTGCGCATCAGCACGTCGATGCCGATGACGATCGCGGCGAGGAGCACGAGCGCGCCCCCGAACCAGAGGCCCCAGCGCGACACGCGCCGGGAGAGGGCCGAGAGCCTGTCCATGTCGGTCGCGTCCTTGCGCGCGGCGGCGCGGCGGCGCGGCGGGCGGCCCCTCCCGGCGCGGGCCGGGAAGGGCCGCCGCCCGGCGTCAGCCCGTCGGGGCCTTGAGGCCGAGGACCTTGCCCACGGTCTCGTTCCACTCGCGGGCGCACTCGGCGCCGCAGCGCTTCGCCCAGCCGGCGAGGACCGCGCCCTCGACCAGCCTCTTGTGCGTCTCCATCTCCGCCGGCTTGACCGGGACGATGGTGGTCGAGGCGAGCTTGCCCATGGTGCAGGGCTGGCGGTTGGTGTTGCAGCTCTCGGCCTCGGCGTCGGCCTTCCTCATCGTCGCCCACATCTTGTCCTCGTAGGCCTTCATCTGGTCGACCAGGAAGGCCTGGACCCTGGCGTCGAGCCGCTTCCAGGTGTTCAGGTTCACCGCGACGACGTTGATGCTCCAGCCCAGCGACATCGGATAGACCGATTTCGCGACCTCGGGCCAGCCGGCCGTGTTGCCGGACAGAGACCCGGTCACGCCGCAATCGACCACGCCGTTGTTGAGCGCGGGCACGACCTCGGCGAAGGCCATGCTGACCGCGGTCGCCCCGACGCCGCCCAGGAAGTCGCGCATCGTGTTGTTGAACACGCGCACCTTCTTGCCCTTCAGGTCGTCCAGGCCGCCGATCACGCCGCGGCACCAGAAGACCTGCGGGGGGTTGGCGCCGATGGCCAGCAGCTTGGTGTTCCAGTTCCTTTGCATCTGCCGGTCGATCACCTCGCGATAGGCGTCGCAGGCCGCGCGCGCCTTGCCGGCGTCGAGCGTCAACCCGGCCAGATCGCAGGCCTCGAAGCGCGGGTCGTCGCCGGCCATCTTCGAGATGTCCATGCCGGCGAAATCCATCACGCCCAGCCGCAGCAGGCGCAGCATCGTCTTGTCGTCGACGCCCATCTGGTCGAGCGGCGTGATGTCGGCGGTCAGCGCGCCGTTCGACGCCTTGGGCAGGGTCTCGCGCCAGAACGGCACCTCGTCGACCATCGAGGCGACGGTCGGACCGTTCAGGCCGATGACCTTGAACTGCGTCTTGGGAAGATCCTGTGCCGCCGCAACACCGGCGAATGCCACCATGCCCGCGATCGCCGCGAGCGAATTGCGCGCTTTCATCGATTGCCTCTCCCTGGTTTGCGGCGGGTCGCCCTCGAGGACGCCCTCCATATGGCGGATGCTGGCCTCTTCCCGGACGCTCCGCAATGGCCGGGATGTCCGTGCGGCGCCGATCCGCGCGCCGGACAGACAGGTTCAGAAGACCTTGTACTCCTCGAACAGGGTGCGGATGCTGCCGCCCTTCTGGAGTTCGCCGCGCACGATGGTCTCCTTGCGCTTGACCTCTTCGGTCATCGCCACGACGCGTTCGACGATCGCGGCCGGCAGGACCAGAACCCCGTCGACATCGCCCAGCACATAGTCGCCGGGATGGATATCCACCCCGCCGATGCGGATGGGCGCGGCGAATTCCGCGATCTCCCAGCGCACGGCGGCCGAGAGCGGCGAGTGGAAGACTCGGAACACCGGAAATCCGATATCCAGGATCTGCGGCGTGTCGCGCAGCCCGCCATGGATGACGCAACCCGTCGCGCCGCGATTGCGCGCGGTGTTGCTCATCAGCTCGCCCCAATGCGCGGCGGTATGCTCGTCGCCGGGATCGATCACCACCACCGCGCCGGGGAAGATGGCGTCGAGCATGTCCATCTGCCGGTAGCGCGGATCGGGCCGCTGGCCCGGCGGCATCGCCTGGCCGCGGATGGTAAAGACCGGGCCGGCGACCTTGGTGGCGTCGGTGAGCGGCCGGATCGTCGATGGCAGGCACTGGTTGCGGTGGCCGAGCTCGTCGAGGATGTCGGCCACCGCGCCGGTGTAGAGCGTGCCGAGACGGCGGCAGAGTTCGGCGACCCTGGCCTCGGGTTGGGGAAACGCCATGCGTGACCTTCCTGGGCAGACATTGGGTCGTTCACCGGGTTCACACTAGCCCAGCATGCGGGTGACCGCACCCTGGGAAGTGGCGGCGAGATCCGGAACCGGGTCTCCGGCCGCCAGCCGGGGGCTGGTCGGCCAGCAGCTTCGACGCGCGGCAATCGCAATTGCGCGTCGGGCGCCAGTCGTGGAGAGTCGCGCCCGGTCGGAGTTGCTGCCCCAGCGCGGAAGTGGTGGCGACTTCGCGCAACAAGGGGAAGCACATCCATGCGTACCGAAAAGCTCCGCGGCCTCTGGGTCGCCAGCCTCACGCCGCTCGATGCCGCGGGGCGCATCGACGCCGGCCTCTTCGCCGGCCATTGCCGCTGGCTCTTCGAGCGCGGCGTCGAGGGCGTCGCCGTGTTCGGCACCACCGGCGAGGGCCAGTCCTTCTCGGTGCGCGAGCGCATCGCCGCGGTGGACGGGCTGCTGCGCGCCGGGATCCCGGGCGACCGCGTGGTCGTCGGCACGGGCTGCGCCGCGGTGCCCGACGCGGTCGAGCTCACGCGCCACGCGCTCTCCAGCGACGTCGCCGCCGCGATGGTCCTGCCGCCCTTCTTCTGGAAGGGACAGGACGCCGCGGCCGTCGCGCACGGCGTCGGCAGCGTGATCGAGGGCGTGAACGACCCCGCGCTGCGCGTGATCCTCTACCACATCCCCCAGGTCTCGGCGGTCGCCATCGACGCGCCGGCCATCGGCCTGCTGCGCAGGCGCTTCGGCGCCGTCGTCGCGGGCATCAAGGACAGCTCCGCCGACTTCGTGCATTTCGACGCCGCGCTGACGGCCTATCCCGACATGCTCCACTTCGCCGGCGCGGAGCCGCAATTCGCGCGGGTGCTCGAGGTGGGCGGTGCCGGCACGATCTGCGGCCTCGGCAACGTCGCGCCGAAGGTCATGGCGCGGCTGCGCGACGGCCGCTCGGCGGCGCAGGACGCGCAGCGCGAGATCGAGGCCTGCTGCCGCTTCCTCGTCGGCCGTCCCTTCCTGCAGACGACGCGCGCGATGCTTGCCGCGCTGGCGGGCGAGAAGGCCTGGCTGCGCACCCGCGCGCCGCTGGTCGCCTTCGACGATTCGCAGGCGGCGGAGATCTCCTCCGCGATGGGCCGCCTCTCCGGCCTCGGCTGAGCCGGGTGGGCGCGGCGATGCGCATCACCGCGCTCGAGACGACGAGGCTCGCCTCGCGCGCGAACCTGCTCTGGGTGCACGTGCACACGGACGAGGGGCTGGTCGGGCTGGGCGAGACCTTCCGCGGCGCCGAGGCGGTGGAGGCGTTCCTCCACGCCTCGGTCGCGCCGATGCTTCTGGGACGCGACCCGCTCGCGATCGACGCGATCGCGAAGCTGCTGACCGAGCCCTATCTCGGCTTCCGCTCGTCGGGCGTGGAGATGCGCGCGGCCTCGGCCGTCGACATCGCGCTCTGGGACCTCGCCGGCAAGGCGGCCGGAATGCCGGTCTGGCAGATGCTCGGCGGGCTCAGCCGCGATCGCATCCGCACCTACAACACCTGCGCCGGCTACGCCTACAACGCCAGCGGCGGCAGGCGCGAGATCGGCGCCGGCGACGCGCCCGCCGGCCCCTACGACGACCAGGTCGCCTTCGAGCGCGACGCGGGCGAGCTCGCCGAAAGCCTGCTCGCCGAGGGCATCACGGCGATGAAGATCTGGCCCTTCGACCGCTACGCCGCGCGCAGCGGCGGCAACTTCATCTCCTCGGCCGACATCGCGCGCGGCATGGAGCCCTTCGAGCGCATCCGCCGCGCCGTCGGCGACCGCATGGACGTGATGGTGGAGTTCCACTCGATGTGGGACCTGCCCTCGGCGCTGGCGATCGCGCGGCCGCTGCGCGACATCCGTCCCTACTGGTCCGAGGACCCGGTGAAGATGCTCGACGCCGCGGCGCTGCAGGCCTATGCCGAGCGCTCGGGCCTGCCGGTCTGCGCGAGCGAGACCATCGCCGGGCGGGCGCACTACCTCGAGCTGCTGCGCCGCGACTGCGTCGACTACGTCATGCCGGACATCTCGTGGTGCGGCGGGCTCGGCGAGGCGAAGAAGATCGCGACGCTGGCCGAGGCGTTCCAGCGCCCCATCGCGCCGCATGACTGCACCGGGCCGGTCGTGTTCATGGCCTCGTCGCATCTCGCGCTCAACGCGCCCAACGCGGTGTTCCAGGAATCCGTGCGCGCCTACTACACGACCTGGTACCGCGACCTCGTTACCGAGCTGCCGCGCGTCGAGGACGGCCATGTCCATGCCCCGCACGGCACGGGGCTCTGCACCGAGCTGCTGCCCGACATCGCGCGCCGCCCCGACGCGATCGTCCGGCGCAGCGACTGACGACCGCGGAGGACCCATGGCCGCGAGCCGCGTCCGGAGCGGCTTCCCCGATCCCGACTGGCCTGCCAGGCCGCAGGGCCTGCGCCTCTCGCGCTGAAGGAGCGACGCATGGACGCGAAATACCTCAAGAGCCAGGTCGCGCTGGTCACCGGCGCGGGGCGCGGCCTCGGCCGCGCCTTCGCGGACCTGCTCGCGCGGCTCGGCGCCGATGTCGCGGTGCATGGCATGCGCGAGCAGGGCCCCGCCGAGTACGGCGAGGGCACGACCCTGACCGCGACGGCCGAGGCGATCGCCGCCGCGCATGGCGTGCGCACGCGCCGCGTGCTCGGCGACCTCACGCGCGCCAACGACGTCGCGCGCGTGCTGCGCGAGACGGTCGAGGCGCTCGGGCCGGTCGACATTCTCGTCCACAACGCGGGAGGCGACATCGCCGCTGCGGGTGGCAAGCCCGACCCCAACGACTGCGTCTTCATCAAGGAGGAGGATGTGCGCGCGGTGCTCGACCGCAACCTCATGAGCACGATCCTCGTTTGCCAGGCCGCCGCGCCCTCGATGATGGAGCGCAGGCGCGGGCGCATCGTGACGCTCTCCTCCGTCGCCGCCTTCAAGGGCCGCGACCGCTCGGCGATCTACGCCACGTCGAAGGCCGCGGTCGTCC
>Ga0194119_10006230_pt1 | contig 17394 bp, 26 predicted proteins | sample TA2MahC100mmetaG_FD_148620 | JGI IMG/M metagenome (GOLD analysis project Ga0194119, IMG submission 148620) | Freshwater microbial communities from Lake Tanganyika, Tanzania - TA2015018 Mahale Deep Cast 100m | ecosystem: Environmental > Aquatic > Freshwater > Lake | place: Tanzania: Lake...
GATACGGCAACTTCTGTTGGACATTTGAACGATGCTGTTGGCTATAAAGGTTGAGAGGGAGAGTAACATGAAGACATTAAATGAAGGGTTTGACCCATCACCAGCTGACATTGCTAAGATGCTTGTAGCCAAGCATGGTAAGAATGTAACTAAGGACCATATCAGCGCCTTAGAGCGTGATTCACATTCTGGTTTAGACCACGATGAGATTATGCGGCATGTTGAAAAGCTTCAAGAAGAGACAGAACGTCAAAGAATACAGAGATTGAGATCCTTTGCTTTCAATCAAAGACGTAAGGGTCTTGGTAAAGTACAATTTGGAGAAGAACAGATTGACGAACTAAAGAAGTCAACACTTGCCTCATATGCCAAGAAAGCGACAGACGATGTCAGCTATCATTCTTTTACAGCTGGTACAATGTCAGCCAAAGATCCAGAGCGCCTGGCCCAAGATAAGAAGGCTATGAAGAGACAGTCTGGTGTAATCCAAGCTATTGATAAATTAGCTAAAGAAGATGTTGAGCTAGATGAGCGCAACATGGCAAACAAAGCTAAGAAGGATAATGTTGTCAGACAAGTTGGCGCGCATGCCTACATTAAGCATGGTATAGATGCTGGCTCACCAAAAATGACTGGCAGAAAGGTAATGAGTGATCCAAAAATTAAGTCTAGTAAAATTGCAAACATGTATAGAAAGCTTCCAAGTATGGAAGAAGCTACTAATGAAGAATACCAAGTAGTTGCCCACTCAAAGACTGGCGAGAAGTTCAAGTCTGGTTTATACGCAACCAAGGCAGAAGCTGAGTCAAAGCATTACAAGTTAGCAAAGAGTGGCGAGCATAAAAAAGTTGAGTTAGTTAAAGTGTCAGAAGGAATGGATATTAAAAAAGCTGATATGGGTGATGTGATTAAAGATTTCCGAGACTCTGATGCCCCTCAGTTTAAAGGTAAAAGTCCAGAAAAACGTCGTAAGATGGCGATTGCAGCTAAACTCCAAGCAATGGGTAAATCTATGGAAGAAAATTATAATAGTTCGGTTGAAGAAAATGACATGGCAATGACTCAACTACATTTTATTGTTTATGCAGCAGAAGAAATTATTATGGCAGTAAAGGCTGGTACAGACATGGAAGAATGGTACCAGAATAAATTATCTAAACTACATGGTGAAATGGAAAGTTTGTATTCATATATGCAAGGTAGACAAAGACATACAGGTTCTTTAGGTGATCCAATGTCAGAAGAAGATGCTAATCTAGAAGAGAAGAATGTTCCAACAAGTCCGGAAAAATGGGCCCAGGCGAAAGCACAAGCAAGAGCTAAATTTGATGTTTATCCATCAGCTTATGCTAATGGTTGGGCTGCTAAAAAATATAAAGCTATGGGTGGTAGCTGGAAAGTTGAAGAAGGCAAAATGAAAGACATTGTTACTAACAAGGCTGAGGATGAAAGACTAGCAGCCCATGCTGCTGATGTCCTTGGCGGACCAGTTAGAAAGAAAGAAGGTCCTCCAGGCAAAAAGCCTCTAGGTGCAAGACTAGCGGCATCTGCAGCAAGACGCGCAATGAAATCTATATCTGAAGAAGAAAAGAAGTCTAAGGTACCAAGAGTTGGCAAGATGGAAAAGGCTCTAGAAGAAGCTATGAAAACATTACGTAGAGTGCACAACAAGTCTAAATAAAGGGGTCAATAAATAGTTAGATGGGTATTGTAGCAGGAAAATTTATTATTGATTCAACGGTGGTTTTTGAGAAGCCAGTTGCCGAAGTACCTAAGATACCAGTTCGTAATGTGATAGCAATTAGATCATTAGCAGAATTGAGGACCTCAGATACTATAGAAGTAAAAGAGGATACAGAAGGCAATTTAGAGATTGTACCAGTAGACAAAAGACTTTCGGGTTATTTTGTAGTTAACAAACATTCAGATTATTTAGATCATAATAAGAAAACTTAATAGGAGATAGAGATATGGCACTTTGGGGAAAAACAGACGCAGCAGCAAGCGCACCTAAATTTACGGGCTTGGCCTCAAATGGTGCCTTAGCTAATACACTTTTTGGTGGTGTAAAGACCGGCGTATTTGGTGTTGATGCAGCAGAATCACAGTATGCTCGCGCAACAGATGATAAGCCAGTTGCACAAGGTTGGGTTCTACAACAATACGGTACAGGCGGTGTCCTAACTATTGCGCAGAACGCAGGTGGTACGGGGTATGCTAACGCACAGGTTGTAACACTTTCAAATGCTACAACAAACGCAACAGCAACAATCACAACAAACTCAACTGGTGGTGTTACAGCTCTTACAATAACAGCAAATGGTTCGGGTTTTGCAAACTCGAGTCATATTGTTATTCAAGTTGCAAACTCAACAGCAGCATCAAACTCAACAAATGGTAATACATCAGCTGGTACAGGTCTAACATTGACGCTAACATTTGGTGGTCGTGCAGGTCGTGTTCATAGAGAAACACTATGTGCTATGACAGGAGCACCAACTAATGATGCGGCAGATGACGCTCAGTTCCCAGAATAATAAAATATAATTTTGTTAATGAATATTGATAGATTGACTGAAGAAAACTTTTTGTTATTTGCAGCAAGACATTATGATAACCCATCATGTATAGATGTGACAGAGTTTGAAGATGATCTTAATACATTAAAATATATTAAGAGGCTGCTAACAAGGTACCAAGAATCAGGTGAGTTGAAGGAAAGATTAATCCTCAACCACCTGAACTTGTTAAACAATTTATTTGGCCCAGAAGCAACAGTAAAGATGTGTTTACTGAAAATGCAGGGCCAGTGGCATATTCTCAAACCATTTTTGGTTTACTTAGGATATATGCCAGATGTTATCTATAATGTTGGTAGTGATGATGTTATACGGAATAGCAATATACCACTAGACACAGTTGTTGTAAAGAAATTAAGAGAGTTCCATGAATCAAGCAATTGATTTAGCCATTACATATAAGTTTCTGAAAAATCTCGTCACTCCTTATGATAAGTGGCCAGCATATAAACTTGGTATAATTGATAAAGATGGAAACATCATCAAGCCAAGAAATGAAAGATTAAAGCAAGAAGAAAAAGATGCTTTAGGTTATTTTGATGTTGTAACTCTCAATCTAAGAAAGCTTCTAGGTAAGCTACCAGGTGGTAAGTCAGCTATTGCAACATATGCAGCTGCTTATCTACTACTAAAAGAGTACCCAAAAAAGAATTTAAAAGAAGGTTTTGAACCTTCTGAGCGGCAAGTTGCGTTAATGCTTCAAGAGGCAATAAAAGAAGTTGAACCACTTATAAGTCCTCATACAAAAGCCAAAGCAAAGGCTGATAAAAAAGCATATAGGGAAGCTAATAAAAGAGAAACACCTAACGCTGGAGGCTTTCTTAATTTTATTAATCAAAATATTAAAAAGGTTAAAGAAGAGCAAGCTGTTACAAATTCAACAGCTGGCGTTGCTGGTCTAACACCAGACTCAATTGGTGTTAAATTAGCATCAATGAATAGATACAGAAAAGCTAACCAAAAACTAGCACCTAAAATGGGTCGTCGAAGAATTATTAGTCCTGTTTATGTGGGTGGTGGTTTTTTTGGTGGTAGTAATAGTAACGATAGTAACGGCGGAGATGGGGGAGGCGAATGACATGAAAGCTGTAATATTAGCACTTTTATTATCATTAGTTGCAGGGTGCAGTGATCATTATAGATACCCATGTCAGGATCCAACAAATTGGGATTCAAAAGAGTGCCAAAGACCAATATGTGAAGCTGAAGGCGTTTGCCCCGATCAACTTCTAGGTAGAGAAATTACCGAAAGTAAAATAGAGGCAGCTGAGGAAAATGCAGAGCCAGCTGCTCCATGCGAGCAACCAACAAGTGAAGAAACAGGAGAATAATTATGTTTAATGGACCAAGATATACATCTGAAGAATTAATGTCACGATTGAAGTTTATTGTTGGCTTAACATTAGCTGCAACATTAACTGGTATCGTATTTGTCGTACTATATTCACTGATCTTTGTTGTCCAACCAATGACACAGTCGCCAAACGACGCGAAGTTCTTTGAATTGATTACGCCTATTGCTACATTCCTAACTGGTATTCTTTCTGGTATTATGCTAGGTAAGTCACCAGAAGAAAAGAAACCAGAAGAACCAGCTAAGCCACAAGAGACAGTAGCTGATCAGTTGGTTGAAGAAGTAGAAGACGAAATTGCCTGAGGTAAAAAATGAGTATTGAGAAGTTTTGCAATAAGATTGGAGTTGCGCCGGACCCTAAGTTTGGTGTTGAAGTCCTTAAAGCAGCAATGAAGTACTATAAGATGACGCCTGAGAGGGCAGCTCACTTCTTTGCCCAAACAAACCATGAGTCTGGTGGCTTTAGTAAGTTTGCTGAGAACCTAAACTATGGTGCCAAGGGCCTTCGTGGTATCTTTGGCAAATACTTCCCAACAGACCAGTTGGCAGTAGCCTATGAAAGAAAGCCAGAAAAGATTGCCAATAAAGTATATGGTGGCAGAATGGGCAATGGTCCAGAATCATCTGGCGATGGTTGGAAGTATAGAGGCCGTGGAGCTCTCCAGCTAACTGGTAAAGACAACTATAAAGCTTTAGCTACCTATCTTGGTAAGCCTGAAGTCTTAACAAACCCTGATCTTGTTGCCACAGACTATATTTTTGAATCAGCCATTTGGTTCTTTGATAAGAATAAGCTCTGGGATATCTGTGATAAGGGTGTCAACGATGCCTCTATTCTAGCTATCACAAAGAAGATTAATGGTGGTACCCACGGTCTAGATGATAGATCAACAAAGACAAAGAAGTACTATAATCTTCTCAAGGGCGTTGCATCTGCCGCACCAGCACCAGCCGTAGCTGCTCCAGCTCCTGTTGCTAAGCCAGCTGCAGCATCAGGTCCTTTGAAGCCTGGTATGCTATCACAACACTTCTCGCTAAAGGAACTAACAAGATCAGAAACTGCTACAAGAAAGGGTATTGATAACACACCAAACCCAACTCACATGCATAATCTAACACTAGTATGTAAAAATATTCTAGAGCCAGTTAGAAATAAATTTGGTAAGCCAGTACAAATTAATTCTGCATATAGAGGTCCAAAGCTGAATGCAGCAGTTGGTGGATCAGCTAAGTCACAGCACTGTAATGGTGAAGCTGTTGACTTTGAGATTGATGGTATGTCAAATTATGACCTTGCTAAATGGGTATCAGAAAACTTAGACTTTGATCAAGTCATTCTTGAATTTTACGATCCTAAAGAAGGTCCAAATAGTGGCTGGGTCCATGCCAGCTATGCTTCATCCGGAAAGCAAAGAAAGCAGATTCTTACTGCAATTATGGAGAAAGGCAAAACTGTTTATAAACCAGGGTTTGCAATCTAACTTTTATAAATACTTCTGTAATTTTAATATTTGCTGTGAGGCAATCAAAACATTCATAGTGCTGCCTGATAACTCTGGTTATGTTCATACCATGCAAACATAACAGTTCCAGGAGTAAACATGAAGAAGTTTATATTTGCACTACTATTTTTAGTCGGTGCTGTCGAAGCATTTTCACAAACAACAACTGTCTCAACGGTCACCACTAATTCTACGGTGAACTCGACCAACACGAATAACAACACGAATGTTAATACAAATAATAACATTCAGTCTGGTGAAGTCACAAATAACAATAACAATGTAAACACTACAACTAGTGTGAATACAAATAATAATATTCAGAGTGGTACGGCGACAAATATTAATCAAAATACAAACACGTCGACCTCTACTTCAACTGCAACGAATAATAATAACAATGTAAATTCTTCGACCTCTACTTCGACGAATAACAATAACAATGTAAACACAAATAATAATATCAATAGTGGTACGGTAAATTATAACAACAATAATACCAATACCAGTACTGCTACGAACACAAATGTGAATACCTCTACGGTGAACAGTACAAATACGAACGTCAATACGAATAATAATATACAAAGTGGAACGCTCACAAATAACAATAATAATGTAAATACGAACACTTCTACTTCGACTAATACAAACAATAACACGAATGTAAACACGAATAATAACATTCAGTCAGGCACATTGACGAATAATAATAACAACGTCAATACAACAACCTCGACAAATTCAAACACGAATGTGAACACAAACAACAATATTCAAAGTGGTACGGTCACGAATAACAATAATAACAACATCAACTCTAACTCAACGAGTGTAAACACAAATAACAACAATAATAATACTGTTTCTGTGAATACGAATAATAATAACAATGTGAACACATCAACAAGTGTAAATACGAATAATAATAACAACGTATCCACTTCAACAAATACAAATAACAACAACAATGTGAATACCTCAACGAGTGTGAATACGAACAACAATAATAATAACTCTGTGAGCGTAAACACAAACAACAATAACAATGTAAGCACTTCAACCAACACGAATAACAATAATAACAATATGTCTGGTGAAGTGACTTATAATAACAACAATAAGAACGATACAAATATCAATTCAAATAACACGAATACAAACATCAATAACTCAACTTCCACAAATACAAACAATAACAATAACGTATCTACATCTACGAACACTAACGTCAATAAAAACGATAGCACTAGCGTAAATACGAACAACAATAACAATGTAAACACAAGCACAAGTGTGAATAAGAACGAAAATGTGAACAAGTCAGAAAGCACAAGCCAGAGCAATGTAAAGACTGAAAACACAAATACGAATATCAATCGCAACGAAAACATTACAAAGGTTGAGCAGGAAATCAAGGCACCACCTGCTAGTGCTATCGCTCCTATGATTTCAACTTATAGCCAAGATGTCTGCGTGTCAGGTGTCTCTGGTGCTGTTCAAACTCAGGTGATTGGTCTATCTGCTGGTAAGGCAGTGCGCGATATGAATTGCGAAAGACTTAAACTTTCAAAGACATTGTATGACATGGGTATGAAGGTTGCTGCTGTATCAATGATGTGCCAAGACGAGCGTGTGTTCAAGGCTATGGAAATGGCTGGAACACCTTGCCCATACATGGGTAAGATTGGTAAAGAAGCAACAGAACAGTGGGAAACAAACAAAGAAGAGCGACCAGATTTCCGCAAAAAGTGGTGGCAAGTTTGGAAGAAAGAAACTACAGAGGATCTTCCTGAAGCATTGCCAGCTGGTAACTAATGAAAAAGTTACTTGCCATCTTATTGTTTTGGATAGCACCTGTTGCGTATGCGCAGGTGCCTCCTTTTGCAGATGGAGTATACCTTCCAAACACTGTTGTAAATCCAGAATTTAGTGGTTGCGTTCCAACAGCATCATCGTGCGGTCCATGGCAAGAAAGTGGTGCTGGGGCTAGTGTTGGTGGCTTTTATAACAATGAGTACAGTTTTAGTTATATTTCTGGCAAAATCTCTCAAAATGTTTCACTCATTGGACTTGAAACAAAAGCAATTGATTTTGATTTTAGTTTTTCATTAAACAACTCTTGTCGTAATAGTATTGGCGGTAGTTGTGAAAATGTGAATGGACCCATAGATGAGTTTTCAGCAAAGTTATTTTTATATAATCAAGGTGGTCTACTTAATTCATATACATTCTTGAGTGGCAATCCTTCTACAGCAACAATAGAGTGTGATTTTTTTTCAATCTTTGGAGTATGTATTGGTGGTTATAGCGCATTAGATAATTGGGAGAATTTTACATTCTCAGGAATGCTTGAATCACCTACTGTGTTTGATTATGCAAAGATTGAATTTTCTGGTCGTGATGTTGGCTTTTGGGCAGGACAATATGGACCAAAAGTAGATAATGTTTCACTCGCAATCAGCTATATTCCTCCACCATATCCAGATTCAAATGGTGATGCGGGTATGAATGTAAGTGCTCCTGGCAGTGATTATATCTTTATCTATAAGGGTAATGATCCAGTTCTTTTTAGTCAATTAGTTCTAAAAGGTCAAGACCTAGTTGATTGGTACGCTGTATCACCTGATGGAGATGGATTACAAATTACAAGTATCTCAAGACCAGATCCTGATTATCTTTTTCTTTATACTGATTCATTACCAACATCTGGTGTGTTCTATAGTTTTCAACTAGAAGAGCCAACTGTAGATTGCGCATTAGAACCATTTGATCCAAGTTGCGTGATTACAACTCTGAGTGCTTACAATACGAGCAATGATGATGACGATGATGAAATCACTGGCGATAATGGTAGTGACGATGGCACAGAAGTTATTGAAGAAGAAACCTATGCAGTTGATGAAGACGAAGAAGTTTATGTAGCAGATGAAGATACTGAAGAAGAAACAGACCTTGAAGAAATGCTTTCCGATGATGAAGAAGTTACAGATGAGAATGAAATTCTGGTAACTGAGGAAGAGGATAATTCATCAGAGCCAATCATGGTCGCTGAAAATCGTGAAATTGCTGATGAACAAAAATCAAATGATCTAGCAGATGCAATTGGTAAGGATGTTCTTGAAAGTGCTTTAGCGATTGCAGGAAGCGTAGCATCCACTGATGCATCTTCTTCCTCATCTTCAACAACCACTTCTTCATCCACAACAACTCTCGCCGCATCATCAGAAACATCATCAACACGAACATCATCAGCGGCTTCTTCACTATCAAGTTCAACTCTTGCGCAAGAAGTTTCATCAATCGAAATTAGTATTGAAGAAACAAAACAAGAAACAGTAGAATCAGCTGCTGGTTCGATTGATGCACTTGAAACTGGTCGACAATTGGGTAGAGAATCATTGGTATCAGTGACTGCAGCATCAGAACAATCTGCGACTGATTCTATAAATCAGGCAGAATCAATTGCCGCAACATCAAGCGATGTTCAAATTGTTGCAGCTGCTACAAATGAGAATACTCTAAACGCAGTAAATGAACAAAATGATAATAGACAATCAACAACTTCAGATGCTGAAAATGAAGAAAGAACAACAGTTGTAGCAGCAGTTGTTGAAGATCAACAAGTTATTACTACTCAAGAAAGTGAAGTTCAATTAACAGTGACTGAAACTACAGAAACTGTTATGGAAGAAACTCAAGAAGTAATGGTTGCCATTGCAGATATAAATGAAACTGCTCAGGAAGTAGACACTTTCGCAGATATAATGTCAATCAATATTGCACCAGTAACGCAAGAGAGAGACGAAGATCTTGAGTTTGTTCAGCAAGTAGTTGCTCAAAGTCAGCAACAGGTTCAAGAAGAAACAAACAACTCTGGTTTTTCTGAAGATGAAAAGATTACGATTGCCAACGATCCTGCTCTAGCCAATGCCTTTAACCTAGCACCAAATATGGCAAATCTAGAACTTACTGGTGTATTAAGTCAAAAGCAAGAAGAAAAATCTGACGCTGAAAAAGCAGCAGATAAAGTCGTTGCTGCAAATAAAGAAGAACAAGAAAAGATAAACTCAAATTATATGGATGCAGATCAAAGTGGTATAGTTGCTGCTATGGGTGCAGATACTGATGTAACTTCTTATCGTACTGCAATGATTCGTGATAATAATGTTTGGTATAAACCAGAAGATATATACAAGGGTGTTGTTTATAAAGACAATGCTCGTGGAGCATACTTTCTAGAGAAAGGTAATACAGACACTTACAAAAAGATGGTCGAGGAGCAATACAAATGAGTAAGGATATTAACGAAAAGGTAGACGATTTAGAAGCTGCCAAAGAACAATACATGAGCGAAAATACTGTAATCAGCATTGGCGGATACAGTTTCACGCCAGCAAAACTCATGATTGCTGCTGGTATTGTTTCATCAGTACTGGGCGGTCTTTATGGAGTGTTCGAATTCTATAAAGATTACATGGACATGAAGCAACAGATTCAAGAATATGTTGCACCAGACCTATCTGGTATTCAAGAGCGCATGACAAAACTTGAGCAAAAGATTGATGGAGCTGTTGTGCTAGTTGACGAAAGCAATGATATCATTCGCGATGTTCGTACTGATCTAAAGGGTGACATTGATAGCCTACAAGCAGATTTAGATGCTGCCGAAAGACGTAATCGCGAATTGGACAAAGAAGTTCGTACATTTGTGGGTGTGACAGATCGCGACATGTCAGGGCGATTAAGAACGATCGAGCGCGAAACGGACGCTAAATTGAAGGAATTGGAAAAGAAAGTCGACGAAAAAATCCAGAAAGCATGGGAAAATCCGTTGGCTAAATAGGATTATGATAATGGAAACATTATGTCTCCGCAATGAGCCAAAACGATATATCGTGACTTTTCGTAATAGAATTCTTATATTAACTCAAGATCATATGGTCGCGATGAAATATATGGAATTTGTAAAAATTGCGAAAAACGTAATAGGAGAATAAAATGAGTCTATTAACAGGTCTACGTTCAATGGTCGCTGATGGTGCAGATGGTTCCATCTCATCTAAGCGTGTTATCACTACATTAGCAACTGTATTGGTTGCTCTTGCATTTCTGTTAAATTTATTTGCAGGAATGACTGTTGATAAAAATATGTATGATTCGATGATGATGATTGTGATCGCTGGTTTAGGTACTACTGTTGTTGAAAAGTTCGCTAAAAAATAATCTTATATTAGGAGTTTAAAATGGGTACATTAATTGTTGTATTGCTACTTGCTGTTGCTGGTTGGGTTGTTTGGAAATTATTAAAAGATTCAGACAAAAATGATGATGGTAAAGTCGACATTAAGGATGTCGTTCTTGCTGCAAAAGAAGTTGTTGCTGAAACAAAGGATGAAGCAGTCAAGGTAGTCGAGAAAGTCAAGAAGGCACGTAAACCAAAGGCACCAAAGTAATGAAGTACGCAAGATTTGTTGCGCTACTCATCGTTGGGTATGTCTGTGGTCTTTTTGTTGGAGACGCAATCGCCAATCCTTATGACTATAAAATCATCAGGGTTGCTGATGGTGACACTGTAGTCTTTGAAGCACCATTCATGCCACCACCACTCAAGCCGCAATTAAGTTTGCGTGTTCTTGGTGTTGATACACCAGAAAAGGGTGGTCGTGCTGCATGTCCATCTGAAGCAGCTGCTGCCGAAAAGGCAAGTGCGTTTACAAAGAACGCAGTTGCAAATGCTAAGAAGATTCAAATTGAATTGAAAGAGCATGACAAATTCGGTGGTCGCGTCCTCGGTGACATGATCATTGACGGTCAGCGTTTATCTGAACTTTTGATTAAAAATGGTCACGCACGTGCATACCTCGGTGAGAAGAAAGCAAGTTGGTGTAAATGATGTTTATCTTTTCGCAAGCAGCAATTCCGTTTATTTGGATATTGAGATTACTTGCTGAATTGTTTAGACATATTTCTCTTGGATGTTTTTGGTTATATGAAAAACTACTGGGTGCTAGCATCTGGTTGAATGATATAACTGAAGCGGAAGTTTGGCCAAAGGATTAAATTTATGCTTATACCATTACCATACAAGATACTCGCAGTAGTTCTTGTAGTCGGCGGTGCATTTGGTGCTGGCTACAAGAAAGGTACTGCTCAAGGCGAAGTGATGATTCAACAGGCTGCAAATGAAGCAGAGCAGTTGAAGATTGAACTTGAAAAAGAACAAGCCAATATCAAAGAGCGTGTTGTGACTGAGTATGTTGACAAGATTAAGGTTGTCACTCAGAGAGAAACAATCTATCGCGACGCAGCAGAGAAGTCAGTTCCTGGTAAATTCAACCTTACGAATGGTTGGGTTTACTTACATGACACAAGCGTCAAAGGCGAAGAACTGAATCCTGAAATGACAACAGATGATACTGATTCTGTCGTAAAGGATAATCAGGCTCTTGGTACTGTACTAGCAAATTATTCTATTTGTCTACAGAACTCGCAGCAACTTGTTTCTTTACAGTCTTGGATTCTTGAAACGCAAGCATCAATAGACAAACAAAACGCAGATCGTGGTTTAGATATTAAACTTCCTGACATGCCTTGGAAGAAGGGGGAGGCTGCTAAATGAAATATGTTGTAGCACTTTCTTTTTTATTGCTTGCTGGTTGCGGCAATCCTTTGACACGATTAGTTCCAAAAATTGAAATGCCTGCGCCACCTGCAGATTTAATGAAAGCACCAAAACCACTCAAGACAATTATCCCATCAACAACGGAAACTCCTAAAGATGTCCCACCTAAATGAAGTAGGTTATGGATATTTTCAGCATTTATATCGTGCGTGGAAAATTGCGTTTATTCTTTTGATTCATGGCTTATTTCCTAATGTTTGGAAAACGAAAGCAAGTGATATGCTATGTAAAGAAAGACTTGGAGATGATGCGACTCGCGCTTATTTGTTAAAACATATGTATGGCATTGAAGAAAAAAAAGATACCATGTATGATGACATGAAGAACTGGGAATATCCTTGGACAAAAAAAGATGAAGAAGAAATGCCAAGTTTCTGGGAGAGAAGGTCAGACAGAGCTCTGGCAATTCTTCAGTCTAAGAAAGAATGAACCCAGTTCTCGTTCTAGAGAACCAATCCCCTGAACAAATAGCATATCTCGGAACTTGGTTAAAAAATAATAATATTCCTTATGAAGTGCATAATGCAGCAATTCATAAACAATTTCCAGAATCAATAAATCCATATTCAGCGTTGGCAGTGATGGGTGGATATATGAGCGCAAATGATCCACTGCCAACAAATCGTCAAGCTGAGATATTAATTCTACAAGCAATGAATAATGACATTCCAGTGATTGGACATTGCTTGGGTGGGCAATTAATGGCAAAAGCATTAGGTGCAAAAATTGTTGCATCACCAAAACCTGAAATTGGTTGGATGCCAATAGAATACACTGATGATTCAGAAGTAAAGGATTGGTTTGGTGAAAACCCAACTAATAAAGTTATGCATTGGCATTATGAATCATTCGAATTGCCGCATGGCGCAAAACTATTAGCAACAAGTCCATATTGTCACAATCAAGCATTTAGTTTCGGTATTCATCTTGCAATGCAATTTCATATAGAAGTAGATGAACATAAGATTAATTTTTGGGCTTCTGATGATGAAGAAGAATGGAAATTGAATCGTGGACTGCACGAATCAGTTCAAGATGGATTAGAAATGATGAATGGTATTGACTCATACATGAACAAACATAAAAAAACTGCAGATGCAATTTATTCCAAATGGCTAAAATTGGTCTTGAATAAATAATAGATGAAAACATTCAAACTATTCGTAGAAGATTGGAGCAACAAATACAGGAAAAGTATTGACTGCTCAAACCCAAAGGGTTTTTCGCAAAAAGCGCATTGTCGTGCAAGAAAACTTCGCCGCGCTGGAATCACAACAAAGAGTAAACCAGTGCAATGATTGACTTTGAAGCCAGATTAGGTAAAATAGAGACTGAGGTCGCTGCAATGCGAGAGAAGGTTTCCTTCTTTACAGTCATCTACGAAAAGTTTGACAAGACTCTTGAGAAATTTGATGAGCGTCAAAACGATGATCGCAAAGAATTGCAGTCAATGATGGATGAATTGCGAGTTGATTTGTTGCAAGAAATAAAATTAATGCGTGAAGAAGCAGCATCTCAACATGCAGCACAGCAAAAGAAGATTGATGAACTCAACAAATGGCGTTGGGTTGTGATGGGTGGTGCAGTTGTTGTTGGTTGGATTTTATCCAAATTAGGGTTGCCTTTTGAAATCAAATAGTATATAATGATTAATCCGTTGGTGAATATTTTTATAGCATGTCAATTTATATTGAACGCAAATTTTTGGGCTTTATATCATCAAAGTTAGAACAGTATAAGCAAAAGAATACTGATCTATACAACTTTAGATGCCCCTATTGCGGCGATTCGCAAAAGAACAAATTAAAGGCGAGAGGCTATGTATATCGCAAGTCCAATGACTACTTCTTCATATGCCACAATTGCGGCAAGTCTACGACGTTTGCGAAATTCCTGGAGCACGTCGATGGTACATCCTATAAGCAGTACATCTTGGAACGATATGCAACTGGTGAAACAGGACACCAGCCTTATAAAAAGCCAGACTTCTCAGAACTCAAAGGAAACGCCTGGAGCAGATTCCAGTCTACTGGTACAGAGTCCAGAGGAGATTCAGCGCAGACTGAAAGCCTGGAAAGAACTTGGCGAGCGTTTGCACATTATAGCATAAAAAATCTTCCTGACGAGCACTATGCTCGTGCCTATATAAAAAACAGGAAGATTCCTGAGCGATTCTGGGACGAGATTCTATTCGTTCCTCAGTTCAGAGAATTCCTTGACGAAGAATTCCCAAATCACGGTAAAGACGAGGTTCCCAACGACGATCGTGTAGTTCTCCTTTATACTAACGAAAAAGGAGAGATTACAAACGTCGCAGGGAGAGCACTGTCTGACACCAAGATTCGATACGTTACGGTGAAGGTGGCGGATGAGAAAAAAATATTCGGTTTGCACAGATTGCAAACTCAAAATAAAATCTACGTCTTGGAAGGACAATTTGATTCTTTCTTTGTTGACAATTCCGTTGCCAGTGGCGATAGTAATTTGGGCAGCGTGGCAGCAATATTTCCAGAGTTAGATGTAACTCTTGTTTATGATAATGAACCGCGCAATAAAGATATTGTAAAACAAATTGAAAAGTCTATAGATAAAGGATATAAAGTTTGTTTGTTTCCCGAAAGTGTAAAAGGAAAAGATGTAAACGAAATGATACAGAATGGCTTTACTTCTGAAGAAATTAAGAGTATTATAGATTCTAATACATTCAGTGGTTTGACCGCCAAACTGAGATTCACGCATTGGAAGAGGTGCTAGTATGAGTACACTAGACGAAGAAGGCTTTGAAGTAATCAAACATCCAATTAAAAAGGTTCGGCTACAATTTCATAGCGGACTTTGGTATGTTGAGTATCAGCGACCAGCAAAATATTTTATTGATGGTTGGTGGTGGTTTGATGACAGCACGCATCCAGAATATGCAGATGCATTCAAGAGAGCAAATGAACTTGCGAATGCTGGCGGTACAAAGGAAGTTCGTCGTAAAGAATTAACATTTGATGTTGGAGTTTAGTAGTGAAAGTTAAATTAGTATCATATAGTAAACCAGTTCTCGAGGGATTGGACACACCAACGGACCTTGTGGCTTATTGCGCAAGAGTGTCCAATCCCTCTAATCAAATCAACTCTGATACAGCAGAGAAGTTGATCAAATATTTGATTAAGCATCAGCATTGGAGTCCACTTGAAATGGCGACAATGTGTCTTGAAATTGAAACAACTCGCGACATCGCACGACAAATTCTTCGTCATCGCAGTTTTTCGTTTCAAGAATTCTCGCAGCGTTATGCAGACCCAACGCAAGATTTAGAATTTGTAACAAGACAAGCAAGATTACAAGATCCTAAGAATCGTCAGAACTCGATTGCTGATGGTGTTGATATAATGCTTCAATACGAATGGGACAAACGTCAGAGAGATTTTATTGATCAATCTCGTGCGCTCTATGAATGGGCAATTCGTAATGGTATTGCTAAAGAACAGGCTCGAGCAGTTCTTCCTGAGGGATTGACTATGTCAAGAATGTACATGAGTGGGACATTAAGATCTTGGATTCACTATATACAACTCCGAAGCGGTAATGGCACTCAATTAGAACACATGGATATTGCGAAAGAGTGCGCAAAGGTAATCGCTGAGGTGTTTCCTCTTTCAACACAATTTATTGCGGTGGAATAATGAAAAAAGTATTAAAATTTCAAGCATCATGGTGCGGACCATGTAAAATGTTATCTAAAACACTATCTCAAGTGAATACAGATATCGAGATTGAAGAAGTTGATATTGATGCGAATGCAGAACTTACTTCCCAATATCGTATACGAGGTGTTCCCACAGTTGTAATGTTAGAAAATAATGTTGAAGTAAAAAGATTTGTTGGCGTTAAAAGTAAAGACGAAATAGAGAATTGGCTGAATGTATGATATTTCAAAATGTAGTAGATGATGAGGGAGAAATTTACCAAGAAAAATTCGTAGAATCTGGAACAGTTTATCAAATTGGAGCCGATAGCGGATTCCAATTTAAATCAAACTCTTACAGAGGTGAATTTTATTTTGAATTATCTAAATTATTAAAAAACTTTGACGATTATTTGTTTTGCGAATATGATTCAGATGATTTCAACATACCTGCTGTTCGATTTCATGATCACAAAAATAAAGTATTGATGTGGAGAGCAGGGGAAAAGAAACTACATCAAATAAAAGAAGTAAAACAATACTTCACACATGTTTTTGCGAATTATTATTGGGATGAAGATGGTGTTACATCCATTCCACTTGGATATAATAATTATTTTGACAAAAATGAAGTTCCTGTAAATGAAAGAAACTACGATATATCATTTATTGGTGCATTGAATAATCATAGAATTCCTGTAGTATCAGAAATAACTGGTATACATAGATATTTGATATCATATGGTTTGTATAAAAGTCCTGAAAAGACTTTAAGGTTTTTAAACAATTTTTGTGATTGGACAAAAAAAAGTCAAGGGAAATATTTCTTTACATGGGAATTTAATACTGGAATATCAAGCGAAGATTATTGTAATATTTTGTTGCATAGTAAGATAGCACTTGCACCAAAAGGATGGATCAATACTGAAACATTTAGAATGTACGAAGCGATGAAATATGGTTGTGTTGTTATTACAAACAAATTACCAGAAAGAAAGTATTATAAAAATATCCCAATTATACAAGTGGACGACTGGAAAGATGGGTTTAGAATGATTCGTCATATATTAAATAATAAACAAATTATGAGCGAGTTAAGTTTAAAACACAAAATATTTTATGATGAGTATTTGTCACCAAAAGCAACAGCAAAAATCGTGGCGAATAAACTACAGAACACAAAATTAAAATAAGGAGCAGAAGATGACGACCAGACTTCCAAGCATCTATCAAGATTTTATTCACATTTCTCGTTATGCACGTTTTAATGACGATCTAGGTCGTCGCGAGACATGGGATGAAACGGTAGATCGCTATATCAACTATTTCAAAGAGAAAACAAACAATAATAAAAAAGTTCCTTGGGATGAGTTGCGTGCAGCAATCTTAAATCTTGAAGTCATGCCTTCAATGCGTTGCTTGATGACGGCTGGTCCTGCTTTGGAAAAAGATCAAGTGGCTGGATATAATTGCTCCTATGTCGCCATTGATAATGTCAAAGCATTTGATGAGATTATGTATGTGCTTATGTGCGGAACAGGCGTTGGCTTTTCTGTAGAGTCAAAGTATACAAATAAACTTCCTGAAGTGCCAGAAG
>Ga0194119_10006231_pt1 | contig 17392 bp, 20 predicted proteins | sample TA2MahC100mmetaG_FD_148620 | JGI IMG/M metagenome (GOLD analysis project Ga0194119, IMG submission 148620) | Freshwater microbial communities from Lake Tanganyika, Tanzania - TA2015018 Mahale Deep Cast 100m | ecosystem: Environmental > Aquatic > Freshwater > Lake | place: Tanzania: Lake...
ACATATTTCTATGCAAGCTTGGACTATTCCTTAAGTTATCATCGAAAATTGCTAATTTTCTCAAACCCATTCCATTATAGTCTCTGAACCTCCCCCATATGCTTGCAATGTCGCACTTAGGGGTTTGGCTGCAGATTGTCCAATCCTTTTCGTTGTCACTATGCCCTAGGTCATTACCCTGGGTATTTATTATGCTTTCACACAATAAAGTAGTAGAAAAGGCTGTAAGGATGTTCCTGCAATTTAGAAATGTCGCCTTCGTCTGATTAGATAGTCAAACAAAGACTAGCTGGTTATATGATACATTCGACTGAATGTATATTTGCTTTACACAGTTTACCCATATTAGGAAGCAAATATCTAATATGGCTGCCAACTGTTTGGCACAGGAGGATATTTTAATGCCACTCATAATACGTAACACGTTATAATTGGTAGCGTAGACACGGACCTTAGCAGTCTTGGTGCCTTCAACAGTTGCATTGGACAAGACCAATTGCAATGTGGCGTTATCAATACGTGAGAAGTTGCACGTGCCACTTGGCTGATGCTCTTCAGGTCTCAAGGCAAATGAATAAACATTAATACCTTCATCAGGAGCACGAGTATGAGCTTGGTATGGTTGAACCCAAGAGAAGTAGGTGCCTTCACGTTCAGAGAAGCGATCTTGGCCGTTCAATTGAAGCTTAGCAGTGACAACTGGATTTTGACCCCAACAATGCATGTCCAAAGAGGTTTCAGACAAGACGAAGGTACCGGCATCGGAAACGCCAGAGTTTTCAAGATGAGATTGTGCAGGATAAGTAACGCCGTTGACAGTGGTTTCAGGAGTAACGCCACCAAGGTTAGCTTGGAAGTAAGGATTGGATGGTCCGTTCCAGTATCCAGTGAAGTTAGCATCAGGAATGTAATCCAAAGCACCAGCATCTTGGAATAATCCGCGAGCATCAATGTAAGCACGTGAATCAGCAGCGATAGCAGCTGGACCACCGAAAGCATGGATAGCATTTGGCAAGGCATCAATAGCATCGGTGTAGTTGAATGGTTGAGCACCCAAGACCTTGAACAACAAAGCGTCGCAAGTCAAAGATGAACAGTAATCAACGTTCTGATCAGGTTGGACAACCCAGATGAGTTCCTTGACAGGATGGTTGAAGTTCAACTTAATCTTGTTGGATGAGGAACCGACAGATTCATCACCAGTGAATTGAAGTTGAGTAATCAAGTATTCATGAGGGTTTTGAGCCATTCTACGACGTTCATCAGTGTCCAAGAAGACGTAATCAACGTACAAAGAAGCAGCAACCAAGGATTGATTGTAAGCGATGGTGGCAGGAACTGGACGACCAACATTGTATTGAGATCCAGTTGAGGTATCTTGGCAATTCAAGGTAGTAACAGCCCACAAGCATTCATCAATTGGACGAATATCAAGGTTAATCTTGACTTCGTGGTATTGAAGAGCGATCAATGGCAAGGCCAAACCTGGGTTGGTACAGAACCAGAATTGAAGTGGAACATATAAGGTGGTTTCTGGAAGTGCGTTTCTTGGAGCACAAACTTGACGTGGGGCGGCAGAATCACAAGGAGATTCAACATCAGAGAAAGAAGGATCAGTGATGAAGGTCAATTGAGTGGTGTTACCAATCATCTTGAAGTATCCACGTTGTTGTTCAGAAGTCATGGTCAATTGGTTCCAGATATGCATCCAGTCACCATATTGACGGTCAATTCTTTGACCACCAATTTCGACTTCAACTTGAGCAATCAATTGCTCACCTGGGAAATCTAACCAACGAGCATAGACGCCAGTGTTTTGTCCGGTACTGTAGTTACCAAGACCCATAAGTTGGTTGATTTCTGGAAGAGTGACTTGTAGATAAGTTCTATAAGCCAAATCTCCGTTTCTACTGATAACACATTGCACGCGGCGACCGAAATCGGCTTGACCGTTGAATGTTTGTTCAATAGATTCTATGGCAAAGTTAGTATATCTACGATAAGTAACTTTCCAAAAAGTAATTTGAGGATTACCTGTACATTTCCTCTACCTTATCTTTCGATAAGGATTAGACTATATCTTATGAAGAATTCAAATATATGTATCTATTTGCGAAGTGATTAAAAATTCTTCCGAAAACCATTTAGTCGTTGAACCTTCTTCTTTAAAACGTTCAAGTTTATTAACAATATAAGACACTTGATCTAGATCAATGGATGATTTTTTAGATGCATTATAATGAACAGTAACTGGCATCATGTTTGACCAATTCCAACATTTATATTTATCTTTTTCCATTGTTAAATCAAATTTACACACTGGTATTACATGATCTATTGACCAATAAACACCATAATTATTCCAATTCATTTCTTCAGTAAAATTGTATTCTAACCATTCTCTGAAAAATAAAATATTACAACCAATATAATTCATAGTTGAAGTTGTTTTATGTTCATGCAAAACATTTCTCAACCTTGCTGCAATTGATTTTTTAATTCTATAATTCATATTTGTATTATGTTCCTTTTTACACCATTCTGTTTTCTGCTCTTTTAAAAAGATTGGATAACAAGATAAACATATTTTCTTTTTATAATGCTTTTTCAGTTTTGCAAACTGTTTTAAAGGTTTATCATTATGACATTTTTCACAAGTCACCATGCTATTCGCCTTTTCATTTCGCATATTCTGTTTTCTCCATTTATCCATTTCATTTAAACATTTTTTACAGGTGGTAGAATATGTATGATTATCATATTCTCTGAAGCAATGTAAGGTTTGCAATATATTACATTTGGAACATTCTCGTTTATTAGAATCCATTTATTAGAATACTATAATGTGTATTATTTATATTGTTTCAAAACGTTTGTGTTTTAATAAAGCTTGGATGCTCATTGCCCATTTCAATTAGATATACTATCTAATATCATCTTATTCATTGTTACTATACCCAAGTTTTTTCTCTTGGCCGCAACTTTCTCTCGAAAATTGTTTAGTAGAATAAGTTTTAGGGGTTTCAAGCAGTTTGATTTTCTCACTAGGGTTATTCTAATTAAGCGTAATTCTTAATTTCCCTAATTAACGTCCGTGGTTAATAAAAATCCACAAAAGGGGTTATGAATATCTTATTTATTCGATATTCCCTGACGTTTTTCTACCCTACAGGTTTTTAAGGTATACATCTTGAGCTCCGTAAGCCACTAACTGCATAAGTCCGCCTCCCATATTATACAATGCCTAAAGAAAAAAATTTTTTGGAAATGAAATTAATTCAAAATTACAAATTCATAAATGAAGAATTCGTTCAATTCATCATTTATTCACATTTAGAATACTTATTTCATTTATGGAGAGATAAATTTATTGAAATCTAAATTGGTCTTCATAAATTTTAATAAATAACTATCTTCTAAAACTTCTTTTTTGTTTTCATGGGGTTTCGAAAATACATATGAATCGCCCCTTTTTTTCACAGACCAACCTTGCTCAATCGAATTAAAAAGGAGCAACATTTTTTGAAATTGAATAGCATCCATCTTGATATTATCTGCATCTGTTAATGTTTCTAAATTGAGTTTAAGGTCCATTTATACATAAAAAAGAAAACATTCAATTACTTTGAACTTGGTCAGTCAGTCAATATCACTTTTTGAATTTCCTAAAGAATCTGGTATAATGCAATTCATCTTTTTCTAATTGAGTTAAACTGTTTTTCACGATCTCTCCATGTTCATTGGAATAATAAATAGTTCGTATACGGTATCCTCTTTTTTGAGGTAAATGTTTCAGATTTTCAATACAATTAGCACATGGTTTGGAATTTTGAAGTTTATTGAATTTAGAAAGTCGGATGACTAATAGATTCACATTATGTAAATGTTTCTTTTTTCGGATTGGTTTTAATTTATTAATGGCATCATGTTCTGCATGAATGCCAGGGTCATTTTTAGTATCATCTCCTGCCATATTGAAACCATAACTGAGAATATGAATCTTTTTGAAATTAGCGGTCTTTCCCTTCAAAAATGCAAGAAGCATGATTAAAATTACCACATACACATGATGATAAATAGGAAGAAGGTTTTGATTGTAAATCTTCCATCCCAATATCGGATGGTAGACAAAAACGCTTGGTAAACAAAGTATCAATAAGAGGAGACATAGTTATTCTTATTATATCTTATATAGTGTTTAATACATTTTGTTCAATTTTTTATGAAATGCTAAACAAAATAACAAAATAACAAAATAACTATGCTAAATGAAATAACTATGTAAAAACAAACGAATTAAGTATTTCAATATATATAAAAATAAATAGTTAAATAATAAATACCAAAAATATATATAAAAGAATATGCCATCTTTCAAACCAAAAACCAACAAAAACTTAAAGTATAACAAAAAGTCGGCAGTCACCATTGATTCCAAGCATAAAGATTTCTTAAATGAATTCTCGAGGGACGAACATTCTGCTTCTTATTATAAAAATCAAATACATCAATTAACCCATACATTAGACATAGAAAAGGATACTTTGACAGTTGAAGAGCGTCTTGATATAATAGATAATATCAATGATCTGAAAGACACCCTTAAACGAATCAAATCGAAAAAAAAGGATTATTTGTTGGACAATTCCAAATATATATTTGAGTATTTTGAAAACAAAAAAAACATATCTTCTGGTGGAACCAACTCATCGTCCACCACCAATAATAAAACCAAATTGGTGAATAAGTTTTTCAAAATCAAAGAAGAGGCGGAAAGCGGCGAACAAACGCATCAGAATAGTCACAATATTGTCCAAAAATATTTGAGTAATGTGAGCGACGAATTCTTGGATGTGAATCAATATGTATATCCGACCGATGTTTGTAAAGCGTGTTTTAAAGGCGAACTTATTCCTTTAGAAGAGGATGGATTGATGGTATGCAATATGTGTTCCAGAAGTATTCCATATTTGATAGAAAATGAAAAACCGTCGTATAAAGAACCGCCGAAAGAAGTCTGTTTTTATGCATATAAACGCATAAACCATTTCAAGGAAATTTTAGCGCAATTTCAAGGGAAAGAAACCACCCAGATTCCGGAAGAAGTGATTGAAAATATAAAGTTGCAAATCAAAAAAGAGAGAATAGACATCTCTCAAATCACGAATTTGAAAACCAAAGAAATATTGAAGAAGTTGGGATATAATAAGTATTATGAACATATTCCATTTATAAAGGATAAATTGGGTATAAAACCGCCTATCATGTCGCCTGAATTGGAAGAAACATTATACAATTTGTTTATTGAACTTCAATCACCCTATTCCAAATATTGTCCGGATGATCGAGTGAATTTCTTGAATTATTATTATACTGCCTATAAGTTATGTGAATTGTTGGGGGAAGATAAATATTTACCTGACTTTCCAATGTTGAAAGATCCAGAAAAAAGGATGGAGCAAGATATTATTTGGAAGAAAATATGCGGCGAATTGGATTGGGAATTCATACCAACTATATAAATCGATGAATCAAGGTCTTTAAATCGTTTTCATATATTATATATTCGAGGTCTTTAAATCGTTTTCATATATTATATATTCGAGGTCTTTAAATCGTTTTCATATATTATATATTCGAGGTCTTTAAATCGTTTTCCTATATTATATATTGGGTCTTTAAATCGTTTTCCTATATTATATATTGGGTATTTAAATCGTTTTCCTATATAATATTTGATGTCTTTAAATCGTTTTCCTATATAATATTTGATGTCTTTAAATCGTTTTCCTATATAATATTTGATGTCTTTAAATCGTTTTCCTATATAATATTTGATGTCTTTAAATCGTTTTCCTATATTATATTTGATGTTACTTTTCTCTCAAATAATGGATGGCACATTGTTTACCTTTTTCAAACAATTCTTTGCGAACCTCTATATTTGAAATGGATTGTTTTAACGACTCGTATGACATTCTCGATGTGTTCAGTAGAACTTCATTTGTGATCACCGGTTGTATATATTTGGCATTAATGTTAAAGACTGCCTTGAATAAAAAATACAATAAGTAATCCAATAAACTCGATTGAGTATTCACATATGCATTAGAAGTATCGTCTATATAATAGTTCTTGAATCCAATGATTTCATCAACCGATTTACCAGATTCAATGCAACATTGTAGCGGATAATTACATGCAACGCCCCCATCCATATAGCATTTCTCTCCAATCATTATAGGCGAAATTAAAACAGGGATCGCACATGTCATTTGAACCGCAGTAAGTAAAGGTAATGATGGATGTGTGGTATGCGATATATCTTCCAGTTTATATTCATTCACTTCAAATGTATATAAATGTATATCTTTTTTTGTGAGTTGATAGAATTCTTCCATGGTGATATCGAGAGAAATGTTTTTTGCATCAAACAATGGTTTGAAACATTTTTGGATGGTGGAATAGTCAAAGATTCCTCGTTTGGAATAGGCATCTAATATATGTTGCACCTTTACTGTAAAGACGTCATGCCAGGGTCGTTTGATTATGTAATCATTTAATGTTTCCCACTCAAATTGGAGAGAAATCATAATTCCAATGACTGCGCCTGCCGATGTGCCATAAATGCTTTCGATTTCATGCACATTGAAATACTTATTGCGTTCCAATTCTTGGATTGCTCCTAATATTTGGATCATAATAGGTCCGCCTCCGGATAATACGAGATGTTTAATTGTCATATTTAGTTTCATTATTGAAAAGAAAACCATTTGAAATACGCAATAATCAAATGAATTTTATTATATATGAATAATGTATGAAGACATTACATAAAAGAAACAGAAAACATACTGTTACCAGAAAAAAACATACCAACGCCAACCAAAGAAATGGAACCAGATCAATTAAGAAAACTAATCGAACCTCTAAGAATAATAATCAAAACAGAGGAGGAGGTCCGAGAGAAGATATAAGAGATGCTCAATTCAAGAAGAACCGATTTAGAAGAAATTTTAAAGATTTGATTCTTCAGATCAACAACAAGAAAAATGTGAATCAAGCAATCCAGTCTATTATCAAGGACTTTTCTAATTCAGAAAACATTAATACTCTAATTCCGATCTCCAATACTGGAATTCCGCTTGATGTGGCAACATATACTTCTAAAAATCCGATTGTTGATTTCGTCTCTCCTGTCATTGTGCTATTTGATAATTTGACTGGAAAAATCAGTGAAAAGGATATGGTTCGATTATTGACCACGTATTATAAACATGGCGGAAATATGAATGCCCCCAGCAATCGATTTAAGATTACGCCATTTGAAAACGAAGTGCATAAAAAACGTATTCAAAATATAAAGTTGCTATTGAATAAAGATTATTCGTTTCATATTATGGAAGAAGGGTTGAGTTCTGAAATCAAAGACCAATTGACCGAATTGATCCCAACGGAACAAAAAATAATGACTATACACCCTGAACAAGAACAAGAACAAGAACAAGAACCTGCACCTGTACCTGTACATGTACATGTGCCAACCATAACAATAGATCTTCACTCTGTCCTACCTGAAAATAAACAAGGATATGATCGAAATGATGTTCCTACATTCTGGAAACCGTTATTTGATGAGGGAGAAGAATTGGTTTCTCTCAAGAATGCCTTTATGGAATTGTATCAACAAGATCAATATAAGGACCTCAATAAAAAGAAACTTCTTGTCTGTGAAATATTAGAAAAACTGATCCCAGGTTATTTAACCAAAGATGTAATGCATGATAACGAAAGTGTTAAAACAATGGTTACCGTGAATATAGTCAGTTGTTATATGATGTTGCTCTACGGAATCATCAATTATAAATTATATAACTCCAACCAAGAATACTTATTACTATTTAAAGGTGGAAGAGCAGTCCAGTTAAGTGTTAGCGATATACCAAATGTCGGTAAATATTTTAGTGAAGACGCCGATCTCTTGATTATCCCAAACGCTAATGTTCACGCTTCCTATAATGAAGACAAAATGAAAAACCTTGCATGTCATATTGCCTATTTAATCAAATGGTGCATTCCTCCAGAAATTGATATTCTCGTCAATTTACCAGACTCTCCGATAAATCAGAATTCCGAAATTACGAAATTAGTGTATCATGAGATGTATATTCTTTACAAAATGATAGAAGGAAAACAGGTTCCCTTTGAAAAACATATTTATAAAGCGGTTTCGGATATTGGATTTGGACCATTGAATGAAGAGGTGGCGCGTTATTTCAACAACCCCACTTATTCACCCTTTTATGTAGAATCCTTTGAAACAACCGCACTTTATATCACGCCAACCATGGATGACGTCTTATGTGAAAAAATCTATTTATATGCAAAATATTATATGATCGGTCAAAAAATAATGCGAAAGGAACCCATTACAGATAAGGGATTGGAAGATATTACTCAGACAGAATGTGGTCGTATATTAGGAAAATTCAAACGAGCCATCAAACATATTATTGAGTCGATTATTAAGAGAGATTACATCAATCTGGAAATGATTCGTAAAGATGAAAAGAGCGATAAATTGGTATCATCTACCGTCATGGATAGAGATCAAATGAATACCTTATCAAAAGGGGAAAGGTTAAACCAATATAAACAAACGGATGAAATATCCAGATTTATATTACGTGGTTATTTGTCTCGGTTTGAAGAATACTCTAATGCAGAAAAAGAAGATATAATACAAGATATGTATAGTTAATCATAAATATTACACCTTTGGACATTTAAAACGCCGACTTTTGCGTTAAAAAAATACAAAAATGTAAAATCAATGTTGATGGTCTTACTTTTTCTTCTTCTCTTTGATTATTGAAGAAGTGAAAGACGAAATATGATTTTGAAATTCTGTTGGTCTTGTTTGTTTTTCTATCCAACATTTCGTTAATTTCAAAATATTTATTGAGGAATTTGCATCTCTTGTTCTAAATACGATTTTTTTGTTTTCGCAACTCACGCAGTTAGAACAAACTAATAGACGAAATACCTTTTTGTTTTCTTTATCTTGTAATAACAGGTTGTATTGTATCACGATTAAGTAAAATCGTTTTGAGTGGAATTTTCAGGGTTTTATAAGCAGATTTTTCATTATTCCTAAATTCTTGAAATTCTTGCTTTTTCTTTTTTCCCATTTATATATTTACTAAATATTTTATTTTTAAATAATTTTACGAAAATAATATTTAATTAAAAAATTGAATAATTTTGATTTTACTAAATATATTTAAATATTAAATATATATATAAAATAATATGGAAAGCAAATTTTATTGTGAAAAGTGTAATTATAGAACTGATATTGCTTCTTGTTATAAACAACATTTAGAAACTACATTACATAAAACAGGCAAAAGAAAAGAAAGAAGTGATAAGACACTTTATAAGTGTAATAAGTGCAGGTTTGAGAATTATAATAAGAACAATTATTTAAACCATATTCTTAACAATCATTCAACAAAAGAAGAACGAAAGGAAAAATTTAAGTATTATTGTGAATGCTGTGATTTTGGTGTATTTGTAAAATCTATGATGGATACTCATTTGAATACAAACAAACATCAATTAAAATTTAATGATAGTCAAAATATAAATATTTAATTTGTTAATTAATTTAAAAATAAAATATTTAGCAAATATATAAATGAGTTTTTTATTGGATAATAAAAAAATTGATTTAAATAATATGACTGATATTAGTAGTAATATAACTTGTATTATTGAAGAAATGGATTTAACCAAATTGTCAAAAACAAAACTTTTAGAGAAGTGTGAAGAACTTGGAATTAAAAAGTGTAAGTCAAAAAAAAATAAAGGCGAATTAATTGAACTTATCAATCAAAAACAAACAACAACTCAAACAATTCCATTAAAAAAAATAGAGTTAATTATTGAAGATGAAGATAATCAGTTGGATACTGCTATTATTAAAAGCACACCATTAGAAATTAAATATATTGATTTATTTTGTGGATTAGGTGCATTTCATACTGCGTTTGATTTTATTTCTAATTCACATATTAAATACAATTGTGTATTTGCTTGTGATATAGACGATAATGTTAGAAAAATATATAAAGCAAATCATAAAATAGAACCTGTTGGTGATATAAATAGTGTTGATATTGATAAAATGCCTGATTTTGATATTTTATGTGGTGGGTTTCCTTGCCAACCATTTTCAATAGCAGGAAAAAAAGAAGGATTTGATGATAAGATTAAAGGAAATTTATTCTTTAGCATTCTTAAAATTATAGATATTAAAAATCCAAATACAATCATTTTAGAAAATGTAAAAAATCTATTGACGATAAATAATGGAGATACTTTTAAAACAATAAAAAGTGAATTAGAGAAAAGAGGATATTTTATAAGTCATAAAATACTTGACTCAAAATATTATAATTCACCTCAGTCTCGTCATAGATTATTTATTATTGGAAATAAACAAAAACAATTTATATTTCCAACAGAAATAAAAAATAACATAATTCCTGTATCAAGTATTATTGATAATACAGAAACCAGATTTTTAGATTACACCGATAAATATAAATTAGAAAAATGTAATGATAATGAAAATAAAAATAATTGTAAAATGCTTTATAAATTAGTTCATAAAATAACGAATAATGGTGGAAGACAAGGAGAAAGAGTGTATTCAATTAATCATTGTGGTCCTACAATTTGTGCTTCATCTGGAGGTCCAGGAGCAAAAACAGGTTTATATTATATTGATAATAAGGTGAGAAGATTAAACGCAATAGAAGGAATTGGAATGTTTGGATTTGATAATAATTATATATGGGATGAATTCGTTAAAGAAGAAGATATGTTATTCTATTTAGGTAATAGCATTGTAGTTGATGTTCTAAAAATAATTTTAAAATCATTAGAATTACAATATTTTATCGCATAAATTTAAAATATCTTGTGTTATTTTAATCTTTGCTTGTATATGGTTTGGAGAATGGTCTGTATTTCCTCCACCTTTTCTTTGCAAATATATATATGGTGATAAATGTAGACAAGTTCTTTTAATATCTATTTTTATTGAACCACAAATAAATTCATAAAGTTTTAAACTTGATAAGACATATATTTCCATTTTGTTAAAATTTTTATCAGTTTTCATAATACACCAACAATTATTTTCCTGACCATCCTCACCAATTAATGTTTTTTTAATGTATTTTTTTATGTCAATTAAATTATTATTACATAAATTAATAAAATCTTGTTTTTGGTCTTCAGTCATAAATGTTTCTGTTTTACTTTTTCTAATTAAAGACAAATGAGTTAGATATTTTCTTATAAATTGATTGTCAAATGTATTTTCAATGTGTCTTCTATCAAATGAATCGCCTCTGCCACCCAGATTTTCTATTTTTTTATTTTGTATATTTAGTTTTGTATTATTATTAAATGTGATTAATGTATCATACTTTTTTCCTTGAATTTTTTCCATTGAAACAATATTTAATTTGAAAAGTGTTTCTAATGCCATTTTTATTTTATCATCGGTTCTAAATATTTTCTCTGCCTTAAATCCTGATTTTGCCGTTAAACTATTTTTGCTACAAATTGTTTCATTTATTATCTCATCCTCACATTCAATTTCTTCATCTTCTATTATTAATTCCACTTTTTTTGAAACAGATTGTGAAACAACAATATTGTTAATTATTTCAGGTTTAGTTTCCATTTCTCTATATTGTATTATGATAAGTATTTTATGCAATTCAAATTTTTTATAAATAATTAAATAATATATATGCCTAAACATAAGAGCGAAGATTTCAAAATGTCTGCGGTTGAATATTATTTAACCGAAGATGTTTCACAAGAACAAGTATGTAGAATATTTAAGTGTAGTCCAAGAAGTTTATATAACCTTAAAAATGACACGATTTAGACACGAACCAATTAAACGATTTGGGAAGGAAATAAATATCAATAGTAAAATTAAAGAATTTTATGATGAAATTAAAAAATATAATGTTGATGATATTATTTGTATTGATGAAACAAGTATAAAATCATTAGAAAAACGACATCATTGTTATAGTGAAAAAGGAAAGAGATGTGTAATAAAAACACAATCACAAGAAGTATTCAAAAAATATACAGGAATATTTGCTATTTCAACAAAAGGGGTTTTAGGTTGGGAATTATATGAAAAAAGTGGAATAAATGCTGATAGATTATATGAATTTTTAGAAACACATATAACAAGTAAATATAAGGATAAATTAATCATTTTAGATAATGCGAGTAGTCATAGAAACGATAAAATAAAGGAATTAGTAAATAAGAATAATAAACTACTTTATGCTGTTCCATATCAACATTTTACGAATTCAATTGAAAATTATTTTAGTATGATGAAAGCAAGGTTAAGGAAAATAGAAGGTTTAACTCATAGTGAAATAAAACAAAATATTTCAAATGTGGTAAGAAATATTCCAAAAGAAAAATATGAAAATATATTTAAGGGTGCTTATAATAGAAATGATGTATATGTAAAAAATAAAACAAGGAAAAATAAGACCAAAAAATACCTAAAATAAAGTCGGCGTTTTAAATGTCCAAAGGTGTAAAAAAACAGAATAGTATAAATATTCTTTTTTTTTTCACACAAAAAAACAAAAATGATGAATATGTAAAAAATAAAACAAGGAAAAATAAGACCAAAAAATACCTAAAATAAAGTCGGCGTTTTAAATGTCCAAAGGTGTAAAAAAACAGAATAGTATAAATATTCTTTTTTTTTTCACACAAGAATACAAAAATGTCCAGCATTTTCACATTAGACAATATTGACGACTGTTCGGAAAAACTGAACATCGACGAATTATACGAAAAAAAACGACAGCACGATCTCCTGAAATTGGAATTGTTTAATAAAATGTTGAACAATGTCCATAAACGAATCAAATTGACCTCGCAACAAAAAATAGATAACCAAGTATGTTGGTATTTAGTTCCTGAAACCATTTTAGGCGTTCCAAAATATGACCAAGCAGCATGTATTGCCTTCTTAATGGATAAATTAAAAACCAATGGGTTTCAAGTTCGATATATTCATCCCAATATGTTGTTTATATCATGGATGCATTGGATCCCAGGATATATCCGAAGTGAAATCAAGAAGAAAACAGGTATTGCGGTCAATGAATATGGTGTTAGAATTGAAGAAAAGGAGCAAGATGAAGATAAAATGATAGAAGAGAATCCAAATGATTATATGTTGAAGCAAAACAATGATCCAACCCAAAAATCAAAGTCGTCACAAAAGAAAGAATATACGCCGATCAAATCGTATAAACCATCTGGTAATTTGGTCTATGATGATGATCTATTAAATCGTATTGAGAATAAATTCACTTAAAGAGAAGTCTCTATTTAATAGATAGTTAGATCGATGTCGATGCATTATCAAGAGGATGGAACCGATATTCGATGGGAAGATACCCAGGAATTCACCTTTCCAATCCAGGGCGGAAGAGTGATTAAAGTATATGATGCAGACACGATAACCATTGCCTCCAAATTACCATTTGAGTCGTCTCCCTTATATAGATTATCCGTGCGTTTACAATGCATTGATACACCTGAAATCAAGGGAAAAGATGTTTCAGCGGAAGAAAAAGATGCCGCCAAAATAGCACGCGATTTCGTATCTCAAACCGTCCTGAATAAATATGTTCGATTGGAAAATGTTCAATCTGAAAAATATGGTAGGTTATTGGCAGACGTATATGTCGGAGACCTATGTCTTAACGAATTGTTATTGAAAGAACGGTATGCAGTGAAATATGATGGTGGAACCAATGTGAAACCTATCTCATGGTTGAAATATAGAATCACAGGAGAATATTAGAAAGAAATGTATATTTCTGCATGTATATATAAGATTTTATATTGTAAAAGATTATCTCTCCACAATATAAGAACATGACTACTAAATCGTTAAAGAAAATCGAGAATGCAAAAAGAAAAACCAAAAAGAAGAGACATTCATGTAATGCGATATGTAAACAATCACCAACGACCTTTCAAGGATTTGAGTCCAAAATCGACGAAATCTTCAAGAAGAATCACATTGATGTGACTTCCACCACCTTCAATTTAGAAAAACAAATCATCAAGGATATTAAAAAGGCAGTCAGTCCGTCCAATATAACGCCGAATCAAGACTTTTATTCCTATATCAACGAGAGATGGTTGAAGGATTTAGATGTAGAAGCATACCAAAAATATATTACCCAAGTGGATGATTTCAGACTTGTCCAAGATAAAGTCTATCGCGAACTCATCGAGATTATTGATACTTATCTACAAGATCCACATGTCAAACATACCAAAAAGGGACAATGCATAAAAAACGCATATGAATCGTTCAAGAAGTATAATACAACCCAACAAACGCGTTCTTTGGCAAAATTGATTGTGGATTATATAGACGAATTGAGAAACAAGAAGGATGTGTCAATGGTATGGGAGACACTTGCAAAACCCAATTTGAATGAGATCATTTCGTACGGCGCTCCATTTGTCTGGTCCATTAATCCAGATGAAAAAAATCCGACCAAGTATAGATGTTATCTGGAACCTCCAGAAGTGACCCTGATGGATTTGGATATTTATTATGACTACGACGATGATACGGAAGAAGAGGTGCAATATAAAAAGAAATATAGACGAGAATATTTTGCCTATTTAGAGAGACTCTTTACCATCGCCTTTGGAGAGAACCATGGGTTTCAGGTAAAAGATGTCTTTGCCACAGAACTCGAACTGCTCAATGCAACCTTATGTGAATTCATTAAACAGGAAGACGAAGATGGGTATAATATTGTGACCAAAGAAGAAGCTATTAAGGATTTTGGGTTTGACTGGGAACAATTCTGTAAGCAACTTGGATTCAAGGACATTCCTGACGATTTTATTACATCGAATGTCAATTACTTATTATGCGGAACCAAATTATTGCTCGAAAAATGGGATTCAGAACAATGGAGAACCTATTGGGTTTATATATACATTCGACAACAGTGTCGTTTCGACGAACATGGTTGGAAAAATTATTATGAATTCAATGGAAAGTTTTTAAGAGGACAAGAACGTTATGTAGACGACTATATATTGCCCATATTTGGTATGAGTTTCACCTTTAACACCTTTTTAACCAATGAATACATTGCCCACTATAAAAACGAACAAGCAATCCACTATGTAACCGAAATGGTGGAAGATTTAAGGCGAGTATTTATCCGTATTATTCAGCGTAACCATTGGTTACAACCCAAAACCAAAAGAATTGCCATTGAAAAACTGGAAACCATTCGTCTTTTAGTTGGTTCGCCGACTATTTTGAGAGAAGATCCATTATTAGATTATGATCCAAATGATCAGTGGGGAAATCTGCTTCGAATGACCGTCTGGAGACATAACCAAGCCATTCATTTAGTTGGAAAAGAGGTGATCGATATTCCGGTGATTGATTGGAACCAAATGCCACCTAAAATGGTCAGCACTCAAGCATATGTGGTGAATGCCATGTATACGCCTACTGAAAATTCGATCTATATACCTTTAGGATATATTCAAAAACCATTTGTGGATTTGGATGAACGAGGACTCGAATATAATTTAGCACATATCGGATTCACGATCGCCCATGAAATGTCGCATTCGTTAGATGATTTAGGAAGTCGATATGATAAGGACGGAAAATTGCATAATTGGTGGACAAAAAAGGATGCGGACCATTTTAAGAAGATCCAAACTGACATAGTTAAGCAATATGAATTATTCGAAAAACGCGATGGAATTGATTTTGATGCGTGGCCAAGTATCGGAGAAGATTTAGCGGATATTTCTGGATTCGCCATTTGTTTGGAATACTTAAGGGATTTTCAATTGAAAAATGAAGATATTTTACCGATTCAGACATTATCCTTTCACGCTTTCTTCGTCTATTTCGCGCTTCAATCGAGACAAAAAATCAGTAAAAAGGCGATTTTAGCACAACTAAAAACCAATCCGCATCCTTTAGACAAATATCGGTGTAACATTCCATTGTCCAGATCCAATGTATTTAGGGCCATATTTAAAGTGAAGAAAGGCGATGGAATGTGGTGGCACACAACCAATTCGGTATGGGTAAATTAAAAATTGTACTATGAATTTTTTTATTGATATTCAAAATAAAGAATTTCTGTGGTTGTGTATATTTATATTTATAAAAATTTAGCAATACCCAGAAATATTTTCTTGGTAGTTTATATAATGGCAAGAACTCATCGTCGTCATCGTCGTTCAAGATCTAGATCAATGGCTCGTGGCCGTATGGCTGCTCGTTCCGCATCTGTGCTGCTTCTCGTGCTGCTGCCGCCTCTCGTGCTGCCTCTGCCGCCGCCTCTCGTGCTGCTTCTGCTTCTCGTAGTGCCTCTGCTGCTCGTTCTGCTGCTGCCGGTCGTGCTGCCTCTGCTGCCGCTTCTCGTGCTGCCGCTGCTGGTCGTGCTGCTGCCGCCGCTGCTTCTCGTGCTGCCTCCGCTTCCAGATCTCGTGCTTAAAAAACTTGATCTTTAATAAGAATATTATATATCAGTAATGTATAATGAGAACAAGACGTTATCGTTCCAGAAAAAACAAATCAAGAAAAGGTGGAAAAACAGGGAAAAAATGGACTACAGCAATTGAGGCAGCACAAAAAACACTTTCCAAAACCGGATCTGTTCAAGCTGCTCGTAAAAGTCTCAAGAAACAGGCGCTAACCAATGCCAGAAAATTGTTTGGGTCTATATAAACTCTCGGTAAACTATTTAAAGTCAATGTATGATTTTATATAGTTCTTATGACATTACCATTCTATATCACAATCAGTGTATTATTTATTACCTTATTGCCTCTCATTCATTTATGCTTTTTGTTTATGTTGTTTATGATACCTAAAATGATGGAAGGAATGTATCGAGTGATATTATTTATACATCAACATATTGCTGAAATTGCATTATATACTTACATAGGGTATGTTTTATTTCAAGTGTGTTATATAATGTTGTATCATTGTTTTTATGATTCGATGGATGAATTTGGTATTGGATTGATATGATTTTGAACTTCTGGTTTTGGTATATTATTTGGAATATTGTTATTTGGAATATTGTTATCCAAATTATTTGGAAGGTTGTCAGAATTATTTGGATTGCTAGGATTGCTAGGATTGCTAGGATTGCTAGGATTGCTAGGATTGCTAGGATTGCTAGGATTGCTAGGATTGCTAGGATTGCTAGGATTGCTAGGATTGCTAGGATTGCTAGGATTG
>Ga0194119_10006233_pt1 | contig 17386 bp, 13 predicted proteins | sample TA2MahC100mmetaG_FD_148620 | JGI IMG/M metagenome (GOLD analysis project Ga0194119, IMG submission 148620) | Freshwater microbial communities from Lake Tanganyika, Tanzania - TA2015018 Mahale Deep Cast 100m | ecosystem: Environmental > Aquatic > Freshwater > Lake | place: Tanzania: Lake...
AAACGAAAAACCCCGCGCAGACAGGCGTCTTGCGGGGTTCTGCGTCCAGTCAGCGACTGGTTTGTCCAGAAATTCTGGCGGAGACGAGAAGATTCGAACTTCCGATCCAGGTTTTGCCCAGATGCTCCCTTAGCAGGGGAGTGCCTTCGACCACTCGGCCACGTCTCCAATATGGATTCCCGAAGCAACTCGGGAAGGCGCGGAGGATACCTGCGCGGGCCTAAAATTGCAATGCGATCAGGCGGCGACCTGGTCCAGTTCGAAGGCTTGGTGCAGGGTGCGCACGGCCAGTTCCATGTACTTGTCTTCGACCACGACGGAGATCTTGATCTCGGAGGTGGAGATCATCTGGATGTTGATGTTCTCGGCGGCCAGCGCCTTGAACATCTTGCTGGCGACGCCGGCATGGGTACGCATGCCGATGCCGACGATGGAGACCTTGGCAATCTTGTCGTTGCCGGCGGTAGCACGGGCCCCGATGTCGGTCTTGACCTGTTCCAGAACCGCCATGGCCTTGGCGTGTTCAAGGCGGTGGACGGTGAAGGAGAAATCGGTGGTGCCGTCGTAGCCGACATTCTGCACGATCATGTCGACATCAATATTGGCATCGGCGATGGCGCCGAGGATCAGGCCGGCGATGCCGGGTTTGTCGGGCACGCCGAGCAGGGTGCATTTGGCCTCGTCGCGGTTGAATGCGATGCCGGAGATGATGGGTTGTTCCATGGATTCGTCCTCAAAAGTAATCAGCGTGCCGTCGCCATCTTCTTCAAAGCTGGAGAGCACGCGCAGTTTGACCTTGTATTTGCCGGCGAATTCGACCGAGCGGATCTGCAGCACCTTGGAGCCCAGGCTGGCGAGTTCCAGCATTTCTTCAAAGGTGATGGTGTCGAGCTTGCGTGCGTCCGGCACGATGCGCGGGTCGGTGGTGTAAACGCCGTCAACATCGGTGTAGATCTGGCATTCGTCGGCCTTGAGCGCGGCCGCCAGGGCGACGCCAGTGGTGTCGGAGCCGCCGCGTCCCAAGGTGGTGATGTTGCCGTTCTCGTCCACGCCCTGGAAACCGGCGACGACGACGACATGGCCGGAGTCGAGATCGGCACGCATATTGTCTTCGTCGATGGAGAGGATGCGCGCCTTGGTGTGGGCGTCATCGGTGATGATGCGAACCTGGCTGCCGGTGTAGCTCCTGGCCTTGAGACCCAGGTCTTTCAGGGCCATGGCGAGCAGGGCGATGGTGACCTGTTCGCCGGTGGAGATGAGCACATCCATTTCGCGCGGATCCGGATCTTTCTGGATTTCCTTGGCTAGCGCGATCAGGCGGTTGGTCTCGCCGGACATGGCTGACAGGACAACGACGACCTGATGGCCGAGCATCTTGAACTTGGCGACGCGCTCGGCAACATTGCGGATGCGGTCAATGGAGCCGACGGAGGTTCCACCGTATTTCTGAACAATGAGCGACATGACGAGAGGTGTCTGTGACGAAATCCAGGCATTCTACCCGTCCCCCCTCTGTCCTGCCAGTCCGTATCCCCAGACCTCAATCGCCGGACCCTCTGTGAAAAATGGATTACGGCACTTGAAATACTTGAAATCTCACGATCCAGACTTTATATTGATCGTGTCTCAACTTGTCACGAGGTGACTTTCATGGCCTTTGGTGCCCGTACTTACGAACATTCTTCTGGCGTTACCACCGCAACGCATCGCGTCCTGCGCAACACTTATATGCTGCTGGGTTTGTCGCTCATCCCGACCGCGCTAGGTGCCTTTGTCGGCATGAACATGGACTTCAGCTTCATGGCGGGTTCTCCCATTATCAGCGCCGTGTTGATGATCGCCGTCATGTTCGGCATGCTCTGGGCCGTTCAGGCTAACCGTGACAGTGGCTTGGGCGTGGTCCTGCTGCTGGCCTTCACCGGCGTGATGGGCTTGTTCCTGGGCCCGATCCTGCAAGTGGCGGCAGGTCTATCCAACGGCGGCCAGATTGTTGCCTTGGCGGCCGGCGGCACGGCAGCCATCTTCCTGACCCTGGCCGGCATTGCCACCACCAGCAAGCGTGACTTCAGCTTCCTGGGCAAGTTCCTGATGATCGGCCTGGTGATGCTGATTCTTGCCAGCCTGGCCAATCTGTTCTTCCAGATTCCAGCCTTGGCGCTGACCTTGTCGGGCGTGGCGGTGTTGTTGTTCTCCGGCCTGTTGCTGTTTGATATCTCGCGCATCGTCAACGGCGGCGAGACCAACTATGTCATGGCGACCCTGGCGGTCTATCTCGACCTCTACAACATCTTCGTCAATCTGTTGCAGCTGTTGATGGCCTTCATGGGCGATCGCGACTAAGCGCTCGATCTTGCCAAGCAAAAAAGCGGCTGCGGCCGCTTTTTTGTTGTCTTCGTAGCTTGGGTTTTCCGCGTTTAGAGGCGCTCGAACAAGGCAATGCTCTCGACATGCGCCGTGTGCGGGAACATGTTGGCAATCCCGGCGGTAACGAGGCGATAGCCCTTGATATGCACCAGCACCGAGGCGTCTCGCGCCAGGGTCGCGGGCTTGCAGGAGATATAGACGATGCGCTCCGGACGCCCCGGTTGCCCGGCGTCGGGCAAGGCCTTGACCAGTTCGATGGCGCCGTCGCGGGGGGGATCGATCAGCAATTTGTCGAACGCGCCAAACGCGGCAAAGGTCTCTGGCGTGATCTTGAACAGATCGGCGGCACTGAACTGGGTATTGGCGGAGAGGTTGTTGTATGCCGCGTTTTCCTCCGCCCGCCGGACCAGGGCCGCGCTGCCTTCCACGCCAAAGACTTGCGCGCCGGAATGGGCAATGGGGAGCGAGAAATTACCCAGGCCGCAGAACATATCGCCAATGCGTTCACCCGGTTGCGCATCAAGCATCTGCATGGCGCGGCGCATCAGGCTTTGGTTAATGCCAAAGTTGACCTGGGTGAACTCGGTCGGGCCGAAGGGCATCTCCACGGCGAATTCATCCAGCCGATAGGTGAGCTTCGGTGCCGTGAGCGGATGAAAGGGGTAGGCGGTGTCCGGCCCCTTGGGCTGGAGCCAGATCTGCAAGGGGTGGCGGGCTGTCGTGTGGCAATCGACGAAGGCGCGAACCTGGTCTTCATCCTCGGCGGTGAGTGGCTCCATGATGCGCAGCACCAGCACACTGACGGCATCGCTGACGGCGACCTCAATCTGCGGCAGTTTCTCTTTCAGGGACAGGTTCAGCACCAGTTCCGACAGCGATGGCAGCAGGTCAGAGATATGGGGTGGCAGGATCTTGCAGCTCGTCATGTAGGCGACATAGCGGCTTTTGCGTTCGTGAAAGCCGACCAGAATGCCGCCCTTTTTCGGCACATAACGCACCGACAGGCGGGCGCGGCGACGATAACCCCAGGTGGGGCCGTGCAGCGGTGCCAGCCAGTGGTCGGGTACGACATTGCCGAGATGCCTCAGCGCGTCTTCGAGAACACGCTGTTTGGCGGCCACCTGTGCGGCCTCGTCCAGATGTTGCAGGGAGCACCCGCCGCAGACGCCAAACCATGCGCATTCGGGCTCGACCCGGAACGGGCTGGCCTTGAGGATGCGCGTCACCGTGCCTTTCTCAAAGCGGTCCTTGCTGCGTTTTCCGATGTATTCCACCACTTCACCGGTCAATGCGCCTTCAATAAAAACAACGCGGCCATCGGCAAGATGGCCAACGCCCTGACCCTCGTGATCAACGGATTCGATCAGGACGCCGGGGGTCGCCTCAGGTGGAAGCGTAGGTTGGGTGTTTTCGCTCATATCGGGAAATCTGCAGAGGTCTCGGGCCAGGCGGCGAGAAATTCCCGCCAATGCTCACCCGGCAGGCCCTTGAGGGTGTCCCGGGTGAGGGCGATCTCGGCCGCGTATTGGTTGGGTGTCAGGTGGCCGCGCAACAACTGGAAGCGCAGGTACACCAGCCAGGTGTTGGCCACATCGGTCTCGCAATAGTCGCGAATCTCCGTTTGCTGGCCGGCGTGGTAGGCGTCCCACACCTTGGAGCCGTCCATGCCCAGCTTCCCGGGAAAACCCAGCAGTTTGGCGAAATCGTCGAGCGGCACAAAGGCGCGCGGCTGATACAACGCCAAGAGATCCATGAGGTCGAGATGGCGGCTGTGATAGCGGCTAAGGTAGTTGTTCCACTTGAAATCCTTGTCGTCTTCGCCCTGATCCCAATAACGCGGTGCGGCGACACCGTGGCGCATGGCGCGGTAATGCAAGACCGGCAAGTCAAAGCCCCCGCCGTTCCAGGACACGATTTGGGGTGTGTATTTCTCCACGCCCTCAAAAAAGCGGCGCACGATGTCGGCCTCGTTCAAGTCCGGTTCGGACAGCGAAAACACCTTCAGGCTGTCGCCTGCGCGCAGGATGCAAGAGATCGTGACAATGCGTTGCAGATGCAAGGGCAGGAAATCAGTGCCGTTCTGCTGGCGGCGTTGCAACAAGGCCATCTGCACCACCTCGGCGTCTGACAACGCCGGATCCACAGAGCGCAAACGGCGCAGACCCTCAATGTCAGGGATGGTTTCGATGTCAAAAACGAGGACGGGGCTCATGGCGGTGGTATTCAGTTGGGGGGACTATTTTACCAAGGCCGAATCGAAAAACCTGCCTCCTTTAGCTCCTTTCCCGCGCAGACGGGAATGATGGGGGTTGAATTGACGGGGTTCTGACGGGATTTTGCCGGCGCGGGAAAGATGAAACGGGAATGCCTCAGTGTGTCCCCAGGTCTTTGGCCAGGCCGGCGTGGGTGATTTTTCCGGCGGCGATGTTGAGGCCGGCGGCGAGTCCGGGGTCGGTGAGGCTGGCGCGGGGGTCTGCGGCCAGGCGCAGCAGGTAGGGTAGGGTGACTTCGGCGAGCGCCAGTGTGCTGGTGCGGGCAACGGCGGCGGGCATGTTGGCAACACAGGCGTGGACGATGCCTTCTTCGATATAGAAGGGCGCGCTGTGGGTGGTGGGACGCGAGGTCTCGGCCGTACCCCCTTGGTCGATGGATACATCGACCAGCGCGGCGCCGGGCAGCATCTGCCGCAGCAGTTCACGCGTGATCAGACGCGGGGCACGGCGGCCGTGGACATAGGCGGCGCCGACGACCAGATCGGCCTGGGTGACGCTGTCAGCAATGTTTTCAGTATGTGCATAGCGGGTCTTCAGACGGCCTTCGTAGTGGGCATCGAGCGCGGCCAGGCGCTCGGGATCGCGGTCGAGCAGGGTGGTATCGGCGCCCAGACCAATGGCGATGCGCGCCGCGTGGCTGCCGACTACGCCACCGCCAAGGATAACGACGCGCCCCGGCAGCACGCCCGGAACACCCGGCAGCAACACGCCGCGACCGCCGTTTTTCATCTCTAGCGCCTGCATGCCCATCTGGATCGACAATCGCCCGGCGATCTGTGACATCGGTGCCAGGAGCGGGGTGTGGCCGGCGGCGTCGGTCACCGTTTCGAAGGCGATGGCGGTGACGCCGCGTGCCATCAGTTCGTATGCGAGCTCGGGGGCGGCAGCGAGATGCAGGTAGCAAAACAGGATCTGCCCTTCGCGCAGGCGCACGACCTCGGCGGCCTGCGGTTCCTTGACCTTGAAGATCAGGGCGCAATCCCAGGCCTCGGCGGGGGTTACGATGCGGGCACCGGCAGCGCGGTAGGCCGCGTCGGTCATACCGATGGCCGCGCCCGCCGCCGTCTCGACGCACACCGTATGTCCGGCCGCAACCAGCGCCTTGGCACCGCCCGGGGTCAGGGCAACGCGGTATTCGTGATCCTTTATCTCGCGGGGGATGCCGATGTTCATGCGGTGGGCGTTAAAGCGGGCAGCAGGGTTTCGGCGAGTGCGACCCAGTAGCGAATCCCAAACGGGATGGCGTCGTTGTTGAAGTCGTAATGCGGGTTATGCAGGGTGCAGCCGCCCTCGCCAGGGCCGTTGCCGAGCCAGACATAGCAGCCGGGGCGCTCGCGCAGGAAGTAGGCGAAGTCTTCGGCGCCCATCGACGGTTGCAGGTCACGGCGCACATGTGGCTTGCCGACGACAGCGGCAGCCACCTCGGCGCAGCGTTCGGCGGCCTCGGGGTCGTTGAGCGTGGGTGGATAACCCCGCCGGTATTCAAGCTGGATCTGCACCCCGAAGGCGGAGCCGACACCGGCGCATATTCTTTGCAGCAGGGCCTCGGCCTGGTCTTGCAACTCGACGCTGAAGGCGCGCACGGTGCCGCCCAAGCGCGCTTCTTCGGGCAGGATGTTGTAGGCCTCGCCGGCGTGAAAGCGGGTGATGGAGACCACCAGCGCCTCCAGCGGGTCGGTCGCGCGAGCGGAGACAGACTGCAGGGCGGCGACCAGGTGGCTCGCGGCGAGGATGACATCGCTGCCCTGGTGCGGCATGGCGGCATGGGCACCATGGCCGCGCACGGTGATGTCGATGCCATCGGCGCAGGCCATGACTGGGCCGCTGTGGACGGCAATCTGCCCCAGCGGCAGGCCGGGCCAGTTGTGCAGGCCATAGACCGATTCGACCGGAAACTGGTGCAGGAAACCTTCCTCGATCATGATCCGGGCCCCCCCGACAGTCTCTTCGGCGGGCTGGAAGATGAACACCACGGTGCCGTCAAAATGTCGCCGTTCGGCCAGCCTCCTGGCCGCGCCCAGCAGCATGGCCGTATGGCCGTCGTGGCCGCAGGCGTGCATGACGCCCGGGGTTTGTGAGTGGTGCGGGAAATGGTTGAGTTCGGTTAGCGGCAAGGCGTCCATGTCGGCGCGCAGACCGATGATGCGGGGACTGGTGCCGCACTTGAGCACGCCGACCACGCCGGTACCGGCCAGGCCGCGATGCACGGTAATGCCGCAGCCTTCCAGAAACGCCGCTACCGTGTCGCTGGTGCGGTATTCCGCCAGCGAGAGCTCGGGATGGGCGTGGAGGTCGTGACGGAGCGCGGCAATCGCGTCGATGAAGGAGCGCTCCAGGGTAACGATCATGTCCCCTTGGGGGGCAGCAACCGAAGGAGGGCGCTCGCGTAGCAGGTCGGGGGAGGACATTGGCGTCAACCCGTGGCGTTAATCCGGCATTGTCTTGCTCGGCCCTTTGTCGCGGGTAATCAGGTACACACCGATGGAAACCAGGATCATCCAGACGACCATGGCCCAACCGCCCAGCTCCGACCAGAACGGCGGAATGAAGAACAGTGACAGGGCGATGCCCAGAATAACATTGCCGATCAGGAAGAGTGTCTTGTGATTATGCATGGAGGTTCCCTCGTAAATTCACGGGCCAAGATTACCCTGAATTTACGAGAACGGCGAATGCGCGCATGCCGAAACGATGGATCAATCCCAGGCCAGCGCGCCGCCGGTTTGGTATTCCGTGACACGGGTCTCGAAGAAGTTCTTTTCTTTCCTCAGGTTGACCTGCTCGTCCAGCCAGGGCAGGACATTGGGGGCGCCGGGGTAGGGTTCGGCGAGGCCGATCTGGCGGGCGCGGCGGTTGGCGATGTGGCGGAACTGGGCGATGTGCAGGTCGGCAGAATAGCCAAGGATCGGTTCGCGGAGCACGAAGGAGGCGTAGGCCGTCTCGGCGGCCTCGCATTCTTGCCACATGGCGGCGATGGCGTCGGGGTCGAGTTCGAGCCCTTCTTCCTGTAACAACTGGCGCACGACGCGCATGCCGAAGCCGCAGTGCAATACCTCGTCACGCATGATGTATTGCAGTTGTTCGGCGGCTCCCTTCATCAGGCCGCGCCGTTGCAGGGCGAAGATGGGCGAGAAGCCGTTGTAGAACCAGCAGCCTTCGAACACAGCGGCGAAGAACAGGTAGGACAGCGCGAATTCATGCAGGTTGTCGCGATTGGTGAGATCGAAATCGGAGCGCAGGATGCGCTCAAGGCGGCGGTTGGCGAGCTGGATCTTGCCGTTGATCTCGGGCACCACGCGGTAGCGATTGTAGATTTCGGCCTGGTCGAGGTTGAGGGTCTCGATGCAGTGCTGATATGTCCAGGTGTGCAGCGCCTCTTCATAGACTTGGCGGGCCTGATAGATCTGCAGCTCCGGCGCGCTCATCTTTTCCATGACAGCAAGGCCGATGTTGCGCATGGCGAGGATGTCGGAGGTGGTGAGATAGGCCAGCACATTTTCGAAGACATGCCGCTCGGCGGGCGTCAGTTTGTGGTGGTAGTCATGCACATCCTGGGCCATGTTGATTTCCAGCGGCGTCCAGTGGTTGCGGTTGGCCTTGAGGAAGTATTCCCAGGCCCAGGGGTACTTGAAGGGCGCGAGCTGGTTGATGTCGGCCTGACCGTTGACGACGCGCTTGTCATCGGCACGCACGCTGCGGGCCGCACTTGCGGGTGCGGGCGCGGGTGCGATGGTTGCCGTTGCCAGGGGGGTGACGGAGGGCACTACCGGTTGCAGGCGCAGGCCGCCCTTTTCCAGCCCGGCAAGGGGCGAGGGGGGCATCATCGGGGTGGCCGCGGGCGTAAAGCTGTCTTCAAAGTTGAGCATTTTGAGGATCCTCCGGCTTTATTGGCAGGCTTCGCATTCTTCAAAGCCGGCGTCGCCTGGGCGCAGGGTGCAGGCGCGGCCGACAATCTCGGCCTCGGGCAGGACGATCTGGCTGGTGAGATGAGCGCTGCTGCCGACCGCTGCGGCGCCACTTTCGATGCCGTTGCTTTCGTTGCCCCGGGTGGTGGATTTCTCCGCCGCCGATGCGCCGAGCGAGCGCAGGTAATAAGTGGTCTTGAGGCCACGAATCCAGGCAAGTTTGTAGGTATCGTCCAGCTTCTTGCCGGAGGCGCCGGCGATATACAGGTTGAGGCTTTGCGCCTGGTCGATCCACTTCTGGCGCCGGGCACCGGCCTCGATCAGCCAGGCCGGGTCGATCTCGAAGGCGGTGGCGTAGAGGTCACGCAGCTCCGCCGGGATGCGGTCGATTTTGGCCAGGCTGCCATCGAAATATTTGACATCGCCGACCATGACCTCGTCCCACAACCCCAAGGCCTTCAGGTCGCGCACCAGGTAGGGATTGATGACGGTGAATTCGCCCGACAGGTTGGATTTGACAAACAGGTTTTGGTAGGTCGGCTCAATGCTGGCCGAGACGCCGACGATGTTGGCGATGGTGGCGGTCGGCGCGATGGCGACGCAGTTGCTGTTGCGCATGCCGACTTGCTGGATGCGGCTGCGCAGGGCGGACCAGTCCAGTCGTTCGGTAAAGTCGGCCTCCAGATAGCCGCCGCGTTCGTCACTCAGCTTTTTCAGGGAATCGTGCGGCAGGATGCCCTGGCTCCAGAGCGAGCCGTTGAAGGTCGAATAGCGGCCGCGCTCGGCGGCGAGATCCGTGCTGGCCCAGTAGGCGTTGTAGCAGACGGCCTCCATGGTGCGGTCGGCGAACTCGACGGCGGCGGCAGAGGCGTAAGGGATGCGCAGTTTGTGCAGGGCGTCCTGGAAACCCATGATGCCCATGCCCACCGGACGGTGCTTGAGGTTGGAGTTGCGTGCCTTGCCGACCGAGTAGAAGTTGATATCCACCACATTGTCGAGCATGCGCATCGCGGTCTTGATGGTGCGCGATAGCTTGTCCATATCCAGTGCGCCATCCTGGAGGTGGTTGACCAGATTGACCGAGCCGAGGTTGCACACGGCGATCTCGTTGTCGTTGGTGTGCAGGGTGATCTCGGTACACAGGTTGCTGGAATGCACCACGCCGACATGCTGGTTGGTGTAGCGCACATTGCAGGCGTCCTTGAAGGTGATCCACGGGTGCCCGGTCTCGAACAGCATGGTGAGCATCTTGCGCCACAGCGCGACGGCCTGAACCTTCTTGAAGACCTTGATCTCGCCACGGGCGGCCTTCTCTTCGTAAGCGGTATAGGCGGTCTCAAAGGCGCGGCCGGTCAGGTCGTGCAGATCGGGGCAATCGGAGGGGGAGAACAATGTCCATTCGCCGCCTTCCATCATCCGTTTCATGAACAGGTCCGGTACCCAGTTGGCGGTGTTCATGTCATGGGTGCGACGGCGCTCATCGCCGGTGTTCTTGCGCAATTCGAGGAATTCCTCGATGTCCATATGCCAGGTTTCCAGGAAGGCACAGACCGCGCCCTTGCGCTTGCCGCCCTGGTTCACCGCCACGGCGGTGTCGTTGGCCACCTTGAGGAAGGGCACCACGCCTTGCGACTTGCCGTTGGTGCCCTTGATGTAGGCCCCCAGCGAACGCACGCGGGTCCAGTCGTTGCCCAGGCCGCCGGCGTACTTTTGCAGCATGGCGTTGTCCTTGATGCCCTGATAGATGCCATCGAGATCGTCCGGGATGGTGGTCAGGTAGCAGGAGGACAGTTGCGAATGGCGGGTACCGGCGTTGAACAGGGTCGGCGTGCTCGACATGTAATCAAAGCGCGACAGAATCTCGTAGAACTCGATGGCGCGTTCTTCGCGCTGGATTTCGTTGATGGCCAGGCCCATGGCCACGCGCATGAAGAAGGCCTGCGGCAGCTCGATGCGGCGCTCGTCGATGTGCAGGAAATAGCGGTCGTACAGGGTTTGCAGGCCCAGGTACTGGAACAGGTTGTCGCGACTGGGATCGAGGGCGGCAGCCAGCCGGGCGAGGTCGAATTGACCCAGCTTCTCGTCCAGAAGCTCGGCACGAATGCCCTGCTGGATGTATTGCAGGAAATAGTCGCCGTAACGGCCAGCCATCTCGGCCTGCGACACATCTTCGCCCAGCACCTCGGCGCGGATGTTGTCGAGCAGCAGGCGGGCGGTGACGAGGCTGTAGTCGGGATCTTTTTCGATCAGCGAGCGGGCCGAGAGCACCAGGGACTTGCGCACCTCGGCGCGCGGTACGCCGTCATAGAGGTCGCGCAGGGTGGCGTCAAGAATGGCCTGCGGCTGAGCCTCCGACAGGCCTTCGCAGGCGGCGTTGACCAGGCCCTTCAGGCGTTTCATATCCAGCGGATGACGCACGCCGTTCTCGACGCAATGGATGACAATCTCGGCATCCGGTGCGGTTTGCTGGGCGCGTTCCTCGGCGCGTTTCTCGCGGTAGAGCACATAGGCGCGAGCCACTTCGTGTTCGCCGGAGCGCATCAACGCCAGTTCAACCTGATCCTGGATGCTTTCGATATGGAAGGCACCGCCCTCCGGGAGACGGCGCATTAGGGCGGTGACCACACTGGCCGTGAGCTGTTCTACCGTTTCACGCACCCGGGCGCTGGCGGCGGCCTGACCGCCATGCACGGCGATGAAGGCCTTGGTGAGGGCGATGCCGACCTTGCTCGGTTCGAAAGAGGCCACGGAGCCGTTGCGGCGCACGACGGCATAGGCTGAATACGCGCTTCCAAGGCTGGATTCGCTGGGAATCGAGTGACCAGGATGGTAGGAAGGGCTGCTAATAGGCAGGGCGGATGTCGTTTGCATTGAAGTCTCCTGGCACTTGTGAGGTGGTTTTTGATTCGGCGCAGTGTTCATAGGAAACACTAAATATAGTGTTGCGCCATGAATTGGACGCTGATTCTAGTGCTATCTTGATATTCGTCAAGCAAAATTTTGGGTTCCGGAAAACATTTTTTCGGCAGCCGTTATCGCCTTGACCGCGCAGGGAATTCCTGCGCTTTCAGGTATCATCCCGGGATCATGCGTAACACGGCCATCCTCTCCATCGTCTGCCCCGACCGCAAGGGTCTGGTGGCTGCCATTGCCAACTTTCTGCTGGCGCATAACGCCAACATCCTCCATGCCGACCAGCATCAGGATCGCGAGGCGAACCTGTTTCTGATGCGGGTGGAGTGGGATCTGGAGGGTTTTGATCTGGGGCTGCACCGTTTCGACGAGACCTTCGGGCCCATCGCTGCGGCGCATCAGATGCAATGGCGTCTTGCGCTGTCGTCGGTGAAGCCGCGCCTGGCCATCTTCGTTTCGAAGTACGACCACTGCCTGGCCGATCTGCTTTATCGCCATCATGCCGGCGAACTGTATTGTGAGATCCCGCTGATTATCAGCAATCACCCCGATACGCATTGGCTGGCGGAGGCCTATAAGATCCCCTTCCAGCACATCGCGGTGAGCAAGGACAACAAGCCTGAGGCGGAGGCAAAACAGCGCGCCTTGCTGGACGCGCATGGCATTGATTTCGTGGTGCTGGCGCGTTATATGCAGGTCTTGTCAGCCGATTTCATCGCCCATTATCCGCAGCGCATCATCAACATCCATCACTCCTTCTTGCCCGCTTTCCACGGGGCCAAGCCTTATCAGCGGGCCTTTGCGCGTGGCGTGAAGCTGATCGGTGCGACCAGCCACTATGTGACCGAGGTGCTGGATGATGGTCCGATCATCGACCAGGCGGTGACGCGTGTCTCGCATCGCGACGACCTGGATGATCTGGTGCAAAAAGGGGCGGATCTGGAAAAGGTGGTGCTGTCGCGCGCCGTCAAATGGCATATCGACAACCGCATTCTGGTGTACGGCAACAAGACGGTGGTGTTTGACTGACGGTTTTGCAGGGGCAAAGAAAAATGGTTTACGGCGATAAAACCGTAAACCATTTTTTGTTTGGCGCGCTCGAAGAGATTCGAACTCCTGACCCCCTGGTTCGTAGCCAGGTACTCTATCCAGCTGAGCTACGAGCGCGTTGAAGCCGCCCATTATACGGCGGCATCGGGCACTTGCCAAGGATTGATAGCGGCTTTTCCGCAAATAATCCCTGGCGGCCCCGTAAAGGGCTTGCTTGCGCTTTGCGGACGCCGTGCTAGCCTGAAGTCAGGATGATGATGGGATCGGGCCATGTTCAAGAATATTCTGGTACCTGTCGATGGCGGTGAGCTCTCTGCGGGAGCGGTTGCGCGGGCGTGTTCCTTTGCCCGGGAGGCAGGGGCGCGCGTTGTTTTTTACCATGCGATCCCGCTCTACCTGCCGGCTGCGATGAGCGTCGATGCCTTGTTCGACAATGGGCCGGCCTACGAGCTCGTGCGGACGGCGGTGGATCGGCAGGCCGAGGCCTTGTTGCTGGCGGCGGCAGGGGTGGCACGGGAGGCGGGTGTGGCGCACGAGACCGCGAGCAGTGAATGCGCGTCGCCGTATGAGGGCATCATCGCCGCAGCCGAGCAGAGGGGATGTGATCTTATCTTCATGGCCTCGCACGGGCGGCGGGGTGCGGGGGCCTTCCTGCTGGGCTCAGAGACGCAGAAGGTGCTGACACACTGCAAGATTCCGGTGCTGGTTTACCGTTAGGAAATGTTACGCAGCGAGATTGATTGCTATCGCTGCGGCCGTCTGAGTGCGCGCCAACGATCGGCAAGGCGATTCGGCCCGGCCGTTCAGGCCAGCGCCTCCAGCCGTTCTTGTTCGGCCAGCCATTCGCCTTCAAGTTGCTCCAGTTCGCGGGCGAGGTTGGCTTGTTCGAACAGCGATTGCTTGACCCGTTCCTTGTTGGCCTCGCTGTACAGGGCGGGGTCGGCGAGCTCCATATCCAGTTCGGCCTTGCGGATATTGTGCCGGGCCATGAGGTCTTCCAGGCGTTTGACGCGGGCCTCAATGGGTTTGCGCTGGATGGCGAGCCGTTGCCGGGCCTCGGCCTCCAGGCGTTTTTGTTCCTTGCGATCCACGCCAGGGGCGATAGCGGCGGGCGCAGACGATGGTGTGGCGGTGGGGGCCAGGCGGGTCTTGAACAGCCAGGTGCGGTAATCGTCGAGATCGCCATCGAAGGGGGCGAGGCCCCCGTCGGCGACGATCAGGAACTCGTCGGTGCTGGCACGCAGCAGGTGACGGTCGTGCGAGACCAGTACCAGGGTGCCCTCGAACTGGGCGAGGGCGACGGTGAGGGCCTCGCGGGTCTCAAGATCAAGGTGGTTGGTCGGTTCATCCAGTAACAGCAGATTTGGGCGTTGCCAGACAATCAGGGCCAGGGCGAGACGCGCCTTCTCGCCGCCGGAGAAAGGGGCAATGGCCTGGGTGGCCATTTCGCCGGCGAAATTGAAGCCGCCGAGAAAGCTGCGCAGATCTTGCTCGCGCTCTGAAGGGGCGATTTGTTGCAGGTGCCAGAGTGCCGACTGGTCATGGCGCAGACGATCGACCTGATGTTGGGCGAAATAGCCGATGTTGAGCCCTTGCCCGGCGGTGATCTTGCCGCTCAGAGGGGTCAGTTCACCGGCGAGGGTCTTGATGAAGGTTGATTTGCCGGCGCCATTGACCCCCAGAAGGCCGATGCGGCTGCCGCTTTGCAGGTTGAGCTCAAGGCGGCTCAGGATCGGGGTGTCGGCGCGGTAACCGGCGCTAACCGTTTCGAGAACCAGGAGCGGGTTGGGGGCCCGCTCGGGTTCGCGGAATTCGAATCCGAAGGCGGCGCAGGCGTGAATAGGCGCGAGGTCTTCCATGCGCGCCAGCATCTTCATGCGCGACTGCGCCTGCTTGGCCTTACTGGCCTTGGCCTTGAAGCGGTCGATGAAGGATTGCAGGTGGGCGCGTTCGCGGGCCTGTTTGACATAGGCCGCCTGGGTGAGGGCGAGATGAATGGCGCGCTGGCGTTCGAACTCGGAATAGTTTCCGCCGTAACGCTTGATCTGGGCCGCGTCGATGTGGAGGATGGCGGTGACCACACCGTCCAGAAAATCTCGATCGTGCGAGATGATGATCAGGGTGCCGGGATAACGCTTGAGCCAGTCCTCCAGCCAGAGGATGGCGTCGAGGTCGAGGTGGTTGGTGGGCTCGTCCAGGAGCAGGAGATCGGACGGGCACATCAGGGCCTGCGCGAGGTTGAGGCGCATCCGCCAGCCGCCGGAAAATGCCGCCACCGGCTGGGTCATCTGGGTCTGGCTAAAGCCAAGGCCGGTCAGGAGTTGCTGCGCGCGGCTGCTGGCGGTGTAGGCATCGGCATCCTGCAGGGCGATGTGCAGTTCGGCGATGCGGTGACCGTCATGCGCTGCCTCAGCCAGGGCCAGTTCGCTCTCAAGTCGGCGCAGGGTGGTGTCGCCGTCAAGGGTGTAGTCGAGCGCGTTGCGCTCCAGGGCGGGCGTCTCCTGGGCGACATGGGCAATGCGCCAGCCAGTGGGCAGAAAGGCGTCACCGCTGTCGGCCTGAATGGCGCCGCGCAGCAGGGCGAACAGGCTTGTCTTGCCCGATCCGTTGCTGCCGATCAGGCCGATGTGCTCGCCCGGATGGATGACGAGATCGACCTTTTGCAGCAAGGACTTGGTGCCTCGGATGAGGCTGAGTTGTTGGAGGCGAATCATGGGATTAACCTGGGCCGATCAAGCCGGGGTGTCCCGGTTGATCGGCGTTATTTTTTCTTCGGCATCAGGAAATCGGTGATGGTGCCGTCCAGCATCTCGGCGGCAAAGCACACGGTCTCAGAGAGCGTCGGGTGGGCGTGGATGGTGAGGCCGATGTCTTCGGGTACAGCACCCATCTCGATGGCAAGACAGGCCTCGGCCAGCAACTCACCCGCATTGGTTCCGACGATGCCGACGCCGATGATGCGGTGCGTGTCGGGGTCGATGATCATCTTGGTGCTGCCTTCGGTGCGGTTGATGGACAGCGCTCGCCCGCTGGCGACCCAGGGGAAGCTCTGTTTTTCGATGGCGATACCCTTGGCCTTGGCCTCGGTCTCGGTCATGCCCACCCAAGCGATCTCGGGGTCGGTGTAGGCCACTGACGGAATCACCATGGCCTGGAACTCGACCTTGTGGCCGGCAATCACCTCGGCGGCAACCTTGCCTTCATGCACGGCCTTGTGCGCCAACATGGGTTGGCCGACGATATCGCCGATGGCGAAGATGTGCGGCACATTGGTGCGCATCTGCTTGTCCACCGGGATAAAGCCGTACTCGTCCACGGTGACGCCCGCCGCCTCGGCAGCGATCTGCTTGCCATTGGGGCGGCGACCAATGGCCACCAGGACGCGGTCGAAAACAGCGGTTTTGGGCGTGCCGTTGGTCTCCAGAGTGACATGGATGCCATCCTTTTCCGCGGTCATACGGGTGACGCCGGTGGACAGATGAATGGCCTCAAATCGGCCACTCATGCGCTTGGCCAGCGGTTTGACCAGATCGGGATCACAGCCGGTGATGAGTTGTGGGCCGCGCTCGACCACCGTGACACGGCTGCCGAGGGCGTCGTACACCGTGCCCATTTCCAGGCCAATGATGCCGCCGCCGATGACCAAAAGGCGTGCAGGTACATCGGCCAGCGCCAGCGCGCCCGTCGAGTCGATGACGCGCGGATCGTCCGGTTGGAACGGCAGTTTGATGGCCGAAGATCCGGCCGCAATGATGGCGTTTTCGAAATGGATGGTTTTTGCCTGGCCGTCCGCACCCTGCACGGACACGGTGTTCGGGCTGGTAAATTGCGCCGTGCCCTGGATGACGGTGACCTGGCGGGCCTTGGCGAGGCCCATCAGGCCGTTGGTCAGTTTGGCAACAACATCGTTGGCCTTCCAGTTGCGCAGGGTGTCAAGATCGACCACGGGCTTGGCAAAGGAGACGCCGTGATGGGCCATTTCTTCGGCCTCGGTGATCACCTTGGCGGCATGCAGCAGGGCCTTGGACGGGATGCAACCGACATTGAGGCAGACTCCGCCCAGGCTGGGGTAGCGTTCCACCAGCACGACCTTGAGGCCCAGATCGGCGGCGCGGAAGGCGGCGGTATAACCCCCGGGGCCGGCACCCAGCACCAGCACCTGAGCGCTGAGGGATGCGGACTGCGGATCAGGTGATGCGGGTTTCGGATCGGGTGACGCGGGCTTCGGCGTGGGCTGTGGCGTAGGCTTCGCGTCTTGCGCCTCGGCGCTGGCGGCCTGCAACTCAATAATCGGTGTGCCTTCCGAGACCTTGTCGCCGAGTTTTACCAGTAACTTCTTGACGACACCGGCCTGCGGGCAGGGGATGTCCATCGAGGCCTTGTCGGATTCGAGGGTGATGAGGGATTGCTCCTTGCTCACCGTGTCGCCAGGCTGAACGAGGATTTCGATGATTTCAACGGCCTCAAACCCGCCGATGTCCGGGACTTTAACGGTGCTGCTCATGATGAACCTTTAAATGGATCGTCTCGAAAGGAAGATGGGTCGCGCAGAGGTTACGCTCCTTCAAGGTCCCTCTGCGTGCTGTGAGCTATTTAATCACAACAACAGGCGACGCACATCCGACAGCATCAGGCGCAGGTGGCTGGTGAAGCGCGCACCATCGGCACCATCAATGACACGGTGGTCATAGGAGAGCGACAGCGGCAGCATCAGGCGGGGTTCAAAGGCCTTGGTCACCTTGTTCCAGATGGGCTTGGTGTCGGCGCGGGACAACCCCAGAATGGCGACTTCCGGGCAGTTGATGATGGGCGTGAAGGCGGTGCCGCCAATGCCGCCCAAGCTGGAAATGGTGAAACAGCCGCCCTGCATTTCCTCGACCT
>Ga0194119_10006234_pt1 | contig 17378 bp, 14 predicted proteins | sample TA2MahC100mmetaG_FD_148620 | JGI IMG/M metagenome (GOLD analysis project Ga0194119, IMG submission 148620) | Freshwater microbial communities from Lake Tanganyika, Tanzania - TA2015018 Mahale Deep Cast 100m | ecosystem: Environmental > Aquatic > Freshwater > Lake | place: Tanzania: Lake...
CACCGCACACGGTCCCGACGGTTGGTGTCAGGAAAGCGGCTCAGAATGACACTCAGTGAGCAACCATATACCTCTTTCCTCGTGCAGCCAACAGATTGCAATCTGCTTGCAAGCCGCAGGTTGTGCAGCATTTTCCGTCGGGACCGATCTCGATCAACTTTCCTTTTTGAACCAGCAGGTCTATCATGGCCAAGACCGCCGAGGGCTGGGCATTCATGGCACGGCTGATCTCGGAAAGACTTAAGCCGTTCCCTTTGTCTTCGAGAAAATTAACCAATTGTTTCAACATAATCGTTTACCCAAACCCCAACATTCTTCCGCTTTGATAGATCATGAAGGCGACAATCCATGCAACCGCTGTTTGATACACTGCTGAAGTTATGGCCCATGAAGTTCCAAACTCATGTTTGATCGCGCCCAATGTCGCAACGCATGGCACATACAATAATACAAACACCAGCATGGACATGGCACTTAACGTTGTGAAATGTTGCTGCAAGGCCAAACTCAAAGCTGTATCATTGGGTGCTTCATCCGCAGGGATCAAATCCACACCGGGCAGAATGCTCAATAAAATTTTTCCTGAGTTAATGGTCGCGGTTACAAAGCCGCTTCCGATGCCGATCACATCTTTAGAAAATGATACGGGCTCAGTAATTCCTGCTTCTTCCCCACTTAGATAGATCTGGCTCATGGTGCTGACGACAATTTCCTTTGCCATGAAACCCGACACCAGTGCGCCGCTTGTCTGCCAGTTGCCAAATCCCAGCGGAGCAAAGACAGGCGCGATCACGCCGCTGACTTTTCCAAAATACGAATCGCGTTGATGGGTCACACCCCACGGCATGTTAAGCAACAGCCACATTACGAGAGATGCATAAAGAATTGTCGTCCCAGCCTTGCGGACAAATTCGCGCGTGTTCTCCCACATGTGAATCAGCACGCTCTTCAGCGCAGGTTGACGATACGGAGGCAGTTCCAACACAAACGCGGAAGAGACATCGGGCTTGAGAATGGTGCGGGTAAAGACCATGCCAGCCAGCATCGCGACAAGGATTCCAAGCGCATACATGGCCCAAATCACCGTCCCTGCGCGTGCGCCGAAGAACGCCAGACCAAATACCACGTAGACAGGCAGACGCGCCGAGCAGGACATGAGCGGGACGAGCAGCGCAGTCAGGACGCGGTCACGGCGGCTGGCAATTGTCCGCGTGGCGTAAATCGCAGGGACAGCGCAGCCGAAACCGAGGATCATCGGGATGAATGATTTGCCATGCAAGCCAACAACGCGCATGAAACGATCCATGACGAAGGCGGCGCGTGACATGTAACCTGAGTCTTCCAACAGGGCAAGGAAGAAATACAGGATCAACAGCCCAGGCACAAAGACCAGCACACCGCCAACGCCTGCGACGATCCCGTCAATGACGAGGGAATGTATCCACGCGGGAGCAGGCGTGAGGTCAAGTATGAACGAGAACAAGTGAGCCATGGGACCGTTGATGACGGCGTCCGTCCAATCCAAAAACGGAGCGGAGACGTCAATCACGAGTCGAAATACAACATACATGACCGCGAAGAAGAAAGGCAGGCCAAGCCATTTGTGCGTGACGATGTCATCGATGCGATCGGTGAGGGTGATGCGATCCATCAGCGGGCGTTGAAGCGACTGGCGCACGATGCCGTTGATATACCCATAGCGGCGGTCGGCGGTGAGCAGATCCACTTCATCGCCAAGCATGGATTTTATTTTTTCAGCATCCTGCTTTGCAAACTCAATAACCTGCGTGCCGTTCGGCATGGCTTGCACACGACTCAAAATATCAGCGTCGCCTTCGAGTAATTTAATCGCCAGCCAGCGCTGTGGATAACGGCCCGTGTCAAATTTATTTTCTTCAAACGCCGCAATGAGACGCGCTATCGCGCGTTCAATTTTGCCGCCATAATCAAGCCGAAAAAAATATTTTGTGAATGATGTCGTCATGTAACCTCTTAGTTTTTTCCCGCCGCGCGAACCGCATAGATTGCTCCTTGCGCCGTCCTCGGCGCAAGATTTGCACTGAAAACGCCGCCGAGGACGGCGGCTTGAGCCTGTCGCGATTGTGTGAATGATATCGTCATGTTATTTTCCCGCCGCGCGAACCGCTTTGGAGATCAAATCAGAAATGCCTTTGCCTTGATTTGCCGTCGTGGATACAACGGGGATGTTGCCAAGCAATTGTGAAAGCTGATCGAGATTGATCTTTGCGCCATTTTTATGCAAATCATCAGCCATGTTTAATGCGATCACCACTGGAACATCCAATTCCAAAATTTGAACGGTCAAATACAAATTGCGTTCAAGATTGGTCGCATCCACTACATTGATGACCACATCTGGATGTTCCTGGATGATGAAATCGCGCGCGATGATCTCTTCGGGTGAATACGCTGTCAGGCTGTATGTGCCAGGCAGGTCAACAATATTGATTTTCAAGTTACCATGTTGAACTTCGCCTTCTTTCTTTTCAACCGTCTTGCCGGGCCAATTCCCCGTGTGTTGATGCAAACCAGTTAACACATTGAAGATGGTGGACTTGCCAGCATTTGGATTCCCCGCCAAGGCAATCGTCAGGTCAGCCATTCGCGCCTCCATTCAGGGTCACTTCAATTTGCGCGGCTTCTTCTTTTCGCAAAGCCAGGTGATAGCCCTTGATGAAATATTCCACAGGGTCACCGAGCGGTGCGTTACGCTCGATCAAAATTGTCTCCCCTTTGATGATGCCCATCTCAGCAAAGCGGCGGCGCAAAGCGCTCTCCCCATTGATGCGTGTGATCGTCCCACGTTGACCAGGTTGTAAGAGATGCAGTTGAATTGGTCCAGAGATTACTTCAGCCATACCGATGTTTCCTCATTGAATTGGATTTACTTTGTTCAGTGTAGCGCGCGTGAGATTCAAACAGTTGTCAATGTTATTCTTCAATGGCTCCTCCAATTACCCGCAGATGCCGGCGGAAAATGTAAGCCGGGTCATGGGCGCGTCTATTCAGATATTCATCAAAGCGAAGTTGGTCGCGCAGTTTTTTACCCGCTCGTATCGCTTCCGCTTGCCGCCGCTCTTTTTCAAAAATACCCTGGCCATTGAAAGAATTTCCCCGGCGCTTTCGATTGGAATAAATAACACACCGTCCGCATCGGCAAAAACAACATCTTCATTCGTCGCCTTGATATCGCCGAAATATGCCGCATCCAACGCATCGGGAGTGCGGGGGTCAAGCCGCTGGGGCCCCGCCGGATAGTTGCCATAACTGAAAACGGGAAAACCAATCTGCACAAGTTCTGCGGTGTCGCGATGCGAGTCCCAAACGAGAATGCCCTCCAGTCCGCATGCCTGCGCCTCGAGGACGGTGAGATCGCCGATGCAGCCTTCGTCCCGCCTGCCACCGTTATCAATGGCGAGGATATCGCCCTTTTGCGCGTTTCCCATCGCTTCCAGGAAAATATCCACGCTACCGTAGTGTCTCGTTGGCAGTACGTGACCGGCTATATGGCTTTTGGCAGATATCGGGTAAATGCCGGGCGGGGCCATCCGGAGCGGGATTCCCAACCGCAGGCAAGCATCCGCAATAAGCGGGGTTGAGAGTTCGGTGAAACGATCTTTCAAATTTTGATTGTCCATTTTTCCTCTTTGATTCTATTGGGGCGCAAAACACCGTGAGATTCCATTCAGATATCTGGGAAATGGGGGGGGGGACGTACAACTCAATTCGTAATGCAAACACCAGATCACATCATGTCAGTAGTGACGGTGAAGAAACCATGCAGAAATCAGATCGGCCCAAAAGGGAGACTCGCGAAGTAGTGCCAGCAAGCGAAAATCAGTGTTCGCACTTGCCCTGGCGGACGGTGTCAGGGTCCGCGTCCTACGAGAGGTTTTCCGTTCTCCCGGATAAAATCCATTATGATTCCACAATAACAAACTCTGCCAGGGATAATCCCAGAACAGTCTCCTTCCCGCCCGCTCCGTTTTTTTCGGGGGGATCTACACATAATGTCAGCGGACCTTGAAGCGGCGCAGCCTCCACAACCTTCACTTTATGCCCGGGCAAAAGTCCGCGCTCAAATAAATGTTGGATCACATCCGTTGCAGTGGCATTGACCGCCAGTACGCGCACCGTTGCGCCTACCGCAGCCTCGCTCAGCGGAATCCCATTCAACGGCACAAACGAACCGTCCGCCGCAGGAATGGGATTCCCGCGTGGGCATGTTTTCGGGTTGCCAAGAAAAACTGCCAGCGCCTCCGTCACTTCGGGCGCGGTAGCATGTTCAAGCGAGCAAGCCAGTTCATATAACTGCGTCCATTCGATCTTCAAGTGGTCGTACAAAAAACATTCCCACAAACGCTGGCGGCGCAGGACATTGCACGCAACCTCGCGCCCTTTTTTGGTCAGCGCGACGCCCTTATACGGCGTATGTTTCACCAGACCCTGCTCGCCCAAACGCCGCATCATCTCGTTTGTCGAAACAGCCGTCACGCTCAAACGCTCCGCCAAACGACCAATCGCCACCATCTCGCGGTCGCTTAACTCAACCATTGCCTTCAAATACATTTCCGTGCTTTCGCTTAATTGCTGGATTATCATAAGGGTTACCTATTAATTAACATAAGGTTGCCCTTATTATTGCCGATGTCCTTATTTTTCGACATGGACGGATGTCATTTTGTTTTGTGAAGAAAGTTACAACGCTTCGTTTCGACACGGTGAGCGAGAGTCGAACCGTCAACGCAGGCTTTCCGTCCTGATAATTGATTCGATTTTAATGGCCAGAATCAGCTTTGATGTGGATGGCATAGCTATGATTCTTGATTTCGAATCCCCTCACCCCGTTTATGTTGAGTTTTCGTTTGGACGACTTCCCCCTCTCCCTTTGGAAGAGGGCAGGGTGAGAGCCCTTCACGATCTCATTTTTCGTAAGGGAATGTTTCATCGATGGCAGCTTCGTCATCGCAAAAAAGGGGGCCGCGGGGTGGGAAAACCCAAGCGGGGCAGGCTTTACGGCTTGCCCCGATTTTTTATGACAAATGACACGTGACATGGGGTGTGGAATTTCGTATATTTAGTAGTAAAGGATTAGGCGGCCAGGAATCAATAAGTTATTAAGCCGCCAAATTGCCGCTAAACACCGAGTGGGCACTTTGTGAGATATTTTTTGATAACGAATACTGAATCCATCTACTGAAAAATTTTCAAATGGGAGGGCGTCCGTCATGAAAAAAGGCTTGAAGTCCTGCTTGATCGTTGTACTTGTGCTGGTCGGGCTTTGTATCGGTGGGGCGGCTGTCATGTTTTTCTCCAACCTGTGTCCGCCTCAAGGTCCTTGGCCGATGCCGCCCTGGTGCGCTGGCGGCTCCGGTGAATTTACCTTCAATCTTCCCTTCGAATCCAGCTTGCCGCCAACAAAACTGCCGGCTGACATTTCCGATTTCGACATTTCCAAGCCCGAATATCCCGGCTCACGAGATGCCTTTACCTTTCCTCCATCCTGCGATCTAATTCCTGACAAAATCGCCCAAAGTGTCTGTGAGTACTATAAGGAGGGAGCGATAATTTTTTGGCAGGAGGAGGCCTGCGATGCCATGCCCTTGGCTTCCGGCAAAGACGCCTGCAAAAACGAACGCGCTGAGCTTAGAAAAATTGGCGATGAAAAAATCGCCGAACTTCGCAAAACGAATCCCGAATGGTGGAAGCGGCCGGATTTGAATGTTTATGTTTACGGCGATACCCACCTACGGACGGAGGAGCTCAGACCGGACGTGAGCGTTTGGGGCGGCGGATCGTACGACGGATGGCGGAATGACGAAATTTTTATGACCCACGCGGCCGGGATATTTAAGGTCGTGGGCCACAGCTTCGGCTATCTTGGCGAAAATGATTTGGACTATATGCGCAACCGCCTGATGGCGGATGAGGGCATCGTGATTACCGGGCCGGCAGATCTCCAAAAACCGGAAGTTGTAAGAATCAAAACCGATTTGGCGTATCTTGAATCCAAATCACCGATTTTCCGCGGACTCGTCCCGGCTATCGCCAAGGATTTTGATAATCAGGACGTTGTCGTCGGCTTCACCTTTCCCGACGGCTCAAAAAGAATATCAAATATCTCGGCAAATGCGATTGTGCCTGAATTCAAAAATTATTTGATCCAATATTACAAATGGCAGGTAGATGCGAATGCCGACGGAATGTTTATTGATGATCTTACCGGACTTTATCCGGCAGACTCTTTCAGCGACGCGGTGATGAAGCAATTTGGGGCGTGGCTCGCCGCGCGCCCGGACAAATCGGCGCTCGAAAAATACGAGGTGGCAGACTGGACGGCGTTCAACTACCGCGAATTTCTGAAACGCGCCGGCTATACAAAAACCACCATAGATAATACGGTCGGCAAAACCATCGGGGCATCCGATGCCTGGCGCCAAATTCCGCTGATGGTTGAATTCAGAACGTTTTTAATCGAGGCGAATCAAAAAGCCCTGATCGACATCATTACAGAAGTTAAAGCGTACGCGCGCGAAAAAGGACGCGATAATTTTATTGCAACCGGAAATACCGGCGAACTTGCTCCGGGAGGCGCCTTTGCCGTTCCATATTTTGATTATCTGACCTTTGAGCACGCCTATTTGCGTAACGACAATCCGTTGATGTACCAAAGTGTAATGCCGCTCACGCATTTAGCCGAAGCCAAAGAACGGCCGGTAGCCAACCAGATATTGGTTGATAATTGGAATCCCTTGGCGGAAATGACAAGCCAACCACTCAAACTGGGTATTATGCGGCTGGTGGTAATGGAAAGTTATGCCGCCGGAAGTGGAACCTCGTACGTACGGTACGCGCTGAATGATCCGCGGGAAAAATCGCAGAACATGAACGACGTCTATTTTGCGCTGGAAGACCGGTTCGATTTAATCGGCATCCAAAAAGCATACGGATTTATGCGCCATAATCTCGCGACCTTCAGGGATTTTACGAATTCTACCGCCAAGGTGGCCGTAATCCTGGATAATGACGAAATAATCCGGGAATGGAAAGAATCCATTACCGCTGATCATCAATACTCCGTCGAAAATATCAGCAAAACTCTGGACGCGGCGGGAATCGCTTATGATGTCATAAATTGGAAGCAACTTGCCGGGCGCGCAGGAAACAAGCAATATCAGTTTGTGATTTTGCCTGCGGCAAAATCCGCCGGCAATAATTTTGAGGCAACTCTTCAAAAAGCAAAAGATGCCGGCGCCAAAATTATATCCGTCGACGGAACTCCGGAAGCATGGTTGCGGTTTGTTGACATCAACTCCAGCGAAGCCGCCGTGGTTTCGGTTTTGAAAAGCGTACCGGTCCTAAATCTTCCGCCAAAAATGAAAGCCGTGGTCAAAACCGATGCCAAAGGAAACTTTGTCGTGCATCTTATGAATTATGATTACGATGCCTCTGGATTTAGGGAACAAAAAAATATCGCGATTGACATGGCGTTTTTTGGCAGCGCCAAAAAGGTAACTTTCGCCTCACTCGAAAACCCCGAACAGGTTGAACTTGATGCGGCAAAGCCAATTGTGCCTGGGGTTACAACTTACGGGATGCTAATTATTGAAAAATAAACCATTCCCGAAATATTAAAAAAACCCCTTCCTTCTTGCCCTCGAGCGTCAGACCGCCTCTGCCTGCTCATGAGGGCAGACCACTGAAACAAAGGAGAAAATAGTGAAAACCAAAACTGGCGGCATTATCGCTACACTTGCGACCCTGTTCTTGTGCGGCTTGCCTGGTTTGATTTTGTTTTGCATGGGGGCGGCTGGAATTTTGACCCCGCCACCCTCCAGCCAGACGGATAGCACCGCAACCATAGGCTTTGCTGCTTTCTCGGTTTTTATTTGTGGGGGATTACTATTGATGCTCATCCCTCCCGTGGTTGGATTCTTCACTTTACGCAGGAAATCAACACCTGTACCCGTCCAGCCCACTGCCGCATATATGCCAACGCCTGCCTATCAACCGGCCGCGCCAGTTGTGTCAGCCAATCAAATGAATATCGGGGGCATGGACGCATCCACACAAACCGTGTATGACAGGATCATGGCGCTTAACCGTCCAACCGCTCCCTATCAGATTATTGACGGCAAAGCCAATGGCGTGGATCTGATCGCGGAGTGGAAGATTGTGGACGCCCGATGGTACGAGGTCTTCGCCAAAGCCAACCTGACCAAAGTGTTTCGCATCTACATGAAATTCGACCCGGGCAAGCGCGAAGTACGCACAATGGATGAAGAACTTAACGTATCCTGGCGGGCGGGCGTGCCTAGTTTTTCAGCGCAAGCCAGTTTCTTTAGGGGACAAAAATCTTCCTTCTCGTTTGGCACAGGCTATGCCTTCACAGAAAACCTCGCTCCAGGCCAGGTTTACAAGTACAAATTTAGCACAAATGAATTAAAGAAACCAATTCAGGATGCCATCGCAGCTTGCGGCTGGACCTATAAAGGTGTGACATTTGGGAAGTTATAGATAACGGTCAAAGTGATCAATGCGGGCGAAGTGGACGCGCCGCCAGATGTGCTGGTTTATCACGGGGATTCCCAACGAAACAAAATTGAAGAATGATTGGTTGATGGAAGAGGGGATTTGAAATAACAGTTCCTATATGCCGTCAGCCAGATCATCATCCATGTCGCCGAGGATATCGCGCGGGTCGAAAGGAGGTTCGTTCGGGTCATACCGCGCCGGCGTAGATGGGGGAGGAATGTTACGCGTCCAGCGATGCATACGTTTCATTTCTTCGATCATTTCCTTCGTATCCTCATCATCCCCGTCTCTCTCAAACATTCTCATTTGTTTCTTCACCCAATCGGCAGGCTCGCCAGGCTGGCCATCGTCCTTGTCGAGGAAACTCCAATCTACAAGCGCGGGGGATGCCTTTTCATCCTCGACGGAAATGGAGGTTCTAAAAAGTTCTGCGAGTTGCGGGTCAATGCTGGGACGATAGGGCGCGATCCTTTCCTTTTGATTCTCGGTGCGGACGCGGCGGATCTCTTCTTCGGCGGTGGGCGCGGTGGGATCGATGAATTGCATCATGCGATTGTAACGCGAGCCATCGCCGCGCGGCGGGATCCACGGGATGCGATGGGCGTTGTCACGCCACCAGGCGACTTCGACCAGCAGGCGTCTGGCATCTGCATCGTTGAAGCGCGAACATAATTCGCCCAGCGCCTCGGCCGCGTCCGCGAAAAAGCCGAGATCCGCGTATATTTTTCCGATCCACAGCAGCGCGGCGCGCGGATCGCTGGTTTTGCGGAGCGCGTCCGCAAAGATGGACCATGCAAAGTCGGCGCACTCCTCGTCGCCGAGATAGTACGCGCCGAGCAATTCCATCTTGCCTTCGTCCAGTTTTTCGGCTGCGTCGATGGGGCCGTTTAATTCCTCTTCGTGCCCTTCCTCGTACTCGCGCCTCCAGCCCTCCCAGCGACTCATGAATCGGAACGAGAGCGCCAGTCTGCGGCGATACTGCCATGGGCGGTCATCCCACTCGTCAATGTTGCGCTGAATGGCGACGCGGTTGTCGTAAATCGTCCACTCATCGCAAAAGAGTTGATGCACCAGTTCCTTCGCTTCATCGCAATCTGGAAAGAGCGCGAGAACATCGAAGCACAGTGCGGCCGCGTCGGCTTGTGCCGCGTGCCATTGGCCTTCGTCCCGCGCGCGGGCTAACATTTGATGAACGTAATCGGGGTAGGTAGACATCTAAAATAAACTCGGCTGGTTGGGTTGCCGCAGAGGCAGACTCGCGGCCTTTTCCTTCATCCACTCAGGCAATTTGACAGGCGGCTCTTTGAACGGATGCGGAAACGCCAGCGCGCCTTTTTGTAACAGCAATTTATTTCCTTCGGGCATCTGTTCATGCTCCAACACAAAAACAGGAACCCAATTATTTTTGAGCGTCTCGGTTGCGCCCGCCCATGTTCCGCCTGTTTCCGCGTCGGATGCGACAACAATAGCATAATCAGCCAGCGTGTAAATCAGACGATTGCGTCCCATCGCCGCGCCGACGGAGAATCCCGCGCTGGGACTATACGGCGTGACCAGGCATAAATCGCCCCGACTCAACGCCTCTTTCTGACTTTTGACTGCTCTCGTTAAACTATCCGCCAGCACACTGACGGCTGTTCCGCGCGCCTCGAGAGCCGATTCCATGCTGATGGTGTCCACGCCCTTCGCGCCGCCCGAATACAGAACCATGCCAGAGAGACCACATGCGTTTCCCACAAATGCCGCACATTCCTTTCCCGCATCCTCAAGATGACGTGAGCCGACAACCGCAATCCCTGGCTGACCAAGCAAAGCCTTTTCGCCCGCGTAAAACAAAACAATGGGAGCAGAATCTTTTAATCGCTGGCGGTAACGTTCTGGATAATCTGAGTCTGCACGGGTGAGGGGGAATATGCCGAGGGACGCGAGATGATCTAATTCGTGTTGAATGTCGCGTGTGACGAGGGATATGATTTGTGCGCGTTCATCGGGAGAAAGTTCCAGCGGAGAATCTGTCGTCGAAACGGCAAGCAGGTTCGAGGGTCGGAGTGAGGCGGCTTGAAGTCTGCGAGCAAGCGGATTCCATTCGCGCAGGGTCAACGGTTTGGCGGAGTCGTCATCCAATCCAAGTTGGGAGCATAAGAGAAGCAGGGCGAGGGGGTCGGGGTTCATGGCGCGTGTTCCGTGTGTACCTGTTTACTTGTCTACTTGCCTGCGTGTTTTCGCGTTGCGCTACGCGTCTGAGTGAATGGTTCGGGTGAGAGTAAGCACATTTACGCGAGACGCGCCGTGCTTGAGCAGAAGCCGTGTGATCTCGTCGAGCGTTGCGCCCGAGTCGAACAAATCATCAATCAGCAAAATGCGCCTGCCTTTGATTTCGCCGCGCAAGGCAAACGCTCCCGCCACATTGGCGCGTTTTTGGGCAAGGGTCTTCATCTCTTTTTGCGGCTGGGTCTGGCGTGTCTTGATGACAAGTGTTTGCATCGGTATCTTGATTTTAGCCGCCAATGCCTCGCAAAACGCATGGACGGGATTCACGTTTCGTTCGGCCGAAGATGGGACAGGGAGGATAAACTCGACTTGACTCATTTCTGGATGCGCTTGAAACAAATCGAGAGTTTGTTGAATCAACCCGGGCAAAACTGTTGTGTCGGATTCATATTTTAAGCGATACGTCAAATCACCGACACCACTGCGACTCCAATCGCTGCCACTGATGCGCGAGTGAAATCCAAGCGCCCAGCCTGTTTGCCACGAGCCGACGAGGGGACGCGGGTGGGGTTTGTTGAGGAAGGATTCGATTTCGTCGTGGTGTCCTTCGACGCTGCTCAGGACAGGCATGGTGCGTGTTGCGTGTTGGTTGTATCCCGCGACGACGGATTTGATGATGTTGAAATCAATTTCATTGGGCAGGAGGGCTTTGATGGGAGAAAGATATTGAGTGGAGCCGACCTTTTGAATCGCTTTCTCCACTTTTTCGCGGACATCTTCCTTCACAACCTGTTCCACCGAAATCTTTCCATGTTCGATCAACTGCGCAAGATGACCATAAATCGTAGTCAATGCAAAGCCGCGCTCGCGCGCAATTTGTTCTGGCTTCAATCCATCGGCAAAAAGTTTGGCGGTGTATTCCACTGTCCCGCCCGCTTCGAGTTTGGCTTTGGCGCGCAAGACTTCCGAAGTCTTAAGAGACTTCGGAAGTCTAATGGCAATCGTCTCTTTTTGTTTGATGGCATTTTCGCCGCGCGGCGTCAGGCTCAAGATCGGATACTCACCGCCAATGACCTTGATGTATCCCATCTCGATCAACTGCCCGATCATCTCCTCGATGTCGTTTTGCCTGATGACCGCCAGCCTGCCGTAATACACATTCTTGTCGTGATGGAATTTAAGAATATCCTGCGCCTTCGAGCCATGCAAAACCTGCGCCAGTTTTTCGCGCCCGACTTTGATTTGCACTCTGCGAATACAATCGAGGATGACGAGCGCGGCGCGTTCGCCGTGATTCATCTCGCTCGCTTCTTTTTTGACGCTTATGCCTGCTTCCGCGCTTCGGCAATTGTCACAGCAATCAGCCGCTTCCGCTTCCCCTGCGTCCCCAAAATGTTTGAGGATGATCTTGCGCCTGCATAAATTGGATTCCGCGTAATGGACAATCCCATCCAGTTGCGTCTGACGATGTTTGACGTGTTCCCTGCTATGGGCAGCGGCTTTCTCGATTTCACCTTGATTCCATTCCCTGCGCCGAAACAACATGCGGAAGCCTTCATCGCCGAGATGTTCCAGCGTCCCCGCGCGCTCCAACTCGGATAACCCAACTTTGATTTGAACAGGATGCAAGCCCGTAACGTGCGAGAGTTCATCGTTGGTTGTCCAAACCTGTCCGCCATTCCGAATGGCGTTGTGGATGGCGCGCAGGTCTCCCGCCGCCAGTTCGCTTTGCTGGATGAAAAATTCGTGCAGGGCGCGGTCTTGCGGATCGTAAAGCAAAGTTGCTTTCGCGGGTTGACCGTCGCGTCCCGCGCGACCCGCCTCCTGATAATACGCTTCGAGTGAACCTGGCAGGGAATAGTGAATCACCTGACGCACATCGGCGCGATCAATGCCCATGCCGAAGGCGTTGGTGGCGCAGATAACGTTGAGTTTGCCAGAGATGAAATCGTTCTGAATGCGTGTCCGCTCTTCGGGCAGAAGTCCCGCGTGATAAAACTCGGCGGGGACGCGGACGACTTCGCGCGCGAACTCGGTCACTTCTTCGGTGTCGCGGCGCGTGCCCGTGTAGATGATGACGGAACCAGAGTCACGGGTGGATAAAAGTTCATTTAGTGCACGCAGTTTCGAGGGGAGTCCCGAAGCGTACCTCACATCGAGAGTCAGGTTTGGGCGGTTGAATCCCGTTACGGTGCGGGTCGAGTCACCCAATCCAAGCAGCCGAAGAATATCCTTTTGGACTTGCGGTGTGGCGGTGGCGGTCAGAGCGGCTGTGAGCGGATTTCCCAACGAGGCGCGGGCTTGCGCGATGTGCAGATAATCGGGGCGAAAATCGTGACCCCATTCCGAAATGCAATGCGCCTCATCCACAGCGAGCAGGCTGATGGTTTGCGTTTTGAGCGCGTTCAAAAATTGCACGTTCCGCAATCTTTCGGGCGCGACATAGACAAGGCGGTATTTGTTTTGTGAAAGGTTTTGCAGGCGGAGATTCTGCTCGGAGGCGGGCAGCGCGCTGTTGATGTAGGTGGCGGGAATGTTTCGGCGAGTGAGACTGTCCACCTGATCCTTCATCAACGCGATGAGCGGTGAAATGACCAGCGTAAGACCATCAAGTTGCAACGCGGCAAGTTGAAAGATAAGCGACTTGCCCGCGCCCGTCGGCATGACCACGAGGATGTGATGATGATCCATCAGGGATTGAAGCGCCTCCGCCTGTCCCGCGCGGAAGGAGGTGAAGCCGAAATGGTGATGAAGCGCGGAGGAAATATCCATGAGCAATCAATAGCCCTTCTTATGCCATATTATCCATTGCCATCATTAATGATACACTATTATCATGATTTCCAAAAGAAAAGAGCAAGTTATTTATGCCCAATACCGCCACCGCCCAAGCCGCGTCGAACATCGCATTGGCGATGTAATCTCAAGGGAACACAATATTTGGTGTCAGCAAGGTTAGTTATACTCATATGTGGGGGTAATCAATCCAGAAATTATGCAAATAATTATGCCCCTGCCTTCGGGGAGCATAATTGATCTACAAAACATACAAAATTTCATCATCCCCTATAATTCGTTATGATCGGGCTTTTCTAACCAGGTGGCCCCAATGCGCGGGTGTGTATTCAATTCCCAGCCGTTCCTTGAAATCATGCACATGTTCTTGTACATTCTCCATTCCGAGCGATACCCTTTCTCTTTTACGCCAACTGGAGGGTTCAAGCGTTCCAAGAACGAAATATTCATTCCCAATGATTTCTGGCTGACGTTTCTCGTATGTTAATGCCAGCGCATGTTCCAGTTCATCCTGGTGCGCAATTAAGATGTCGCATTTGGGACAGTATCGGCAATGTTTGTTGATGGTTGTCGGATACTTCGGCTGAACATGAATAAATAATGGCACTTTGCGAACCATCATTTTTCCATAACACTTTGGGCAGGTGGAAAACCGAACATCCGTGTATGGATTCAAGATGAACCTGTACATCGGCGGCAGCTTACCAAATTCGGGCAGGGGTGGCTTCTTTTTTCTCATACTATTCTCGCTTATACTGTGTATAAAGTTTATCATCCAACAGGTTTCCACAATGAGCGAATACCAATATTACGAATGGCAAACTCTCGAACGCCCGCTGACCTCTACCGAGCAAAAGTCGGTCAATGGACTATCCAGCCACATTGACGTCACTTCGAGCCAGGCAATTGTCACCTACGAATGGGGCGATTTCAAGCACGATCCCATCAACGTGCTGGCAAAATACTTCGACGCCCATCTGTATCTCGCCAACTGGGGCACACGTCGCCTGGCTTTGCGTTTTCCAAAAGGACTGTTGGATACCGTTGCCATCGAAACCTATTGTGACGAAGACCATACCATACTCAAAACCATCGACGATGTGCAGGTGCTGGAATTTGAGATGGACGAGGAAGAAGGTTTCGATGAATGGATTGATGAACGGGGCTTGCTTTCCACGTTGGGGCGCTTGCGCGATGATATTCTCCAGGGTGATTATCGCGCTTTGTATCTTGCCTGGATCAAAGCCATAAGCCTTGAATCTGGCTATTACGATGAGGACGAAGATGACCCTGAGAATTTTTTCAACGACCACGAACCGCCCATCCCGGTCGGATTGAAACAACTGACCCCGCTGCTCAAAACTTTTATCGATTTCTTTAAGATTGACCCGTTTCTTGTCTCTGCTGCCGCCGAACTCAGCCCGAGCCTTTCTCCTGCGCAACAAGCGGATTTCGCCCCGTTGATTACCCGCCTCACCCGCGAGGAATGTGAGGAATTCCTGCTCAAAGTTGTGAACAGCGAACCGGGAGCAGTTGCGGCCTTACGCAAAAAACTGCTCTCATTTAAAAAACCGCAGGCGATCCCACAGTCCAACCCGCGGACCTTGGGCGAATTGCTCAAAATAGCCGAAAGGCTGCGCAAAGCCGAATCCAAGCGCCAGGCTGGTGAAAAACGCAAAAAGCACGTTGCCGAAATGCAGGAACTCGCCAAACGCGAAATACAAACCTGGCAGGATGTCGAAAGAACCCTGGAAAGTGGCTATACTGCCAGAAGCTACGATGATGCTACAGCGTTGCTGGAGAAACTTTATCAGTTGGCAGAGTTTCAGGGCACACAAAACAATTTCAACGCCCGGTTGAAATCATTAGCAGAAAGATACAAGGCTCGTACCGCACTTATTGGGCGGTGGAAGAAGAAAGGCTGGATATAGCTTTATTCAAAACTCCTCGTAACTTGTATTGTGGGCAAAGTCGCCAGGAACGCGCGCAACCAGATATATCGAGCAGATGAAGTTTATTAATGCATTAGATAATCTTCAGGAGTAATTTGGGAGTACCCAAAGTAGAATTGTCCAATGAAATCCTTGGATGAAATTAATCGCTTGCTAGCGGTCACTGAGGCAAAATTGGTGGAGCTTGAAAACAGGCGTTCCCAATTGTTGTCACTTGTGGCTGAGTTGCAGCATGAAAAAGCAACTTTGCTCCATCCACCAGTTAACTCTGGTCCTGTCAGGGAACCATCTGTAACCAATCAGTCCCCTCAAGATGCAAAAATTGCCCTCTTTTGCAGTCTTCTTCGAGGGCGCGAAGATGTTTACCCTCGTCGCTTTGAAAGCATAAAAACCGGCAAACATGGCTACCAGCCAGTTTGTAAAAATGAGTGGCGTCCGGGAATTTGTGAGAAACCCAAAATTCGCTGTGAAGATTGTACACATCGCGAATTTCTTCCAGTCACAGAAATAGTAGTCCGTAATCACTTGCAAGGTTTTGATCCTCAAGAAAAAGCGGGGCGTAATTTTACGATGGGTGTATATCCGATGTTGCCTGATGAAACCTGTTGGTTTCTAGCAGCAGACTTCGACAAAATATCCTGGCAAGCGGATGTTCTTGCTTTTTGGGAAACTTGTTTATCGTTTAATGTCCCTATGGCTTTAGAACGCTCTCGATCTGGTAACGGCGGTCATGTATGGATATTTTTTGCCGAACCTGTTCCAGCATCTCTGGCACGCCGCATGGGCACTTTCCTACTCTCACAAACAATAGAGCACCGGCCAGAAATTAGCTTGGACTCTTATGATCGCCTTTTCCCGAACCAGGATACATTACCAAAAGGTGGTTTTGGCAACCTGATTGCGTTACCACTCCAAAAGAAACCACGCGAAAATGGCAATAGTGTCTTCGTAGATGAACATTTTGTCCCACATGAAGATCAGTGGGCTTTCCTTTCTGCAATCCGCAAGATGATTTTGGCCGATGTGCAAGCCGTTGCCAAGAATACCGAAAAATATGATGAATTATTGGGTATTCGTATTCCGATAACAGATGATGACAGTAACCGCCCTTGGGTAGCATCACCATCTAGAAAACAAAAAGAACTCTCGGTCACTGGACCATTACCTGAGCAGATTGAAATTGTTGCCGGGAATCAAATCTATATCCCGAAAGCTAATTTGCCCCCTTCGCTTCGGAATTGTCTGATCCAAATAGCAGCTTTTCAAAACCCGGATTTTTATCAAGCTCAAAGTATGCGGTTATCGACTTATGGAAAACCTCGCGTCATCAGTTGTTGCGAAGATTTTCCCCAACACATTGGATTGCCACGCGGCTGCATGGATGAACTCTCCAGCTTGTTCGAATCGCTACGAATTAAGATAAATTTGACTGATGAACGCTACGCAGGCACACCACTGGAAGTCCAATTCAAGGGAGCCTTGCGCGATGAGCAACAACAAGCGGCGGATAGTTTATTACAACATGAAACAGGCGTGTTGGCAGCATCAACCGCTTTTGGCAAAACTGTGGTTGCTATTTATTTGATCGCACAACGTCAAGTAAATACACTGGTTGTAGTACACCGCCGGCAATTGCTGGATCAATGGGTCCAAGCCTTGAGCCAATTCCTAAACATCTCAACTAAAGAGATTGGCCAATTTGGTGGCGGAAAGCATAAAGCGAATGGAAAGATTGATTCTCTACCGTACAAATACGAGGAAAATCAGTCATAGAGTAAACTCAGGGTCACCAAACCAACTGAGGTGTCCTCTATGACTGATCGCTACCGAGTATACACAAAAGTGAAGAAAACGTTGAAGACC
>Ga0194119_10006236_pt1 | contig 17374 bp, 11 predicted proteins | sample TA2MahC100mmetaG_FD_148620 | JGI IMG/M metagenome (GOLD analysis project Ga0194119, IMG submission 148620) | Freshwater microbial communities from Lake Tanganyika, Tanzania - TA2015018 Mahale Deep Cast 100m | ecosystem: Environmental > Aquatic > Freshwater > Lake | place: Tanzania: Lake...
GTTTTTCATGCTTAACAATCGCCTTACCTGTTTGTCTGTAACCATCTGGAATCTCCTAACTTAAGGAAATTCAGATAGTTTATTGTCTCTGACTAATATCCGGAACTTTTATCTGTCGCCGGAAGGCAAGATTGATTGTCGCTGATCAGCAGCAGCTCTCCGGCCATGGCTGGTATCTGCGGGGGCTGTGTGAATACTACCTTGACACGAAAGATCCAAAAACCAAGAAGATGATCGAGGACGTGGTAAACAACTTGGTCTTGCCGACCCGGGGCAAGCATCGGGTCTATCCCATCGATCCGAATCAGCGTGATAAAGAACAGGGGGGCTACTCGGGGACGGTTATAGCCGAGCAGGGCATCTGGCGGCTGTCCTCGGATATCGGCTGTGATTTCATTTTTATGGATGGAGTTATTCAGGCCGCAGAGGTACTGGGCCGCAAGGATTTGTATCCGATTATCGATGAGATGGTGGATCGGTTTCTGGAGATCGATCTGGCCGCCATCAACGCCCAGACGCATGCGACTCTGACGGCGCTGCGGGGGCTGATTCGCTATGCCGGGTTGACCGGGCGGGCGGACTTGATTGCCGAATCTGAAAAGCGTTTTAAATTGTATGTTACCGAGGCATCTACGGAAAACCACATGAACTATAATTGGTTTGGCCGGCCGACCCACACAGAGCCCTGCGCTTTTGTGGATGCATTCATGGTTGCTGTGCAGCTTTGGCAAGCAACCGGCAAGACCGAATACCTGGAAGAAGCGCATAAGATATATTACAATGGCATCTGCCATGCGCAGCGTGCAAACGGCGGTTTTGGTTTAGAGTATTGCTCAGGCAGTACGGATGCGTTTTTGAAAATGCAGGCTGCGGAAGCATGGTGGTGCTGCACGATGCGCGGCTCAGAGGGCCTGGTCAGGGCGGCGGAGTACAGCTATATGCAGACCGGCAGTACGCTGATGCTGCCATTCTTCAATGACGGACAGGTTGAGTTCAACCGGGGCCTCTTTAAGGTGCAGACGGGTTATCCCTATGAAGGCAAGGTGACCTGCAAGGTCATCAAAAGCCCAGCACACGGCACGGCCGTTTCCTTTTTCAAGCCGTCCTGGGCAGGCTCGGCGGCAGTCACGTTTAACGGTAAGAGCCAGGAAGCCGCCGAGCACGGCGGTTTTGTCGTTTTTAAGGGCCGCCTCCGCTCCGGCGATATCCTGGTCTATACATTTGACCAGCAGCCCTATCTGGCCCCGATGTATAACCGAAACACGGTCGCCGAATACGAGAAGATATACTATGGGCCGCTACTCCTGGCGGCCGAGGCCCCCAAGAGCAAGAAGGAGCAACTGCTGCCAGGACGAGTGCAATTCACTTGGGATGTCCAGAAACAGTGTGCCCAGGTGAAGGGCGCCGACGTGATCCTGCGTCCGATCACCGACGTGATTGACTGGAACTATTCGGCGGACTCTTATGCCCGGCAGATTTTATGGAAAATGGCGAATTAGCAGTCTTGGCCGCTTTCACACGAATTTGATTGCGTGATTAAAATCGATTCAACCCAGATTCATTCACCTCTTGAACAGGATGTGCTAAAGCGAACCTAAAGCGGAAAAATCAAAAATGAAGTGGAGCTGTTACCATGATAAGCGATACTGTAAAGACCCGACGTGAGTTTATCAAATGGACCGGTATTTCCGGCTTATCTCTACTGCTGCAGAATTCTTTTGGCCGTACCGGCTCTTTGTCTGAACGGCCTAATATCGTCTGGATCATCGCCGAGGACATATCCTGTGATTTCAGCTATCAAGGCCAATCACTGGTTCAAACACCCTGTGTTGATAGATTATCGCGGGAAGGAGCGGTCTTTACCAATGCGTACGTTACGGGCCCCGTCTGCTCGGCCAGCCGGTCGGCCCTGATTACGGGAATGTACCAGACAACCATCGGTGCCCACAATCACCGCAGTTCCAGCGGGACGGTCAAGCATAATCTGCCGCCACAGATAAAACTGGTTCCGGAGCTGTTTCAGAAGGCCGGGTACTACACCTGCAACACAAATGAGAAATTCAAGGATTATGGCAAGACCGACTACAACTTTGAATTCGATAACAGGGCAATTTACGATGGCCCCGACTGGTCGGGGCGCAAGCCGGGCCAGCCGTTCTTTGCCCAGGTCCAGCTGCGCGGTGGCAAGCTGCGAAATGTGCCCAGGTGGTACGAGGAGGTCAAGACCGGCCTGGACCGTCTGGTGACGGTGGACGAAGTGACGGTGCCGCCATACTACCCGGACGATGTGGTATTCCGGCAGGATTGGGCGGAGTATCTCAACAGTGTCCAGTACACCGATAAAGAAGTCGGCCAAGTCCTGGATCGGCTGAAAAAAGAAAATCTGCTCGACAACACTATTATTTTCTTCATAACCGACCACGGCATCAGTCAGGCCCGCGGCAAGCAGTTTCTTTATGATGAGGGAGCCAAAATACCGCTTGTTGTGTGGGCTCCGGGACGGATCAAAGCCGGCACAGTTCGAAATGAATTAATCGTCCACATTGACATGGCGGCAACATCTCTTTATTTCGCAGGGATTGATATCCCGTCTTATATGCAGGCCCGCCCCCTGTTTGGACCGCAGGCCCAACCGCGGGAGTACGGAGTGTCGGCCCGGGACCGCTGTGATGAGACGGTGGACCGCATTCGCAGCGTTCGCAAGGGCAATTACAAATATATCCGCAATTTTTATCCAAAACGGCCTTATCTGCAGCCCTGCGCCTACAAGGACGCTTATAAATTCATGAAGGATTTGCGGCAGATGTACAAGGCGGGCAAGCTTAACGCGGTTCAATCTCTTCACTTGGCCTCGACCCGGCCGGAGGAAGAGCTTTATGACCTGAGTGCGGACCGGTGGGAGGTGCGTAACCTCGCCGCCGAGCCAAAGTGCCAGATAATTCTGCGAGAGATGCGCTGCATCCTGGCCAACTGGATTATCGAGACGGATGATCGGGGCCGTTTTATGGAGTCGGAGGCCATGTATGACAGCGACATGCGGGTCTATATCGACGACCAGAGGCGATCAGGCAAACTGGAGTACGCCGATCAGGTCGAGGCTAATATCAAGCAGATGAAGTTGTGGGCCGCCGAAGGCAAGTAGACTTCTAATAGACTTTTTGACTGACGATATAGGGGTAAAGATGCAGATCGCCAAACAAACTGAATTGGTGAACAACAGTAACAGGGAATACAGAAAGATGAAAAGAATTGTGATGGGGATGGAAAAAACCTGGTATCTCGCACGCCAGGTTTTCACCATTTTGGCGGTTGTTGTACTCATGACTGCTATGACAGCAAAAGCAGGATCCAATTGGAAGGCCCAATGGATCGGCCTGGAAGGCGACAGCCGGCCGAATACCTGGTATTGTTTTCGTAAAGTAGTACAACTGGATAAAACCCCGCAAAGCGCGATAGCCAGGATTGCCTGTGACAGCAAGTATTGGCTCTGGGTCAACGGTCAATTGGCTGTCTTCGAGGGCCAGCTCAAGCGAGGCCCCACGCCGCAGGACACCTACTATGATGAAGTGGACCTGTCGCCCTATCTCAGGAAGGGCCATAATACCCTCGCCGTGCTGGTATGGTACTGGGGCAAGCATGGTTTTTCCCATAACAGCAGCGGCCGGGCGGGCTTGTTGTTTCAAGCGGATATCAATCGTAAAATACTGGTCAGCGACATCGCTTGGAAAGTCAGGCTTCACCCGGCCTACGGGGCGACGGAGGAGCCGCACCCAAACTTTCGTCTCTCCGAGGCCAACATCCATTTTGATGCCCGGCTGGATATGGCCGGGTGGCAGGAGCCTGATTTTGACGACTCCGCCTGGCAGGCTGCCGCTGAATTCGGCAAGCCGCCTGTGAGTCCCTGGAACCGACTGGAAAAGCGTCCCATCTTGCAGTGGAAGAACATTGGCCTGACTTATTACGAGAGCGTCGAGGAAAAGGTTAATACAGATGGAACCAGGTTGGTAATCGGCAAACTGCCGTACAATTGCCACGTGACACCCTATCTCAAGGTCAAAGCTCCGGCGGGGTGCAAGATCGATATCCGGACGGATAACTATCTCGGCGGCGGAAAACCGAACGTTCGGGCGGAATATATCACACGTGACGGGATTCAGGAGTTCGAGTCGCTGGGCTGGATGAATGGGCACGACATGCGGTACACCATGCCGCAGAATGTGGAAGTCATCGCTGTCCAGTACCGCCAGACCGGCTATAACGCTGATTTTGCGGGTCGTTTTAAATGCAGCGATGAAAAGCTTAACATCCTCTGGGAGAAGTCCAGGCGGACCTTATATGTGACGATGCGGGATACGTACATGGATTGTCCGGACCGGGAACGCGCCCAGTGGTGGGGCGATATGGTAAACGAGATGGGCGAGGCCTTCTACGTCTTTGACGTCCGAAAGGGACCGTTGCTGGCAAAGAAGGGCATCTATGAGCTGGCCCGCTGGCAGCGCAAGGACAAAGTTCTTTATTCGCCCGTGCCGGCAGGGGTGCCGGGGCCGGACAACCTGGACCGGAAGGTAAATGATGGTACGTGGAACAAGGAGCTGCCCTGCCAGATGCTCGCCTCCGTTGGATGGTACGGCTTTTGGACATACTATTGGTACACCGGCGACAAGCAGACCATCGTGGATGTGTATCCCCATGTGCGGGATTATCTGAGCCTGTGGAAACTCGGTAACGACGGCCTGTGCATCCACCGCCAGGGCGACTGGGATTGGATGGACTGGGGCGACAACAAGGATGTGCCGGTTCTGGAGAATGCCTGGCTTTACTTGGCGATGAAGGGAGCCGTTGAGATGGCCAGGCTTTCTGGTAACCGGGCGGATATTCCGGGCTACCGGGCAACAATGGATTCCATCAAAGACAACTTCAACAAGACTTTCTGGCAGGGCGACAAATACCGCAGTCCAGGCTGCGAGGGTCAGACCGATGACCGCGCCAACGCCATGGCAGTCGTCGCCGGCCTGGCGGACCCGGCGACCTACCCAGCTATCCGCGAAGTGCTCAAAACCCAGTATTACGCCAGTCCTTATATGGAAAAGTATGTTCTTGAATCCCTGTACCTGATGGACGCTCCTCAGGAGGCGATCGCACGGATGAAAGAACGCTGGGCCGAGCAGTTGGACAGCCCGATCAGCACGCTGTTGGAAGGCTGGGGCATCGGTAAAAAAGGCTACGGCGGCGGTACCTACAACCATGCCTGGTCCGGCGGTCCGCTGACGGTTCTGAGTCAATACGGCGCAGGCGTGGCTCCCACCCAACCCGGTTTCAGAAAGTTTGCTGTTTTGCCGCAAATGGCGGATCTGAAAGAGATCGAGGCCGTCGTACCGACCCGGTATGGTGATATCCAACTTAAGATTCAAAAAGCTCCATCCTTTAAGATGGAACTGTTTGTGCCTGCCGATACGGTTGCGGAAGTTGGAATTCCCAAAAACGTAAATCCATCCATGATCCAAATCAATGGCAAGACTGTGTACCGCTACGGCAAAGCATCTTCAGATAGTTATTTGGGAGAAGATATGCAGTGGATCAGGTATTCGGTCAAAGAAGGTCAGTGGACGTTCGAGGCAAAGTAAAAATGCTGATTCAAGAGATTCGCGCCATTCCCGTTGAAACTGCATGAGGGAATTAATTGGCTATATACAATTCCATCCAGAAGCAGTATTATTTACTGAAAATTAGTTCAAGAGCGGATTCGATGGAGTAACGACAGAAATCGCAAAAGAATATTGACAGCAAAATTAATAGCACGGGACAAAGATTGAATTGAAAATTGAAATATGAATATCAGAAATGCCGATATGTTACATCTATTGGAGACAGATATGAAACGATATAAAAGGAATTCGATGATGAAAAAAGTATTTACAGTTGCGATTGTACTTCTATCGGTAAGTTTTTCGGCATGTGCCGCGAATCGATATACGGTTCATCCGCAGGATACGGATCAGGCCCTGGTCAATCCCGGCATGGGATGGACCATGCATTTTTACTCCAATCTTACAAGTAACTATGGATCAAAACTTGCCCCCTCGGACACGCTGGATGATTTTCCGGGCTTATCCGTTGTCTATCTGCGTGTTCCCTGGGCTTATCTTGAACCCGAAGAGGGCAACTATAACTGGGCATTACTGGATACCCCGGCGCAGCGATGGATTGCCAGGGGAAAACGAGTTGCTTTTCGATTTACCTGTTCAGAAAACTGGATGCGTTATGCCACTCCCAAGTGGGTTGAGGAGGCCGGCGCAAAAGGGACATACTATAACACTGGCAAGGGGCCCGACCCTGATGGTGATTATTGGGACCCTTTTTTTGATGACCCCGTATTTTTGAAAAAACTGGATACGTTTTTGGCTGCCGCCGCCGCTCGCTATGATGGCAATCCTCACGTTGATTTTATCGATGTGGGAACCTTTGGTCTCTGGGGTGAGGGGCATACTTATGGAAGCAGTAAACAGGATAAAATCGAGGTACAGAAGCAGCACATTGACCTGCATCTGAAGCACTTCAATAAGACTTTACTTTGTATTAGTGATGATTTCGCCGGACATAACAAGCCGGGCAAACAATTTCCCATCACGGACTATGCTTTGAGTAAAGGAGTGACGATTCGTGATGACAGCATCATGGTCCAGCCGCCGCCCAATTCCTGGTATCATAGCGAAATGGCCCAGGCATTCTGGCCGACGCTGCCGGTAATTCTGGAGCATCAGCATTACGGTATTTCGGTGGCGCACAAGGCCTGGGACGCCAATCTGTTCATAAAATCGATTGAGGACTATCATGCCAGCTATATGTCCATCCACTGGTGGCCGCGTATTCTGCTGAATGAAAACAGAGAGACCATCGATAAAATAAACATGAGAATGGGCTATCGACTGATGCCGGTTGAAGTAAGCTGGCCCAAAAGTGTTTTTGTTGCTAAGCCGTTTAAGGTTCAATGGACCTGGGTCAATAAAGGTGTGGCGCCTTGTTATCCCGGTGGTTATCCGGCGCTGACCCTCAAAGATGTGGAGGGAGGCATTGTTTCAGTCCTGTCCGATGAAAGCCTGAACATGCGGCAACTTAAGGTTGGACCTGCCGGGAATGCACCGTCATTGAAACACGAAAGTACATTCACTGCGGGGCGTATCGCTCCGACAACAGATCCCGGAACGGTTGATGTATATATCTCGGTCGGTGAACGTGACGGAACTCCCAAGATCGCTTTGCCGTTGCCGGATGACGATGGCCAGCACCGCTATCGGATTGGAAAGATTACGCTGGCACTTGAATAAATGGGAAAATGATTTCCATGAACAAAGTCAAAAAAAATCCAAAGAAACTATTTATTCGCACCACTATTCTGTTATCACTGATAATACTATTTTCTTATTCAATGTCGGCTGAAGCTGTTCTCATAGAGGCGGAAAGCTTTCAAGACACTGGCGGCTGGGTCAATGATCAGCAATTTATGGATCAGATGGGGTCGCCTTTTTTGCTGGCTCATGGGCTTGGCGAACCGGTGAAGGATGCTAAGACAACCGTTCAGCTCCCGTCGAAAGGCAAATACAGGGTTTGGGTTCGTACCCGTGACTGGGTGGCCCAATGGAAAGCACCGGGAGCTCCGGGCAAATTTCAGGTTATGATAGATGGTAAAGCTGTTAAGACGATTTTTGGTATTGAAGGAGTAAAATGGCATTGGCAGGATGGCGGCGTTGTTGAGATTCGACAAGACACGGTTGAACTCAGACTTCATGATCTTACCGGATTTGAAGGTCGATGTGATGCGATTCTATTATCTGCTGACATAGATAATATTCCACAAGACGATGCCCCAGCCACTTGGCGCAGAGAATTACTTGGAATATCCGAAACGCCTGAATTAGCTGGCGAGTATGACCTGGTTGTCGTTGGCGCAGGTATAGCGGGGATGACAACGGCGATTTCCGCCAGTGAATTGGGACTAAACGTAGCGTTAATCCATAATCGTCCCGTTTTGGGCGGCAACAGCAGCTCGGAAGCCAGAGTTGGGCTCGTCGGAAACCTTTGCTTTAAGCCGTACCCAAACGTTGGCCTGCTGACGAAGGAAATTTCATGGAGTTATGGCGGCACAGAAAGAAAATATCGATTTTCAACTCCAGAGGAAGCACAGGCATATCAACTGAAGAAGCTTAAGGAAGCAAAAGTTGATGTATTCTTGAATTACCATGTCAATGCAGCTAAAACTAATACTATGGGGCAAATTACGGAAGTTAGTGCTCAAAATATCATAAACTCAAAGCGTTTAACTTTCAAAGGCAGATGGTTTGCGGATTGTACCGGGGATGGCACTGTTGGATTTTTGGCAGGTGCAGATTTTGATATGTCTCCGGTTCGCATGGGCAGCACGAATCTTTGGTCAATTACAGATACCGGCAAATCTTCGCCTTTCTCCCGCTGTCCGTGGGCCATTGACCTGACGGAAAAACCCTTTCCGGGCAGGCGCGGCAAGTGGGAATGTCCGAATTGGCGTTTCAGAGATTTTGGAGCTTGGTACTGGGAAAGCGGATTCGAACATGATCCTTTTAAAGAAGGTGAGCATATTCGCGATACGAACTTTCGTGCCATGTACGGTGCGTGGGATTGCGTTAAAAACATCGATAAAGATTATGAAAATTACAAGATAGCCTCAGCGGCATATATTTCAGGCCTGCGTGAATCCCGCAGATTGCTCGGTGACGTTATACTGACGGTGCAGGATATGAAGAGCAGTAAAGCATATCCTGATGGCTGTGTACCCGCAAGTTGGAATTTAGACGTACATATTCCTAATCCATGGTTTACGGATAGAGTTGCAGACAAAGAAGGATTTACTCTGGACCCCTTTATTGCTGATGCACCGATGGGTGAAAATACGCGATACAGCCCTCGTCCTTATTGGATTCCCTATCGCTGTCTTTATTCACGTAATATTCCAAATCTCTTTATGGCAGGCCGCGATATCAGTGTAACCAAATACGCACTCGGAGCGGTCCGTGTTCAACCTACTACCGGCATGATGGGTGAAATTGTAGGAATGGCAGCCTCAATCTGCAAAAGTACGATACAACACCTCGTGGAGTTTATGAAAATCATCTGAATGAACTTAAAACGTTAATGGAAAAAGGCGTTGGAAAAAAATTCGATACGAGACTTTAATTTCAGAATCATAACATTTTGTGGACAACGATTCGGATGAACAAAGTCAAAAAGGATTCAAAGAAAATATTAATTTAGAGCCTCTAACAAAATGAAAGAAAACTAACGTTTATATCCGATAACATGAGTAGCCCAAATACATGGAGGTTACTCATGGCAAAACCTATACTTGATGACAGATTATGGGAAATCATAGAACCAATACTGCCAAAGAAGAAACGAAGGTTCAGATATCCTGGCCGAAAGCCGGTTTCCGACAGAGATACGCTAACCGGAATCTTATTCATTCTCAAAACTGGTATTGGATGGGAGGACCTGCCCAAAGAAATAGGGTGCGGTTCCGGAATGACCTGCTGGAGAAGATTGCGAGACTGGCAAAAAGCCGGTGTATGGGACGAAATACATCGCACGCTGCTGAACAAACTGCACCAAGCCGACCAAATAGATTTCTCTCGTGCCATTGTCGATTCGTCTTCCGTGCGTGCAGTTTTTGGGGACACGTTCACAGGGCGGCAATGTTGGTCACATCAGCAGTTGCCCTGGCGTTCTGGTTATTGAAGATCGCCTGATGTTAGAGATTGCGAGCCAGTTCGAGGGCTGCGGAGTAATCAGTTGTGGCGAATTCTGAGCCGAGGGGAACGAGCGGGCGGGCGACCGGTTTGGTTTCCTGAGGCAGTTTTAATAAGAAAGTTACAATGGCCTACAGGGTTTGAAAAATCACCAAAAGAAATTTTGTAAGTGATTTATTTACAATGCTGTATAAAACTGGGCCCTGTAGGATTCGAACCTACGACCAAGGGATTATGAGTCCCCTGCTCTACCGCTGAGCTAAGGGCCCGCTCTAAATGTATATTGTGTAATGAATAATGAATAAATGATTATGCAATACACATCATTTCCAAACAATCTCGACGTGCCGTTTATACTACGGTATAATACCATTTCTGTCAATAAGTTATCGGTATTTGGATGGTGGTACTCCAAAATGGCAAAACAGAATCAACAGGCGATACTGCATACATTGCCCGCAACGCGGGATGAGATGCTTGCGCAGGGCTGGGACCGGCCGGATGTTATTTTGATTACCGCCGACGCATACGTGGACCACCCGGCTTTTGGCGTTGCGATGATCGGCCGATACCTGCAATCGCTGGGCTGGCGGGTTGCAATCCTGGCCCAGCCGGACTGGCGGACGGTCGAGCCATTTCGCATTTTTGGGCCCCCCAGGCTCTTCTGGGGCATCACATCCGGTTGCATCGATTCACGCCTGAATAATTACGCCTCCATGGGACACAAACGCATGGAAGATGTTTATAGTCCCGGCGGACAACTCGGGCTGCGCCCCGACCGGCCGCTGCTGGTTTATTCCGCCCGTGTCCGGGAGGCGTATAAAAATATCCCGATTATTCTCGGCGGCCTCGAAGCCAGTCTTCGCCGGCTGGCACATTATGATTTTATCGAAGACAATCTCAAGCGCTCTGTTCTCATCGATGCCAAAGCGGATATCCTCGTTCACGGAATGGGTGAGCGGGCCATCGCTGAAATCGCCCGGCGGCTGGATGCAGGCAAGACCGTCGATGATTTGACTGACATACCGGGCATTGCCTACCGTATTGTCCGCGATGTAAAAATTCCTGAAAATGCGGTTCATCTGCCATCGCTGGAACAAATCGAACAGGATAAGCGGCTGTTTATGGATACCCAGTTAACGTATCAAAAGCACGCCCATCCCGGCGATAAACCCATTGTGCAGGAGCAGGGGGCGGGCATTGTCGTGGTCAATCCGCTGGCTGAGCCGCTGGAGGCCAAAGAATTGGATGCTATTTACGCCTTGCCGTTTACGCGGCAGGCGCATCCGATGTATGCGAAATTCGGAGGCGTACCGGCGCTGAAGCCCGTGGAGTTCAGCATCACCACACATCGGGGCTGTTTTGGCGGGTGCAATTTCTGCTCCATCTTTTTTCACCAGGGCAAAACCATCCGCAGCCGGTCCGTCGAATCGGTTTTGGATGAGGCCGAAATTCTCACCCGGCAAAAAAACTTTGGCGGCACCATTAGTGACCTTGGCGGCCCGACGGCCAATATGTATGGGATGGATTGTTCCAAATCCGGTCCCTGCGTAAGAACAAGCTGTCTGTTTCCATCGATTTGTCCCAATCTCAAGGCTGACCATACAAAAATTATTCGCCTGATGGAGTCGGTGTTGAAATGGCAGGGCGGCAAAAGCCGAAAACTGCGTACCTATGTCGCCTCCGGTATTCGCCATGACCTTGCACTGCAGTCGCCGGAATATGTCGGGCTGTTGGCGCGGCATTTTACCGGCGGCCATCTGAAGGTGGCGCCGGAGCATTACTGTCCGCATGTGCTGGAATTGATGGGCAAACCTTCGTTTGATGTGTTTGAGCAGTTTGAAGATAAATTCACGACCCTGTCGCGCAAAGCAGGGCGGGAGCAATATCTCGTGCCGTATTTTATCAGTGCGCATCCTGGCTGTTCGCCCGACGATGCGGTGCGTTTGACGGAGTACTTGGTCAATCGCAACTGGCGGGTCCGGCAGGTGCAGGATTTTGTGCCGGTGCCTTTGACGATGTCGGCGGCGATGTATGTCGCAGGCCTTTCGCCGCGCAGGAAAACCGTCTATATTCCCAAAGGGCAAGGCGAAAAAAAACTGCAATTTGCGCTGCTGCAATACCACGACCGCCGCAACGCCAGAATGCTGTCCAATTATCTGACCGGCCGGAATCTGCACAAACTGCTGAGCCGTGTCCGCCATGCCCAATCTATCACCAAAGGCAGGAAAAGGCGATGACATAAAATATTTGGAATATTTCTTTAGGATGAAGACGCGATGATTTCAAAACTGCTTTCTCTGTACACCCGGCTGTTTGGCTTATGGATTATTCTGGCGGGGGTGGTGGCGTATTTCTGGCCGCATGTGTTTGATGGCGCTGCAAAATTCAATCTTTATTTTTTTGCCCTGACCATGTTCGGCATCGGCGCGGTGATGACACCACAGGATTTTATTCCTCTGGTTCGTCAGCCCTGGCTGATGTTGCTTGGCACAATTGCGGAATATATCATCATGCCGTTTGGGGCGTTTTTTTTAGCTAAAGCGTTTCATTTGTCCGATGAACTGGCCGCCGGGCTGATTCTGGCCGGTTGTGCGCCGGGCGCGATGTCGAGCAACGTCATCTGTTATATCGCCCGAGCCGATGTCGGCTATTCGGTCGCATTGACGTCTGTGACAACATTATTGTGTCCGCTGACGACTGCGGGATTGACATGGCTTCTGGTCGGAACCCGGTTGGATGTGAGTTTCCAGAAGATGTTTTTTGAGCTTGTCTGGATGGTCATCGTGCCGCTGGCGGCGGGCTTTACGTTCCGGCATTTTCTCCCACGATTGACAAAAAAAATGGAAGAAGTCTTTCCCGCCATCTCTGTTACGTTTATCATTTTTATCTGTGCTATTGTTGTCGCCGCCAATCACGACCGGCTGATGGATATGACCGGCAAGATTCTGCTGACGGTGGTTTTGCTGAATGTCGGCGGCCTGTATGCGGGACATCTTTTGGGATTGTTATTTCGGCTGGGTGTGCCGCAGCGGCGGACGCTTAGCATCGAGATCGGCATGCAGAACGCCGGCCTTGGCACTGTGCTGGCCATTCACAATTTCGGCCCCCGTGCCGCCGTTCCGACGGCCCTGTTTGTCTATGTCAGCATCTTCACTGCCGCGATTATGTGCGAATACTGGAAACGCAGTAAAGCCCGAAGTTGCCAATAAAAAAGGCGTTATATTTCATTGTTCTCAATTACATGGTTGCTGATTATTCCGGTTTATTCCACCTCTTGAGTAACCACCTGAAGGATTTTCTTTTCCTGCTGTTGCAGCAGGTTGCCAAGGCCGGTCAAACTGAGCCAATAAAAAAGGGCGAGGATTCCCAATAGTCCTATAGATAAGAAGAAGTTTACCATCGCAGCGGGCAGCCAACCTGCTTTTGACAACAGCAGTCCCAAAGCGGGCGGAAGAAATATCGGAATCATGGCGGCCGGAAGCAGCATGTGTGAAACCATAATCAGGAAGACTGTCATTGCAGGAATTTTCGTTGGTTTCAGCGTTCCCGAAGCAATGCGGTAAGGCACAAGCACAGACATCAGGTTTCCCGCCATGCTGAGCAGCAAAAAGGCCGTCACCAACTGAAAGCCGGCGGCAATAATGATGATAAATGAGATATGCATCGCGATTTTAATGAGTACGAGAAAGGTCAATCCGATCCCGACGGCTATCGGCAGAATCGCCAGATTTTTTCCCAGCAGGATATATTTTCGCGGTACCGGCAAAAGGACGAGTTGGCGAAATCCGCCCCGGTCGAAGCCGAACTGGTTGCACATGAGTTGACTGATGCCAAAGAAAACAAGCGCGATGGAGCCTGTGGCGACAAACGGTTTGAAGGTGTCGCCGAGAGTTGCCGATCGCCGTACAAAAATCATCGCTCCAAAAAACAGCATCATAAAGAAATTAGTCGCCAATGCCATCTTTACTTCCGGCGCCCTGACAAGAGAACGAAAGAAGGCCAGTGCCAGCGCCGCGGCTTCTGCCGGAATACCGGGCAGTTGTCTCTCAAGGAAGTTCCTGGCGACAGCGGTATCCTTTTTTGCGTTCGTTTTTCGTGGGATGCTCCTGCCTGCCGTTTGTCCTTGATAGAAACGAAAGGTTGTCCGGTAGGCTCGCCTTAAACCCCATCCACCGATAAGAAGCGCGCCGGCAGAACCCAATATTGCGGGCCAGGCATTTCCCTGGGCCAGTGACATCGCTCCATTGCCAACCCACAGGAAAGGCACATAATTATGCGCTGCCAGGACCGCATGGGGAAGAGCAAGGTCTTTGCCTATGTGGGGACGGCTGGTTGTTTGCCGGTCGGATTGTGTTGATTGGGTTGTGTTGTTTGACCTGTGTCGTTCAGGATGGAACAGGACATTCCCGAAAAGATTTGGAAGCTGGCTTACCAGGATGAATGCAAAGGTGACTCCGGTGATAATAGCACGGCGACGGCGTTTGTTTATCATGAGGGTGACCAGCCATCCACGCAGACAATATGTCCATGAGGTTATCATGAATATAAATGCCAGTACCAGCGGGAACATGCAAATCATTGTCCAGCTCCTGCCCAGGACCAGTCCAACAGAAAGGCCCATCATTCCGGGCAAAAACAGAATGATGCTGGGGGTAAGATGTGACGCGAGATAATTCACCAGAAAGATATCTCTCTGCGAGATCGGCAGATGCAGCATCCGGTTGATGTCGATGGTTTCCGACCGCTGGATTTCCGAAATGATACCAATCGTCCCAAAAAGCAGAAATGCGCCGATAATCAAATCCCATGCCACGAGGATAACCGTGGGCGAAGCTCGTGACAGCGCCAAAGCACCCGCCAATATGCCAGCGATTCCGCATCCTGCTCCGAAAGTTATTCCGCCGGCAGCGGCAATCATTGTAATCACGGCATTCAACGGCCCGCCGCGAGACCATTGATTTCGCGTCAGGCGCCATCGCAGCCAGAGGATTGTGCGAAGCTGGCTCCAGTTCATCTAATCCTCCAGCCAGCTTAGTCTCTGCCGCTCGACGTGGTCGCTATCCACGGTTTCAAGAAATCGTTCCTCAAGTGAACCGCTCTTGCGAATCTGGTCCATCGTGTCCTGGTACACCAGCTTGCCTTTGGCGATAATCCCGACGTCCGTGCAGAGCTTTTCCACAATCTCCAAAACATGCGATGTCAGGAACACCGTCGTGCCGCGTTGGACACAACGCTTCAACGTATCTCGCAATAAACGGGAAGATACGGCATCGATGCCCTCAAACGGCTCATCCAGAAACAGCAGGTCGGGATTGGGAATCAGCGCCGCCGCCAGGGTGAGCTTCTTTTTCATTCCATGTGAATATTCGAGGGTGAGTTTCTTCTCCTCGTTATCCAGACTCATAATGGTCAGCAGCTCCTGACAGCGGTCGCGTACCGTCGCCATGGGCAATTGATACATACGTCCGACGAAGGTGAGATATTCACGCGCAGTCAGGTTGTCGAACAGTGCCAGTTCCTCCGGCACAACTCCAACGCGCCGCTTGATCTCCCTGGCTTTGTTGGCGTCGGTCATGTCTTCGCCGAGGAGATACATCGTGCCGCGCGTGGGTGCGAGCAAACCCGTGAGCATTTTGATTGTGGTGGATTTGCCCGCGCCGTTGGGGCCGAGAAAACCATAGAACTTTCCGGCTTCCACGCACAAATCGAGGCCGTTGACGGCATAGAGATCGCCAAAACAACGGGTTAATCCATGCGTTTCGATGGCGATAGTCATACGAGAGTTGAGTCCACTGAGATTTTCCATTTTCACCTGCTCAATTATATTGCACAACCTTCCTTCTCATAGAATATAGACTTGTCTTGAAAAAGCAAGTTTTTTAACTTTAGAAGATATTTCAGCCGCAATGATCGCAAAAGTACGCATTCCCATCGTCCCCTATTTATATCATAAACGTTGACATTCGTTTGGAGAAGTGCACAATAAGTGTTTAAGTACGAAATCCGGACGTCGAAACCCGGAACAAATACAAATGACCAATATGCCAGAGGAATCATCCATGGACAAAAGCTACTGGAATCGGATGGGCAAAAATTACCGCGATGAGATTTTCAGTGTCTCGGAAAGCGACAAATGCAAAGTCATTGAAAAGCACTTAAAAAAGTTTTCCGGCCGCAATAAAATTGCCGCGGATTTCGGCTGCGGCATCGGCGGATTCCTTCCGATGCTGTCTGAGAATTTCAAAAAAGTGTATGCTATTGATTTTTCCTTGTCCTGTCTGCATAAAGCAAAATCATTATACGGGCATCTGGACAATGTTTCTTTTCACTGTGCTGACCTGACCGCGCCCAAAGTGCCATTGCCTAAAGTGGATTTTATCCTGTGTGTCAATGCCGTCATCACATCGTCGTTGACCAAACGCACCGGCATCCTTAAAAATATTGCCGCCCAATTGAAAAAGGATGGGCATTTATTTCTGGTCGTCCCGTCGCTCGAGTCGATTCTGTTTGCGAATTTCCGGCTGATTGACTGGAATTTACGCGATGGGATGTTGCCGGCGGCGGCGGTGGTCGGTGATTTTGACAAGTCCACACTTTCCCCGGTACAGGTTCATCAGGGCATCATCGAAATCGACCACGTCCCCACCAAACATTATCTCAAAGAAGAATTGACGGCGATTATGGAAGACCTGAACTTTAAAATCCGGCTGATTGCCAAAGTCGAGTACGGCTGGGACGTGGAATTTAATTCCCCCCCGGCCTGGATGAAAGCGCCGTACCCGTGGGACTGGTTGGTTGTGGCGAAAAAGTAATCAGCGTGAAGATTTTTTTCCTGTAGATTTTACAAATTATACTCTTTGATTTTTCGATAGAGGGTGCGCTCGCCGATTTTGAGGATTTTGGCGGCCTCGGTGCGATTGTTGCCGGTCATTTCCAGCACCCGGCGGATATGTTCACGCTCCACATCCTCCAGTGATTGCTCCGCGGACGGCCCCGTATTTCCGGCAGGCAGAGACTGGTTCTCCTCGCCTGCCTCCAGTGCCCGCAGCCGGCTGATTTCCGGCGGCAGGTCCCGCAAATCCAGCGTATCGTGGTCGCACATCACTACCATCATCTGTACCGTGTTGCGAAGCTGACGGATGTTGCCCGGCCACGGATAGCTCATCAGCGCCCGCATCGCAGGCTCGGTAATGCGGTGGATATCCATTCCGATTTCCTGGCAGGCCTGCCGCAAAAAATAGCCGAACAACTCGGGAATGTCCTGCGGGCGATTACGCAACGCCGGCAGCGTGACACTGACGCCCTTGATGCGAAAATACAAATCCTGGCGGAATTTTTTTTCCTCCACGAGCTTGGTCAGATTCTGATTGGTGGCGCTGATGATGCGAACATCAACCTTGACCGCCGCGGTGCCGCCGACCGGCAGTATCAGCCCGTCTTCCAGCACTCGCAGCAGCTTGGCCTGCATCACCAATGGCATATCGCCGATTTCGTCGAGAAACAGCGTGCCTTTGTCGGCCAGCTGGAGAAGGCCCTTACGGTCGGCCACCGCGCCGGTAAAAGCGCCTTTGACATGGCCAAACAATTCGCTTTCC
>Ga0194119_10006243_pt1 | contig 17363 bp, 11 predicted proteins | sample TA2MahC100mmetaG_FD_148620 | JGI IMG/M metagenome (GOLD analysis project Ga0194119, IMG submission 148620) | Freshwater microbial communities from Lake Tanganyika, Tanzania - TA2015018 Mahale Deep Cast 100m | ecosystem: Environmental > Aquatic > Freshwater > Lake | place: Tanzania: Lake...
GGGATCGGTGCGCGCGGGCGGTTGCGGCCGGGGGGACGGGGGTGCGCGCAGGGGGGTAGGACCGCGCTGGTGGGTCCCAGCTGGTCCGGGACCGGTGCTTGAACTTCCTACGCGCGGCCGGACGGCTGCGTGTGCTGCTCGATCCGCGGCTGTTGATGCTGCCGTGGCGCCTGCGCACGCGCCGCACCGGTGATCGCTTCCATCCTCTGGGCAGCCCGCAGGACGTCGAGCTGCGGCGCTTCCTGCAGCATCGCCACGTGCCGCGCTTCGATCGCGACCGCCTGCCGCTGCTGGTCGACGCCCACGATCGCATCCTCTGGATCCCCGGCGTCGAGATCAGCGAGATCGCGCGGTTGCAGCTCAACACGCGCCGAACCATCGAATTGATCGCTGGCTGCGGCTGATTCGCCCGAGCAGAAAGCCGCCGCCTCGCCACCCCGATTGCTGTCCTGCGTAAATTGCGCCGCGGCAGCCAGGGCACATTCGTCCCCGGCGTCACGTCGAAGGAGGAGTATCACCCCGGCCTCCTCGACAGCCATGCCCAGATGCGGTGTCGCCGCGCCACGGCCCTGCCGAGTGGCCAACATCCCGATCGACACCACGACCCAGGATGAACATGCGTCTCTCTCCGCTCCTTCTCTCGTCTCTCGCGTTCGCGCCCAGTCTGCTGGCGCAACGCATCCCTGAAGTCGAACCGAACGGCACCAACGCGACCGCCCAGGCGATCCCGGTCGGCGCCCAGATCGACTGCAACCTTGCTGCCGGTGAACAGGACTGGTTCAGCTTCACGCTGCCAGCGGCGACGCGCATCCGCATCCACACGACGGGGGCCGACACGCGCATCGCGCTGCTGGACGGAACCGGCACGATCTACCGGGCGATCGACGACGACTCGCGCACGTCGACCCAGGTCTACGCGAGCGAACTGCAGCTGAACATCGCGGCGGGCACCTACATGATCCAGGTCGTTGGCTACACGGCGACGATCGCGGGTCTCTATTCGCTCGAGATCGGCGAACTCACGCCGGTCGTCTACACCGGCTCCGAGGTCGAGCCGAACGACAGCCACCTGAACGCGACGCCGACCGGCGTGCTCGGCACCGGCGCCAAGAAGTTCCACGGCACGCTGAGCCCGGACGTGGTCATCGGCAGCGGCACCGTCGACGTGCCGGCCGTCGCACCGATCGTCTACACCAGCGTGTGCGTGCCGTTCACCAACATCCTCACCGGCGCGGTCGGCACCCTCGCGGCCAGCACCACGACGGTCACGCAGACGGCGTCGGCGGTCGTCCTGCCCGCGGCCAACCCGCTGCCGGTGTCGCTGACGCCCGGCATGAACATCACGATGACGAGCGGCGCCAACGTCGGCCTCGCCCGCCTGATCTCGGGTTCGTCGGCGACGTCGATCACGTCGGCCGGGTTCCCGGTCGCCAGCGTCGGCGGCGACACTTTCACGGTCGACACCGCGAACACGACGACGGTCACCTGGGTCGCCTCGCTGCCGGTGTCGAACATGTTCACGGCCAACGTCGGCTACTCGATGGTGATGACCAGCGGCCCCAACGTGGGCCAAACGCGCGCCATCAGCAGCTGCACCGGTGCGTCGGCCTTCGGTTCGGCGATCACGGTCTCGACCGCCTGGCCGGTCGCCAACACCCCGGGCGACACCTTCGACGTCACCTGCACCGGCTCGAACCTGGCGATCCGCACGGTCGGCGCCCTGGTGCCGAACGCCTACAACCCGACGACGGGTGGCTTCCTGCTCGGGCGCTTCTTCATCCGCTTCACCAGCGGCGCCAACCTCGGCCTGGTTCGCCAGATCCGCAGCAACACGGCCCAGTCGATCACCACCGAGACGACGATCACCACGGCGCCCGTCGCCGGTGACACGTTCGACATCCTGATGGCCGATGCCGACACCTACCAGGTCGTGCTGACCGCCCCGCTCACGCACGTGTGGTTCCAGATCAACGAAGGCGATGACAGCTTCGTCTTCGGCCACCGCTACGAGATCTACGACGCCGCCGGCAACGCCCTGCTGCCCGCCTCGTCGGTCTATGCACCGGCGTTCGGCACGCAGAATGCCAACTGCAGCACGCTGACCCCGCGCACGACGCAGGTGCGCGTCTGGCCGGCCGGCACCTACTACATCGCGGTTCGTCCGCCGACGACCACCTTCGCCGCGAGCACCACGATGCCTGGCGGCGTCGTGCCGAGCGGCAACTACATGTTCGAGCTGCACACGATGCCGATGAGCATTGGCGGCACCGCCGCTGAGCTCGAAGCGGTCGGCGTGCAGACCAACAACACCCAGGCCACCGCGGAGCCGATCGTGCTCGGCCAGGACGTCACCGGCAACGTGTCGGGCGCCGACACGTCGGACTGGTACGGCCCGGTCGTGATCCCGGTGCCGAGCACCGTCGCGTTCCAGACCCGCCGCAACGCCACGTCGACGACGCCGATGCGTGACAGCACGGTCATCTTGCGCGACGCCACGGGCGCGGCAGCGCTCACCTCGACCAGCGGCAACATCCTGGACGGCGCCGGCTTCCCGACGGTGTCCTCGCACGGCCGCATCAGCGCGTCGTTCTACCTGACGCCGGGCACCTACTACTTCGACGTGACCTCACCGGGTGTCGGCGCTGGCCAGACCGGTTACTATGTGCTCGAGACGAGCGTCCTGATGGCGGCCCCGTACGTGGCAGCCAGCTACGCGACGTTCGCGTCCAACGGCTCGTGCGGTGTCGCGCCGTTCCCGACGCTGACGCGTCAGTTCCCCGCGGAAGTGCCCGCCATCGGCTCGCTGTTCGCGCGCCAGATCACCAACATGACGCCCCTGTTCGTCGGCCTGCACGTTGTCGGCCTGGCCAACACGGCGCCGCTGGATCTCGGCCTCGTCTTCGGCGGCACGCCCGGCCTCTGCTTCCTGAACATCAGCCCGGATGTCGTCAACACGGTGCTGACGGACGCCGCCGGTTCGGCGGACCTGCAGATCCTCATCCCGCCGGTCACGGCGCTGCGCGGCACGGTGCTGTGGGATCAGTGCTTCGACCTCGACACGGTGGCCCCGAACGGCATCTCCTTGCAAGGCAGCAACTACGGGCGCTTCATCGTCGGCGAGCGCTCCTACTGATGCGCTGATCACGAGGTTCCGCCTCGTGCCCCCGCGGCCGGCGTTCCCCAGGGGAACGCCGGTCGCTGTCGTTTCCGGCCCCTGCTTCCGCCGCGGGCGCGGCCACGCAGCGCCGCGTCAGCCTTCGGTAGCGCGTTCAGCCGGCGCGTCGCCCTCGATATCGCATGCGTCCCCCGCCTCGTCGGCGTCGGCGACCCACGGGCCGAACGGGTCAGGCAGCTGCGCCCACGCCGCCGGACCACCGGCCATCTCGGCGTCGGCCAGCAGGCAAGCATCGAGCCTTCGCCGCAGCGCCGCCTCGTCGACGTGGCGGCCGATGACGACGATCTCCTGCCGGCGATCGCCCCACGGCCAACCGTGGGATCGAACAGGACGGTCCAGTCCGCCAGATCCCGGACGATCCGGGCGGATCGGGCCGATGCCAACGCAGCTTGCGGCGCCATGCCGACGGAGTGCCGCTCGGCGCTTCCGGGTTCCGCGCCCGGCGACGCGAACGGCCCCCGGGCGCGCGCGCGCGGCCGCCGGCCGGTTCGCCTGAACGCGCGCCGGCCGCCGGGCCGATGTACGACACCTATGGCTCTGCTCGCCGCCCTGGCCGTCTTGGTGATCGCGCCGCAGGATCCGACGCCTGCCGTGCCCGCGCCCGCCGTCGCCCTGCAGCAGCAGGAAGCGCTCGGCAAGGCGGCCGACGCGCGCGCGCTCGCCGACCTGACGCTCGGCGACGACGCCGCGGTGGCCGCGCGCGCCGCGTGGCTGCTCGGCCGCACCGCCGGCCCGACGGCGCTGCCGGCGCTGCACACGACCGTGACCGACAGTAAACACGCCGATGCGCGCGCGTTCGCGATGCAGGCGTTGTGCGAACGTCGCAAGGCCGAGTCCAACGCGTTTGCGCAGAAGGCGCTGCACGACGCCGATCGGCGCGTGCGTACCTTCGCGGTCCAGTTGCTCGCGGCGACCAAGCCCGAGTTCGCCGCCGCCGAGCTTACCGACCTCGTCGCCCGCGTCGCGGCGGCCGGCGGAACCGACGCGGCGACCGACGTGAACGCGGCGCTGCTGGAGTTGCACGACCTGCGCGCGTCCGACCGCGCGCTCGCCGTCGCTGCCGCGCTCGACACCTCGACGCTGACGGGCTGCGGCGATGCCTTGGCGTACCTGTGCCAGGGTCTCGTGCCGGCGCTGACGATGCCTGCGCGACTGACGGCGCTGCACACGCTCGCCAACCACCGCGAGGAGGCCGTGCGTCGCTTCGCGCTGACCGTTCTCGCCAACCACCGCGACCCGGCGACCGTGGCCGTGCTGCAGGCGCGCGCCCCCGCCGAGACCGGCGCGCTGCGACCGATCGCCGCGGCAGCGCTCGCCCAAGCGCAGCGCACGCCGGCGCCGATCGACCTGAAGACGCAGGCCAAGCAGAACCTCGCCGCCATCGCCGCGACCGCGACCGGTTGGTGGCGTCGTCAGAGCCCGACGCGCCAACTGCTCGCCATCGCCGCGCCGACCGTCCTGCTCGTCGCCGTCGTCGGCCTGCTGGCCGCCGTGCGCCACCGCCGCCGCCTCGCCGTCGAACAGACCGCCGCCACGGCCGCTGCGCTGGCTCTGGTGCAGCCATCGGACGAGTACTTGGAGCGCGCCGAGGCCGAGGCCGCCGAGTTCGCGATGGCGGCGGAGGACATCGCCGTAGAACTGGGCCTGGAGCCCGCCGCGGCGGAGAGCGACGCCAAGGCGTGGGACCCGGATGCGCCGGTCGCGCGCTGATCGGAGGGCCCGCATGTGCGTCGGCGCGCTCTGCGCCGCCGCCGCCATCGCGCAGACGCCGCCGGCCTTCGCCGTCGACGTCGCCATCGCTCCCGCTGCGCAACGCGTCGGGACGCCGGCGCTGGCATGGCTGTGCGAGACGTGGCTGCCGGAACACCCGTCGTGGCCCCGCGGTCTCGACCCGCGCGACGGCCTGCAACTGGCGTGGAATCACGACGGGCTGTCGATCCGACCGCTGCGCGCGCCGCTCGAAGCGCGCACCGTCGCGCTCGGTGCGTGCGTCGGCGACCACGGCGGCACGGCGCTGTTCGTCTGCGACGTCGACGGCGCCGAGGACTGGTTCGTGCCCGTCGACTTCGCGCCGCCCATGCCCTGGCGCCGGCTGCTCGCGCGCCTCGACGCGCTGGCGACTGGCCGACCGCGCACGCTCGACGTCGGCGTCATGGTCGGCCACCTCGCCGGCGGACTCGCCGACGCCGATCGACTGGCGCAGTTGCTGCAGATCGGCGCCAGCCGTTGCGGCGAGGCAACGTGGCTGGCGTGGCGCACCGACGAGTGGCTGCGCGTCCGCGGCCGCTCCGACGGCGGTCTCTGCCTGCCGGCGGCGCTGATGGCGCTCGCCGCGAACGACGGCCCGCGCGTCGACGGCCTTGCGCTGCGCGCCTACGCCGCGCGGGATGCCGACCGCGCTGAGGCCACGCGGCAGATGCTGCGCGCCGGCGCCGCCGACGCCCGGCCGCCGCTGCGCGCCGCGCTGTTCGCCGACGACGAGACGCGGCTCGCCGCCATCGACACGCTCGTGCGCTGCGGCGCCACCGGCGACCTCGCCGCCATCGTCGTCGCCGCCGACGCCGAGTCGCCGTGGGCGACGCTGGCCGCCGCCGACGCGCTGCACGCGCTGTGGGCCAAGGCCTCGCCGGCCGAGCGCGCGCGCGCTCGCACGGCGCTGGCCCGCAGCGACAGCGCCACGCTGCGAGCGCTCGACCTCGACGCCCTGCTGCCCGGCCCGGCCGACGTCACCGTCGCGCCCGCGCCCGGCCCACTGCGCGCGATGGTCGCGCTGGCCTTGCTCGGCGTCGCGCTCGCCGGCTTCTGGGCGCGCGAGCGCGCGCAACTCGCCCGCGCCCCGGCCTGACGCCGGCTCAGACGACAACCATCGTCTCCGCCAGCGGCCGCCGCGTCGTCGCCGCGACGGGCACCACGCAGTCGTCGGCAGGATGGCCGACCGGGATCACCAGGAATGGCCGCTCGTGGTCGGGCCGCCCCAGGATCTCGTGCAGGAAGCCCATCGGGCTCGGTGTGTGCGTGAGCGTCGCGAGGCCGGCCATTTGCGCGGCGGCGAGAAACATGCCGCAGGCGATGCCGACCGATTCCTTCGGGTAGTAGACCTGACCGCCGTCGTCGGCCTGCAGCAGCAGGAACACGACCACCAGCCATGGCGCCGTCGTGAGGAATTCTTTGTTGGCGTCGGTGCCAAGCGGCGCGAGGTCGGCGAGCCACGCGCTGTTGGCACGACGCGCATAGAACTGGTGCTCCTCGCGTTCGGCCGCCTCGCGGATGCGCGCCTTGGTCGCGGCGTCCTGCACGCAGACGAAACGCCATGGCTGCTTGTTGGCGCCGCTGGGCGCGGTGGTCGCGCAGCGCACCAGCGCCTCGATCGTCGCTTGCTCGACCGGCCGGTCGGAGAAGTGGCGCACGGTCCGGCGTCGGCGCAGGACTTCGAGGAACGCCAATGCGGCCTCGGTCGGCGGCGCGCTGGGCTGGTGTCGATCGGCGTAGGGGACGAAGCGAGGGTCGGCGCTCACGCGGGCAAGGAAGCCGCGATCGCTCGCGGCGTCCAGTCGGCACGGTCCGTTTTCCCGCGCCCTCGTCGTCACAGCACGTCGATCACCTCCGGCGTCGACAACTCGATCGACGCAGCGCTGCATTCGACCAACTGGCGTGCTCGAGCGACAAGGCGCTGAAGTGGCGTGCGCCGCCGACGGCCACCGCCCCGTCCTGCACGAGCATCGGCACGCAGGTGGAGTTTTCGGGCTCGTCGCCGTCAAGCGAGAAGAACACGCTGAACTGCGGGTGGAACGCCATCGCCTCGACGTCGCTTGGCGTCGGCAGCGGCAGGCCGAGAACCTGGTTGAACTGCTTGGTGTTCCCACGGGCAGGACCATCTGGTGCCGAATGCACTCTCAGGGCCCAGATAGACCGCGACTGGCACGCCCACCGGGTGCGCGCCGCCTCCGCGCTGGCTGACCGGCCGCCCGCGGGCGAAGATCGACCGGCCATGACCGCTCCTGGCCAGCCGAGCGACGACCTGCCCCAGGCAGTCGAGGACGCCGTGCTGACCGTGCTGGACGGCGACGAGGCGCGCCGCGACGACGGGCTGCTCGCCGTGCTGCGCGCGCACCCGGCCCACGAGACCACGATTCGCCGCTGGCTCGCCGCCGCCGGCATCGCCGTGCCAGGGATCGCCGCCACGCCGGGTCGCAGCGCCGGCAGCGCAGCGGCGGAGTTCGACGCCAACACGCCGCTGCCCGCCCCGCTCGGCCCGTATGTGCTGCTCGAGCGGCTCGGTCGCGGCGGCTTCGGCACGGTCTTCCGCGCCGAACAGCTCGATCCGATCCGTCGGCGCGTAGCCATCAAGGTGCTGAACCCTGGCATGGACTCGCGCGACGTGCTAGCGCGGTTCACGGCCGAGCGCGAAGCGCTCAACCGGATGGACCACCCCGGCATCGCCCGCCTGCTCGACGCCGGCGTCACGCCGAAGGGCCGGCCGTACTTCGCAATGGAGCTGGTCGCGGGCCCGACGCTGCTCGCCTACTGCCGCAAGAAGTCGCTGTCAGTCAAGCGCCGCGTCGAGCTGTTCCTGCTCGTGCTCGACGCCATGCAGCACGCGCACCAGAAGGGCATGCTGCACCGCGACCTCAGCAGCAACAACGTGCTGGTCGACGACGTCGACGGCCGGCTGCAGCCCAAGATCATCGACTTCGGCATCGCCAAGTCGCTCGAGGGCCCGCTGCTCGCGGGCGGCGCGCTGACGCTGCGCGGCACGATGATGGGGACGCCGGAGTACATGAGCCCCGAGCAGGCCGACGGCCGCATCGACGAAATCGACACGCGCAGCGACGTCTACGCGCTCGGCGTGCAGTTGTACGAACTACTCAGTGACCAGCTGCCGGTACCGAGCGTGACGCTGCGCACGCGCGGTATCGCCGGCATCGCCGACGTGGTGCGCACCTACCAGCCGGCCAAGGCCAGTGACACGGCGCCGCGCGAACGCCGGCGCGCGCTGCGCGGCGACCTCGACGGCATCCTCGGCAAGGCGATCGCCAAGGCCAAGGAAGAGCGCTACGGCGGCGTCGGCGAGTTCGCCGCGGACCTGCGCCGACACCTCGCCGACGAGCCGGTCGACATCGCCATGCCTTCGGCGTGGACGCGAACGCGCAAGTTCGTGCGGCGGCATCGCGCCGCCGCAGCCGTCGCGGCGATCGCGGCCGCCTGCCTGCTGGCGACGATCGGCGCGCTGGTGCTAGCGCTCGACGCCGCCACCGCCGCGGCCGTCGTCGCCGAGAAGATGCGCGTGCAGAGCGATCAGAAGGCCGACGCCGGCTTCCTGCTGCTCGCCAACGCCGAGACGCTGGCGCGCGCGATCGACGCGGAGGCCGCGTTGCCGCCGCCGTGGCCCGAGCACCGCGCCGCGTACGTCGACTGGCTGACCCGCCACGGCCAGCCGCTCGCCACCGCGCGCGCCGCGCTGCAACGGCGTAGCGACGGCGCGACGGCGCTGACCAGCGCCGATGGCGACGTCGCTCGCTACCTCGCGCACGCGCTGCAACGGCTCGAACGCGACTTCGCCGCCTTCTTCGCGCCGGGCGGCCCGCATGCGCGCGTCGAACGCCGACTCGAGCGGCTCGACGCCCACGTCGCGCCGCTGCAGGCGCAGCACGCCGGCAGTTGGGCGGCGACGATCGCAGCGATCGCGCGCAGCGACGGCCGCGGCGCCAGCCGCGCCTACCGCGGCCTGCGCCTGCCGCAGCTTGGCGGTCTCGTGCCGCTCGGCGCCGACCCGGCGACCAGCCTGCACGAGTTCCTCGACCTCGCCTCGCACGAGCCGGGCTACCCGCTGCCGACGCGCGACGCCGACGGCCGGCTGGCGGCCGACGCCGGCGTCGGCGTGGTGTTCGTGCTCGTGCCCGGCGGCCGCATGGAACAAGGCGCGCGCCGCAACGAGCCAGGCGTCGACGGCAACGACGACCTCGCCGCCGATGACGAACTGCGCGGCGGCGCCGTCGTGCTCGACCCGTTCCTTGTGGCCCGCACCGAGCTGACGCAAGCGCAGTGGCGCCGTCTCGCCGGCGAAGGCCTGCGCGGCGCCGATCCGCTGCTGCCGGCGACCAACCTCGACGCGCTGACGCTGCAGGCGGCGCTGTCCCGCTTTGGCATGACGCTGCCAACCGAGGCGCAGTGGGAATACGCCTGCCGCGCCGACCGCCGTGAACGTTGGGCCAGCGGCCCAGTCCGCGAACGCGCGGCGACCGTCGGCTGGTTCGCGCCAGCGCTGCAGCCGGTAGCGTTGCTACAGCCCAATGCGTGGGGCCTGTTCGACATGCACGGCAACGCCGCCGAGTGGTGCCTCGACGCCTACGGCCTGTACGCACAGTCGTCGCCGCAACGCGGCGACGGCCTGCGTTCGCCGAAGCGCGGCAGTGACGAAACGCTGCAGGTCGTGCGCGGCGGCGCGTGGAACGAGGGGCCTGAGCGCGCGCGCAGCACGGCCCGCAGCCGGCAGGCGCCGACGACGCGCGACTCTGCGTTGGGCGTGCGGCCCGCGCGCCTGCTGCCCTCGACGCGCTGACGGCGGCGCGGACGCTCAGTGCGCGGCGAGCGCCGGCCTGGCGAACATCGACGTCCACGGCGGCGCAGCGAGGTCGCGCCGGCGCGGCGCCTGGTACGGCGGCAGCGCCCCGTCGGCCGCGGGTGTGGGCGCGGAAACCGCAGGTGGGAACCCGGCCGCCTTCGCCTGCGCCAGCAGCGCAGTCTGACTCTCGCAGTCGACGGCGCCGACGCGCGGGCACAGGTACGCGAAGCTGTAGAGCGCTTCGCCGTCGCCCTTCTTGGCGTCAGCGGCGAGCGCGACGAGCGCCGCCGGTGGCACCTCGACGAGCGACCCGGGCTGCAGCGCGATGCGCGCGATGCCGCGCTGCGCGAACACGTCGTCGGGACAGGCGCGGTAGAGTTCGAGCGCCTTCCTGCGATCGACCGGTCGGCCGCCGCCGGTCTCGTAGGCAAGCCCGAGCAACTGCCGCGCACGCACGGCGTCGGGCCGCGACGCCAAGGCCTCGAGGCGTTTCAGCGCGGCGTCGAGCTCGCGATCGTCGCGGCGCGCGCCATGGTAGAGGAAGTGCGCGACGAGGTTGTGCACTGCGGCGTCGCTCTGGCGCAGGGCGGCTTGCGCGAACCAGTCGGCCGCCGAGTTGAAGCGCGTGCGCTCGCTCGCGGGATCGACGTCGCCGGTCAGCGCCAGGATGCCCAGTTCGTTGAGCGCCTCGCCAGACTGCTGTGCGATCGCCTGCGAGCCGGCGACGAGCGCTAGTTTGCGCTGCGCGTCGTGCTTGCCGTCGGCGACCGCCTGCTTCCAGAACGGGATCGAATTGCCGGGATGTGCGCCGCCGACGTAACCGGTGCCGAACAGCACGGCGAACGTCGCCGCCCACAGCGCCATGTGCACGCGGTTCTGCGTGCGCGCCGGCCGCGCCGCCTGCCAGCCCACTTCGAGCCGGCCGCCGAAGCCGCGGCGCGCAAGGCCGTCGAGCCACTGCACGCAGCAGTTGAGCACGGGCACCGGATAGAGCTTGGCGTACAACTCCGGCGCGCCGAGCCAGCCGAGCAGCTCGAACGCGACGATGTAGCCAAAGCCGTAGCCGAGCCCGAACAGCGTGCGGCCGACGTTGCTGCGCGGCGACGTCGACGGATCGGTCATCAGCAGGTGCAGGCCGAGGAACGCCGCTGCCGGCAGGTTGGTGCTGCCGAAGAGATACACGCCGGTCCACTCCGTGTACGCGAGGTTGGCAGCGACCATCGCCACCGCCGCGGCGAACGTCATCAGCGTCACCTGGAAGAAGTTCTGCACGATCAGTCCGAGACTGAACAGGTACAGGTAGATGCCCGGCGCCTCGATCGTCGTGGCCAGCGACTTCGCCCATGTCAGGTCGGTCTGGTTGGTCGCGACCAGCGCGGTCGCCGTGCACGCGAGCGCGAAGCCCGACGGATTGAAGACGTGCGTGCGCCGGCCGTCCTTCGTCCACTTGACGAACTCCTTGCCGAGCAACCCGAGCGCGACCACCGCGAACTGCCAGCCGAAGGCGTCGTCGCGGAACCAGATAAACAGGTTGGTGCTGAGCACGATCGGCGTCGGCCCCGATGACAGCCGCCATGGCCGACCGCGCGACCACTGCAGCAGCGCGTCGAACGCGTACAGGAACGCAAACTGCATCAGGATGAGCGGCGCCTGCTGGTAGATCGGACGCACACCGTCCTGCACCCACCACCAGCCCCAGTAGACGTACAGGCTCGTCTGCACGCAGGCCTGGATGTAGTGCTGCTTGATCGGCGCGGCGACCTCGACGGCGAGCGATCGTCCGCGTGCGCTCAGCCACAGCAGCGCCTGCCAGCCGAGCAGGAACGCCGATGCGCCGAGGATCGCGGTGCGCAGCGCCGGCGTGCGACCGGCGCGATCGAGCAGCGCGCAGGCGCCGACGGCGAGCGCGAGTAGCGTCGGCAGCCAGCGCAGCCACGGCGCGCCCGGTCGGGCGGTCGGCAGGGTGGGCGCGGCGGCGGCGAGCATCGGCGGCGCAGTCTACCGCGAAGCGGCGGCGCCGGGGTGAAGCGCGCGGCGAGCCAGGCGGCGGGCCAATATGGCGCGCACTTGCGCCTGCTTCTGTTCGTCGAAGCGGTAACGCCATAGCACGACCGCGGTCAGCGCGAACACGGCGCCGACAACGGGGCCGAACATCCATGTCAGCACTGTCGCGACCGCAGGCGGCTGATCGGCCGAGCCTTCAACGAAGCCGGCGGCGTCGAGCGCGAGACCGGCGAACGCCACCGCCAGCGCGCGCGCGACCTTGCCGGCAAAGCGCCAGACGCCGAAGAACAGGCCCGAGCGCAGTTGCCGGGTGCGCACGCAGTCGTGGTCGAGCACGTCGGTCAGCATGGCGTCGATCAGCACGCAACTGCCGACGAAGCTGCCGAGCCCGATGGCGCCGACCCACAGCACCAGTTCGAAGCGGCGCTCTACGTCAGGCGCCAGCCAGTAGAGCAACGTGGTGCCGACGCCGAGCGCGAGCGAACCGACGACCAGAGGCCGGCGTTTGCCGAAGCGCCGCGCCAGACCGACCCACGCCACGATCGACAGCGTGAACACCGCCGTGAAGGTCACAAGCACCACGTGTGTGCGGTCCTCGGGCAGGCGCAGGACGTAGCGGTAGTAGTAGAAGAACGTCGTCGCGTTGACGCCGATGCCGACGCTGGCGACGACGTAGGCGAGCAACAGCGGCCGGAACGGCCGGTTGGCGAACGGCGCGGCGAACGCGCTGACGAACGGCTGCGGCTGCAGCGGCGGCTGCAGGAAGCGCACCCTCGCGGTCGACGACCAGCTCCACAGCGACGTGGCGACGACGAGCATGGCGGCGACGACGCTGACCTGCGGCAGCGTCGCGACCGTCGTCTCACCGGCGTCGAGGAACGACTGCGGCAGGGCGGCGGCGACCAGCGAGCCGACGTTGGCGAAGGCAAAGCGCCAGCCGAAGAGCACGTTGCGTTCGTGCGGGTCCTCGGTCATCTCGCCCGCCATCGCCTGGAACGGCACCGACAACACCGTCATGCCGGTGTTGAGGAAGCAGAACGACGCCAGCAGCCAGCCGAACTTTGCCGCCTGCGAGTCGAGCGCCGGCGGGAAGAACACCGCCAGCACGCCGAGCGCGAGCGACAGGCCGCCGGGCACGAGCCACATGCGCCGGCCGCCGAAGCGATGGCGCGTGCGGTCGCTGATCACGCCCATGATCGGGTCGGTGACCGCGTCCCAGACGATCGCGAGGCTGGCGGCGAGGCCGCCGAGCGCGGCCGAGAGGCCGACGGCGTCGGTGTAGAAGACCAGGACATAGAGGCGCAGCGCCGTCTCGACGGTGTTGAGGCCGATGTCGGCGGTGGCGTAGCCGGCTTGGACCGGCAGGGAGAGCGGGCGGCGCGACGACAAGGGGCGGGAGCGTAGCGGGAGCCGCTGCCGCAGGCAGCGGCTCCCGCCGCAGATGTGCCAGCAACCGCGGTTGCCGCGACCTCCGCGAATGCAAGGACCACCATGCCATCGCCGCCACCCCACGCCACCGCTACCCTCCCGCCATGACCGACGCCAACGCCAGCAAACGCGCCGCCGCCTTCGCCGCCGCCGACCTCGTCCCGGACGGCGCGACAATCGGCTTCGGCACCGGCTCGACGTTCGCCTTCGTGCTTGAGCGCTTCGCGCAGCGCATGCAGCAGGGCTTCCGCGTGCGCGGCGTCGCCACCAGCGTGCAGACCGCTGAGCACGCCAAGCGCCTGGGCATCCCGGTGCTCGCGCTCGACGAGGTCCAAGGTCTCGACCTCGCGATCGACGGCGCCGACGAAGTCGATCCGCAGAAGTGCCTGATCAAGGGCGGCGGTGGCGCGCACCTGCGCGAGCGGCTGGTCGCGGTCGCGGCGCGCGAGCTCATCGTCATCGTCGACGACAGCAAGCTCGTGCCGGAACTCGGTCGGAAGTTCCTGCTGCCGGTCGAGGTCGTGCCGTTCGGCTGGACGCACACCGCGCGGCGCGTCGCGGCGACCGGTTGCGTGCCGACGCAGCGGCTGAAGGACGGCAAGGTGTTCGTGACCGACAACGGCAACTATGTGCTCGACTGCAAGTACCCGGGGATCCCGAACCCGGCGGGATTGCAGCGGTTGCTGGACGCGGTGCCGGGGGTCGTTGACCACGGGCTGTTCGTCGGGATGGCGGGAAGGGTGGTCGTGGCGAATGCGGGTGGCGGGGTGCGAGTGATTGCGTAGGGAACTGACCACGCCGCGACGACACCGGCAGCGCAGTGTAGTCGCCGACCGCCCGGTCGCGCGCGGCATCGCCGAACGCTGCGGCGTCCGCCATGAATCGCCGCAGGCGATCCTGTTCGAAGCCGGCAGGCCGGTGTGGCACGCCTCGCACGACGCGATCACGCTCGGCGCGCTGCACGCCGCGTTCGCGCCGCGCTGCTGAGCAGCGGGCCGCGCCGAGCGCCCGCCCGTCGGCGTTTGCGCCCAACAACTTGGCGCCCCCGCTGGCGGCCACCACACCCGCCGCCGAACATCCTCGCCGTGCTCGCCGCCCTCTGCCTCGCCGTGACCGCTGCCTCGCCGACGCCGCAGCCACCGCAACAACCCGACCCGCGCGCCGCCGCGGCGCTGCACTCGCCGTACGACCCCGACGACCCGCCGCCCGGCATCGACCGCGGCCTCGCCCGCGCCCGCGCCGCCCGCCTGTCGAACGTCGGCTATGACCTGCGCCTGCAGCTCGCGCACGACACCACCGCGGTCACCGGCACGGCGACGATCACGTTCTCGCTCACCGCCGCAGCGCCGACCGCGCACGCCGTCGCTGCCGCACAACCACCGCTCGCCCCCGAGTCGCCCGCCCTCGTGCTCGACTGGCAGGGCGAGGCGCTGCGCGACGTCATCGTCAACGGCACGCCGGCGACGCTGCGCGCGGTGCACGACCACGTGATCCTGCCGGCTGCGCTGCTGCGCGTCGGCGCCAACACCGTCACCGCCGCGTTCACCTCCAAGGTCGCGCCGACCGGCACGCCGCTGACCGTCTACAAGGACCCGGCCGACGGCGCGTCGTACTACTACACGCTCGTCGTCCCGGCCGACGCGCACCGGCTGTACCCGTGCTTCGACCAACCCGACGTGCGCGCGACCTTCGCGTGGGCGCTCGATCTGCCCGGCGCGTGGACGGCGATCGCCAACACGCAGCCGACGGTCGCGTGGCTCGACGCGACGGCAAATGCGAGCAACGTCACCACCCCGCCGCGCCGCCGCTGGACCTTCCCGCCGAGCAAGCCGCTGCCGACGTACCTCGCCGCGTTCGCCTGCGGGCCGTTCGCGTCGTTCGAAGCGCCGCAGCCCGACGCCCCCGGCATCACGACGCCGCTGCCGATGCGCGTGCTACTGCGCGCCTCGCAGCTGCCGCGCGTCGACCGCGAGGCGCTGACCCGCCTGCACCGCGACGGCCTGCAGTGGCTCGCCACGCAGTTCGACGTGCCCTACCCGTGGGACAAGCTCGACGTAGCACTGCTGCCCGGCTTCCCGTACGGCGGCATGGAGCACGCCGGCGCGATCTTCTACCGCGAGCAGGCGCTGGTGTTCGACCACGCGCCGACGCCGGCCGAACTCGTGCGGCGCAGCACGCTCGTCTACCACGAGCTCTGCCACCAGTGGTTCGGCAACCTCGTCACCATGCGCTGGTTCGACGACCTGTGGCTGAAGGAAGGCTTCGCCACGTTCGTCGGCTACCAAGCGATGGCCGCGCTCGAACCAGCACAGCAACCGTGGCTGCGCTTCGGCCAGCGCGTCAAGCCGCGCGCCTACGAGATCGACGCCACGCCGGGCACGGTGCCGGTGTTCCAGTCGCTGCAGAACCTCGCCGACGCGAAGAGCGCGTACGGGCCGATCGTCTACAACAAGGCTCCGGCGGTGCTGCGCGCGCTGCACGAGCAGCTCGGCGAGGCGAACTTCCGCGCCGGCCTCAAGCGGTACCTCGACGCGCACGCCTACGGCGCCGCCGAGTGGCGCGACCTCGCCGCCGCGCTCGCCGGCGCTGCCGGCGCCGACCTCGACCGTTGGTCGCAACGCTGGCTGCTGGCGCCGTCGATGCCGCTGGTGCGCGCGGCGTGGACCGCAAGCGCCGACGGCCGCGTCGTCCGCGCCGAGGTGACGCAGCGCGCGATTGGCGGCGACGGCACGTGGCCGCTCGAACTCGAAGTGCAGGCAATCGCCGCCGACGGCAACGCCGCGACCTACCGCGTGCGCAGCGACGCGCCGAGCGTCGCCATCGACGGCCTCGTCGGCCAGCCAGCGCCGGTGGCGCTGCTGTGCAACCCGCGCGACGTCGCCTACGGCCAGTTCGTGCCCGACGCCGCGAGCCGCGCATGGCTCGTCGACCACGCCCACACGCTGGCGGACGCGCAGCAGCGCGCGACCGCATACTCGGCCTGCTTCGAAGCGGTGCGCGAAGCCGAGCTCGACCCGGCGGCGTTCGCGGCGATGGCGCTGCGCGGGCTCGCCGCCGAGCGCGACGCCGACACGCACAGCTGGTTGCTCGAGCTGCTGGCGCCGGCCCTGCACCGCTGGCTCGACGACGCGCGCGCCGCCCCGCTGCGCGCGCAGGCCGTCGACCTGTTGCTGCGCCAACTGCGCGACGAAGGCGGCTCCGGCCGCGAACTCGCGACCTTTCGCCACCTCGCCCGCCACGCCGCCGAAGCGCGCGTGCTCGATCTCTGCCACGCCGTCGTGCGCGGCGAGCCGCTGCCCGCGGGCCTCGCGCCCGGCAAGCAGGACGCCTACCTCGCGGCCGCAGCGCTGCTCGCCGCCGGCGTCGCCGACGACGCGTTCGAGCGGCTCGCCAAACGGTTCGCAGGCCAGGACGTCGGCAAGGAGGCGTTCCTCGCGCGCGCGGCGGGACCCGACGCCGCCAACAAGGCGTCGTACTGGACGCAGTACCTGCAACTCGACGCGCCGCCCGAACAGTGGACCCAGGACAGCCTGTCGTGGTTCCACTGGCCGGGACAGAGCGCGCTGACGCTGCCGTACCTGCAGCAGGCGCTCGACCGCGTCGAGTGGGTCAAGCAGAACCGACGCATCTTCTTCATGCCGGCGTGGCTCGATGGCTTCGTCAACGCGCACGCCAGCGCCGAGGCCCTCGCCGTCGTCGACGCCTTCCTCGCCGGCCGCGAGCTGCCGCCCGACGTGCGGCAGAAGATCCTGCAGTCGCGCGACGGCCTCGCGCGCACGGTCGCGATCCGCCGGGCGTTCGCCAGCGCGCCGATGACGCGCTGAGCGCGAACCCTCAGGCCGACGACGCTGCGCCCGCGTCGACGCGGGCCGCGCGCAGCAACCACAGGTTGCGCACGTAGACGAACCAGCCGGTCGCTTGGCCGAGCACGCCGACCGGATCGCGGCGCCACGCGAAGTACGCGAGCAGCATGCTGGCGCCGACGAGGCTCATCCACCAGAACGCTTCGGGCACGACCGAGCGGCGGCTCTTCTCGCTCGCGAACCACTGCACCAGCATGCGGCCGGTGAACAACAGTTGGCCGAGGAAGCCGATCGCCACCCACACAAAGCCGATCGGCGAACTGACGTTGAGCGCCGAAGCCAGCGCGCCGCGCGACGACTGCTCGCGGTGCAGCCGTTCGCTGAACGCCTG
>Ga0194119_10006271_pt1 | contig 17309 bp, 14 predicted proteins | sample TA2MahC100mmetaG_FD_148620 | JGI IMG/M metagenome (GOLD analysis project Ga0194119, IMG submission 148620) | Freshwater microbial communities from Lake Tanganyika, Tanzania - TA2015018 Mahale Deep Cast 100m | ecosystem: Environmental > Aquatic > Freshwater > Lake | place: Tanzania: Lake...
CTTGAGACTATCCAGCGCCGCCAGCAGGCGGGCTTCCTCGGCGGGTTCCAGGTAACGGATAACGCCGGTGCGGTCGGTTTTCATCTGCTTGATGGGGGCCAGCGGGTTGTCATCGATCAAACCCCAGTCAACCGCACGATTCAGCGCCGCCTTGAGAGTCACGGTGTCACGGTTGATGGTGGTGTCGGCGGTACCGGCTTCCTTCCGCGCCTTGCGGTGCTTCTCGATCAACCACGGCGTGATGTCCGATAGCGGCTTATCCAGCAGGTCGGCAAATGACGTTGTCAGCCGCTTTTCGGAATCACCGCGCCGGTGGTGGGTCTTTTGCCAGGGGCCATAGTGATCGGTCAGGAATTGCACCAGCGTCAGGGGGCCGGCCTTCGGTTTGCGTTCCTCTTGCAGATCGACGCCGGCGGCTACCTGCCCCAAGATTTCCTTGGCCTTGGTGCGGGCCTGGTCAAGGGTGAGTATCCGCGCATCGCCCAGGGTGATCCTCTTCCCGCGCCCGTACTGGCAGACGTAGGACATGGAACCGGACGGCTGAACGCGGACAAGGAAACCTTTCAGCTTGTCATCACGGACTTCGTAGGGTTTTTCGTCCGGCTTCAGTCGAGCAATGATTTGTTGGGTAAGTGCCATTGCGGTTGTCGTTTTGTGCTGTCACGAAATCATCGATAAGTATTGATGCGTCTGTCTTGCCGTAAGTGCAGGGTAAGTGCAAATCAACGATACGCGCAATGATTCAGGTTTACAACAGCTAACCGCTAGTTCAATATCATCAAGGGGTTACAGACTACAGGCCGCGCCATTCAAGGCGGGTAAGACGCATTCATAATGCGGGTGTCGGCGGTTCAAGTCCGCCCGTTGCTACCAAATAAATCAAGGGCTTGCAGTGATGCAAGCCTTTTTTGTTTGGGGCCAATGCTACGTATGTGCTACGGTCAAAAAAATCCGCCAGCAGGGGCGGCATCCTTTTGGCTGTTTGGAGCAGACTTAAGTTTGTTTGCCAACGGGAGCAAACGCCAGCAATTTGCTCGTGACTAGGTTCCAATCGCCTCAAAGTTCATCTGACCTTGCTGGCCTTCGGAACGTAGTACCGCCAGGATTCATGCAGGAGCGAACTCCAACCCGAACCGCACAACGTCCAAAACCGCTGGCGGGGTAGATGCGCGTATATCAACGGGCGTACCGGTGACGCCTTCCTGACCAAATCAGGTGCGGCGGCCGTTTCCGCTGATGCAGAAAGATAACAACTGAACTGTATTCAAAGCAAGAGCAAACTGGCCAGCGTGAGTGTCAGCGGTCGGCCGATCGGGCACATTACCCCCATCCTGCAAATTAGCCGAGAGACTGACCACAATGGCGAAAGGTCCGAGCTATCCCGTGCGTACTTAATAGCGGTTGGTCACGACGCGAAGACCGTGAAACCGATACCAGCAATCGGTCCCCGTTTCCTGTTATACGTGCCAATGAAGCTGGAGCAGGGGGCACAGCGCTCCAGGCCAAAATATATCGACCTAAACCGTGTGTAAGAGAATAGGCGCGGCAGGAGGCGATGCCCGGTCACAAACCGTCCTCGCCAATACGGCCGAAACTGCCGCCACGCTTAAAGTTTAATGGTAGCTCCCTTTACCTCTCATCCTGATCACCGCATTTCCGCAAGCGGTTACCGCTGGGTAGCTCAAGCGTCTGGCCCGTGCGAGTATCGATCGCCTGGTGTGGGTTGATGCGCTCGTAACGCTCACCGGTCCGGTTGTCATTGAACCCGGTATCCCCGGTGTTCACCCCACCTGAACAAGCTTAGGTAACGCCATCGGCATTCGTCCAACAGGTCATCCCATCCGACAGAGTGATGAATTCATCGGCCTGCGTATCGGGCGATGCCGCGACCAACAGGCCGGCTGTCACCAACCACAGGGCGTTCAGGCGCGGCGCATCCCGCGCTGTCGGTTGTTGCGGGTTCATGGCCAAGCCGGGTAGTCAACTGTTCGCGAAAAAGTTGCATGATCAGGTCCTCGGGGTTGCAGCAGTCGGTGGCGTGATCGATCGGTCTGTGCTGCCGAGACGGGTCATCTATATTCGGTGGCCACCTGGGCCTCAGAGCCGGTCGCGGCAAACTGCCCCCGATCGATACGCCGGGCTTAAGATAAGCCACGCAGCCCTGCCGCTGAAAAAATTCCCCTATTATTCTGGAGCCGAGCATGTGGCCGTTCATCCGCGAAAAGCGTCGCACTGAAGTCATCCCCAGTGCGGGCGCCCCCAGTCGTCGGCCCCTGCGCTTCGCCGCGCTGGTGGCCGATATGGGCGACTTCAGCGCCTTCGCCGAGAACGATACCGCCGTCAAATTCTGGGTGCCTGAACCCGTGGCGGATGCCCTTGAAGAACTGCGCGAACGGGATAGCATGTCGATGAGCCAGCTCTTGCGCCAATACCTGATGGTGCATTGCTATGGCCTCTATGCGATCCGCCTGATGCTCGAAGCCAACCCGCACCTGTTCAAGGATCGAGAGGTGGACTCGGAAATCCGCTTTTCACGGGCGGCCCCTCCACCCGGCAAGAAGCGCATGGATACCTACTTTGTGCCCGAACTGGGCGAGAACGTGGCGCCTATCAAGCTATGGATACCACAGCGGCTCCGAGATGATCTGCAAATTCTCGCCGATCATTTGGAACTAAAGCTTTCCCAGTATCTACGGGAAATCGTCATTTCCCGCCTGCTCGGTCATGGCACTTTGCCACTGCGTCCGGAAATGCTGAAGGCTGCACCGACGCCGGCGGCTGATGACTGGGCCGAAGACCAAGACATCCCTTGGCGCGAAGTTGCGGTAGAGGAGTATCTGAAAGCATGGGAACGGAAAATCCACACCGAATGGGTGGATGATGAGGACAACAAATAATAGGGGAATTTCTGCAGCAGCGGGGGCTGAAAGTCTCTAATGGAGCTATTCGGAGGAGTGTCGTCGTTTTCAAGAACCTGGGACAGCGCCCGATGGTATGACCCCCCAACCGTTTCACTGACATCAATCATCCATGCCTATACATGAAACCCTGACGGGCAAGAATGGCCCAGTCAAAATCTGGACCGACGACGTCGATGAAAAATCCAAAACTTAGCTACTCAACCTTGCCAGCCTGCCGTTCATCCATCACCACGTCGCCGCCATGCCGGATGTGCATCTGGGTATCGGCGCGACGATAGGCTCGGTATGGCCAACCAGAGCGACTTGACCGAAATCCTGCATACGCTCAACAGGTGGTGTGCGTGAAGGGGTAAGCGGTAATTTCAACCCACGCATTTTTCCAGGCATTCAGGCAAAGCCCGCTTGGGGGTAACCACAGCACCTGCTGTAGGAGCAGGGTTTGGGAGCCGTGGCTGGCGGGACCCATCCCCCACCTTGATGCAGCTTAGCGAAACCGCACCCCACTGAAAGAGAGGTCCACCTGCCAATGTCTTCCCTCCCCGCGCCTGAAACCCATCAGCCCAAATGGTTCAACTCCCCCGTGACCTATCATGAGGGGCCGATTGCGGAACTGAGCCAGAAACTACCCACCTTTGAACGCCGGGGTTTTGGGCTGGCGATGACTGATCCCCAGTTTGCCCGCTTGAATCAGCGCTTGGATACGGTGGTTCGGCAGCCATCACCGGATGATGCCTGCCGGGTGCCGGTCGGGATCGTCTCCAAGAGCTACCAACTCTTGCAACACACCGAGGTGCTGGATTTTGCCTGTGCCGTTCTGGGCAAGGCCAATCTGCCCCTTGATCAGGTGCAAGCCGAACTCCGCCTCACCGAATACGGCGAACGCATGGAACTCAGCTTACGGCTGCCCGAACAATACGCCTTCGATCCGGGCGATGGCCACCCCATGGCGCTTAGGCTGGAATGCTGGAACTCGGTGGATGGCAGCACCCGGTTTCGGGTTCTGATGGGTTGGTTCCGGCTGGTGTGCAGCAACGGCCTCATCATTGGCGTCACCCATTCCGACTACCGCCGCCATGTGGGCGACTTCCAGCTTGCGGACATTGGGACGGTGCTCACCAGCGGCCTCCAGGCGGCGGAAACCGACAAGGCGCGGTTCACGGCATGGCGGGCTACCGGCGTAACACCCGAACAGATCAAGCCATGGGTGGAGCGGGATGTCTACAAAACCTGGGGCTTCAAGGCGGCAGCCAGGGCCTACCACATCGCCAACACCGGGCACGATGTCAGCATAGCCGGAAACTACGCGAAACAGACGCCAACCACCATAGACGTCTCAACCGCCGGCGCGGTCCCGGGTACGCCCGGCCAATCCCGCAACCTCTATGACCTGAGCCAGATTCTCGCCTGGCTCGCCAAGGAGCGCCGGGACGTTCAGGAACAACTGGAATGGCGGGGGCAGATAGCGGGGCTCATGGGCGCGCTCCAGGCGAAGACATGAATACGCGGGAATCGCAGCCGCGGGTTTGCCATAGGGCGCCCGAAAGGATGGCTTCGGAGGAATATCCGAAGCCGCTCGGCTGGCCATCGAATGGGCTGGCGAGCCTGGCCCTTACAGTTTCCGAGTGGTCTGGCCAAGTCCAAGGATAATCTCCCGGACAGCTCGCTTCTGGGTGGGGGGCAGTTTCAGGTAAGCCTCGATGACGTCTCTTTCGGTAACCTGTATCGCATGTTCCCATCGGGCGCGTTGATCTTCTATTCGATTTTCGATCTCGGCGCCATAACGCAAATGCTGCGGGGGAACGCCCAGCCATTCGGCCAGAACCAGCAGCTTGTCCTCTTTCGGAATGGTCTCCCCGATCAGCCAGCGGCGCACACCATGGAGAGTCATGGGTTTCCCGCGCCAGCGCAGATTGAATTCACGCTCCAGTATGGCAGGCCGGACCTCATAGCCAGCGTTCAGCAACGCCGCGCGTAACCGTTCAGCAAATTTCCCGGTTGATTTTTCCATCTTCGTAGATTACGAGGATGGTCCTTGGGCAAGGTGACTAAAGAACGCTATTAGTTAAGCAATGTTGGTAACATAAGGTTACGTTGCCGCCATTACCGAAAACTCATCGCGTGTCCGACCCCACTCTGACAGCCCAGGCTCGCTTCACCGGGCTGATGGCAGAGCTATTCCAGCTCGACGAAGCCGAAGCGCTCGACTTTGGCATTTACCGCGTCATCCGCAGGCACAACCGGGAGGTCAGAGCCTTTCTTGGCGGCATCGTGGACGATGCCGGGGGGCGGCGGCTGGAGGGCGGCATCTTGTCTCAAAAGCTGGATGACGCCTTTGCCGCAGCGGAGGGCGCGGATGACTCCGGCAGACGGCAGCGCCTGCAGGCCTTGGCCACCATGCTCAAGCTCGCGCCGGGCATGCCGGAAGCGGAGATCGAAGCACAACTGGCCAGGGCCGAAGAGTTTCGGCGGGATGAAGTGCGGGAATACCGCGACCTCCGGGATACCCTTCAATCAGCGACCACGCGAGAGGCGGACCAGAGCGAAGTCCTGAACCGCCTGCACCAGTTCTTCTCCCGGCACTATCAGGATGGCGATTTCATTGTCGAGCGGCGCTACGGCCAGGGCGGCGCCCGCTATATCCAGTCCACCGGCGAGGACACCGAGTTCCACTGGGCCACGGAGGACATGTATTACATCAAGTCGGGCGATATCTTCACCGATTTTCCCGTGCGGCTGGCCAATGGCCGGCGCATCGTCTTCACGGTAGACCCGGATAGCCTGCAAGCCACCCGCGCGGCGCTCAAGCCCAACGACAAGACGCACTACGCCCTGGGCCGGCTGGACGTGGAAGAGGACCACATCCGGGTCACGCTGCGCTATGAGAAAGGCGCCCAGGGGACGGAGGCCAAAAAGACCGCCATCGTCAGCGCCATCCAGTCCGCCGGGGCTGGCGCCAGCGAGGCCGCCGGTCAGGACCTCCGCCGCTGGCTCAACCGCTTCATCGCCCGCAACCAGAGCGATTTTTTCATCCACAAGCGGCTCAAGGCCGCGCTGACCGAAGACCTGGACTTCTTCATCAAGACCTCGGTGCTGGACACTGGCCAACTCCTGGCCGGGGATGAGGTAGCGGGCCGGGTGCTCAAAGTCGCCCGCCTGGTGCGTGACATCGGCGGGCACATCATCGCCTTCCTCGCCACGCTGGAAGATTTCCAGAAAGCCCTGTGGGAACACCCGAAGCTGGTCTTCGACACTCGCTACGTCATCACGCTGGACCGGCTGCACCGCCATGCCCCGGACTGGCTGGCCGCGAACCTCGCCGCCATCGTCGCGACCCAGCGCGAGGAATGGCGCGGCCCGGGGCTGGGCGATTACGCCGATCCCAAAGCCTGCCACCGCCGGACCGAGGGCGATCTCATGACCCCAGCCGCCGTGCACTATCTGCCCCTGCCGGTCGATACGGGACATTTCGACGAGGACTTCAAATGGTCGCTGCTCGCCGCCGTGACCGCCAGCGCGCCGCTCGACGCGGCACTGGACGGCGTGGCGATCCAGTCGGACAACTGGCAGGCGCTGAATGCCCTGCGGGAGAAATACCGTGAACAGGTGAAGTGCATTTATATCGACCCGCCGTACAACACCGGGGGCGACGGGTTTCCGTATAAGGATGCCTACCCGCATGCCTCATGGATGGCGATGATGCAGGACCGTCTGGACGTGGCCGCACCGTTTCTCCAGCGCAACGCAGCCTTGTTTGCCAGCATCGACCATGTGGAACGGAACGGGCTGACCGAGGCGCTGGCCCGCGCGCTGGGACGGAAAAACCGGGTTGAAGAGATCATTTGGGGCCAGAACACCACCAAAAATCAGTAGCCGACCTACTCGACCAATCATGAATATGTCGAGGTTTACGCCCGGGAACTGGCGGCGGCCAGCGGCGACCCGCACATGTTCCGCGAACCCAAGCCGGGCGCTGCGGAAGTTCTGGAATTAGTGGAACGGCTGAATCCGGATTATCCGCCCACGGCAGCCATCGAGTGGGACATCAAGACGCTGTTTGAACAGCACCGCGCCGAATTCCGCGCCGAACTGGAAGAAAGCGGTATCGACTACGACAAGAATCTGGACCCCTGGAAGGGACTCTACAACTATTGGCATGCGGAGTACCGGGATGATGGCGGGCGCTACATACCTGAAATCGAGGCAAGGGCCAACAAAGCGAGAATATGGGTATGGAAGGAGAGCGATCCATCAATGCCAAACGTATCGGCTGGATCACAAAAACCCAGCGTGCGCGATCCTAAAGACCCGAACTACCGCTTTTATCTACCTCTCCACCCAATTTCTGGGCAAGCCTGCCCCGCTCCCAAGAGAGGGTGGGTCTGGCCTCAATATCAACATAAAGGCTTTATCGGATCGTTCGATGAACTTGCCAAAGACAGCAGAATAGTCTGGGGCGAATGGAATAGAAATAAACCAAAGATTCCACAGGTTAAGAAGTTCCTGCATGAGGTAGATACCCAGGTTTCCAAATCACTAATCCTCGACTACACCGACGGTGAAAAGGAGCTTACAAATCTCACTGGTAAAACTCGAAGCTTTCCTTCACCCAAGCCAACCACGTTGATCGAACGCTTAATCCTGCGGTAGCCCTGCGCATCGAGTGATGGCTAATGCCTTATGTAGTCGTAACCAACTGATTCGTATGGTTGAAATCTGACGATTCATCTACATTCATCACTCGTTGTGCAGGACTACCGATGATGGAAGAGGTATTGCTGACAACTTCCTGGAGCCGTTCTGCGGCCGACAACCGCGCGGCCTGCAAGTATTCATCGGCAATGACGACGCTCATGATGGCCTCGCTCTTCTAGCTCACTTGGCCTTACTCACCGCAAAATTCGGGTTGGCAGGATTCACCGTTACGATCCGTCGGCTGGGATGGACGACTAAATCCATGTCTTCCATCGGGATGGCTCCCAGCAATACTTCGTTGCCTAATACCATCGCTCCAGTCAGGCAGCGGCGGTTTTCAAAGTGTGCGAGGATCGGGCCGACATAAGGGCGCCTGCGCGAGGAACCATCCGCCGTTTCCACTTCGCGTTCTTCGTAAGTATCCAAGTCCAGTTGCAAGGCAATATGCTCGGGTATGCAAAGATGCACCGCGCCGGTATCGACGAGCGCCGATACAGTGACTGGTTTGATATCGGGTTTCCGGGCATTGCTTAAGATGATATCCGCGTAAATAAGTCCCATGATGTATTCCTCGTCGGTTATTAAACGTGAAAGCCATCACCCAGAGGGTGATTCGACAAACCTCCGCGTTTCCTCCAAAGCTTCGGCGGGCAGCACATTCCCCGCGAAAATGACTTTGTAGGCGAGTTGCCCGGGATTGATGTCGGCCAGCTTGCGCATGGCGACGGCTTTATGGCGACAAGCCCCCCCTCGTCATTTCGCGGGTATTGCAAAGCGCCGAACGCTCCGCAGCCACGCCAACCCCATTACGCCAAGCAACTACAGCCATGCCCCCCATTACCTTGGGACACAACCGACACAACGTCGAAACCCCGCCAAACGGGTTTTGTCGGTTGTGTCCCTGGCTTTCCGGCTCCGCTCCTGGAAACTCTGTAAATAGTTAATAATATGAGTGTTATTAGCCTTTAAGCCGATGCGGACAGATTGACGCAACCCCCGGAGCCCTCGCTATTATGGCCTATCCATCGGGGTGGTTCCGTCCACCGCCGGGACCGGAACCACCGGACAATACCCCCAGCCGGTTGTGGCCTGGTTGTGTCGGCAGGGCCGGATGACAAAACCCGGCCTTGAACGATGGGCTATCGGGGATTGTCACCGTCAATATGGCATGACCACCTTACCCTGGCCAGCCGTAGCGTCGGTCGGCAAACTCACTCACCGGTGCAATCGAGGATGCACCAGATAGGCCACGGTGGGCCGCCCGCCCTTCGGGCCTGCCCGCTGCTCGCGCCGCCCGATGATCACGTTCCAGTCTTCGAGCAAATGGATGGCCTCCTCGACTTTGTCCTTGCGCGGGAATCGCGCCCGCAGGGACCGCTGCACGTCGCGCAACAGAAACCCGTCTCGCCGCTCGGCTTTCAGCCGCCGGATGATCGCTTCGGTATCTTCCTCGGCCTTGCTGACGCCCATGAGCGCGAATGCGGCAACGGCGTGGGCGATCAATAATTCACCCAGTTGCACGGCCATGGCCACCTCGGCGCGTTGTATGACCGTATTCGCGCCGCCATGCATCGCCAAGTGCAACAACCCGGCGATGCGCGCCACCGCGCTGGGGAGTTTCGACGTCCATTCCGTAATAGGTTCCAGTTCCCGCCCCGCACCCTGCCGCCGTTCAATGGTTTCGGCGAATACCCTCCAGGCCTCCAGCGCTTCGGGTGCGAAGGTCAATATCTCGGGCTGCTGGTCTGCCTGCCGGTCGTCCAGCAGCCTGAGCAGATTTTCCTGGTAGGCCGTCCGCACCCGGTCCGGAATGGCCATGTGCTGCCGGATATCCCGCTCTCCCACATTACTGGGGGGCACGGCAAACAGGAAGCGCGCCATCAGCCCGGAGTCGCGAAACCGCTTGTTTTTCCCCGTTTCGCCCAGAATACCCGGCTGCAGCATCAGTCCAAAGGACAGCGCGGGCCGATCCACATGCGCGGTGCGACTGCCACGATCGACTCGTAACGGCGATCCGCAATGCCCTTGCAGGAACTCGTCTATGGACGCCTTTCCGCCGCTGTAAGCCCCGGCCATGATCGTAAACACGCCGCCTTCGTCGCTCAAGATCGCGAACCGCTCGTGGTGCTCGGTCAGCAGTTGTTGCAACCTCTCCACCGTAATGTTCGAAGTGTACAAGCGCGGTGCGATGACCTCCTCCGGCATCAGTCGCAATTCTGCCTCAATCTCCGCCGCGATACTTTTGCGGGCATCCGCGTCTTCCGCCTTCGCCGCCTGCTTTTTGAGTGACTCCAGACGCTTCTCGCACACCACGCGCTCGGCCTCGGCCCGCGCCTGATCACCTTGTATCCGCTCACGCGCCAGGCGCTCCCAGAGCGTCAGCGGCGCCGTCAGCGCATCCATCACGGCGGATTTACGATTGCCGGAGGGCAGTACGCTCATGGTCCACAGCGCGAGTATCTCCCGGTAACCCGCGAAGGGGGAAACTTCATAGCGGCGCTGCATGACGGTCGCCAGCACGGCCAGAATCACCATGACCGATGGGCCTCCAGGGTTTGGGTAAACGCCGCCACGGCCGCCGCCATCTCCCCTGGCCAGCCCGGCAGGCAATGCGCGGCGATGGGTGGCACGGCCATGCCCGCGGGTATCAAGAGGTCAGGCAGGGCCTCCTCTGGAGTCTGGCTCGCTCCTTCGGGCGCCGTGACCTGGGCGCGGACCGAGGCCAGCCCCAGCAACTGATGGAGATCATTGAACCTAAATTCCTCAGTTAGCCACGGTATTACGCGGGTAGCGGTGGGGGCAGAGCGAGGGGGAGCGGAGGCCTGCGTGGTTTCAGACGAAGGATTTGGGCCACGATGTAGCGGATCAGCGCGCGCCAGCGGTCGGCCTTCGGCAACTGAGGCGCAGTTGCCCGAATGTGGTCGAGACCCTTGCGGATAGTGGCGATCATGGCTTTGATCTGGTCGCTGGCGGCGTGGGTCAGGGTCAGCAGTAACCGGGACTGACCGGCATGCTCGGTCAAGCGGGCGACGCTGGCGAGCGGCAACGGGCGGCTGGTGATGGCTTCCCGGCGCGCCTGAGGATGGGCCAGGCGGACGTACCAGCTCCACCCGTTGTAGATCAGGGCCACGGCCCGTGCCGAGAGATTGCAGCGTTCGAGGTCGTGGGTGGTGTAGCCACCCCAGCCCCATGGGTGGATCAACTCATCAATGCCGTTTTCGCCATCGGCACGATCGCGGTAGAGTTGGCCGATGGCTTCGAGCGGATGGTCGGTGTTGGTCACCCGCACCGCGTACTCCCAGACTTTGGCGTCGCCTGGAGCGTCGGCGAACAGCAGGGTTGGCTGGCCTTGGGCGGTGACCTCAGCCACGAGTTGCTCCTTGACGCGCCGACGCAGCACCACCACGCGCCGCGTCCGGCGCCAGCCGGCCAGCTGCAGCTCCGCTTCCACCGCATCATGCCGAGAATCTGCGGGGCGACTTCATCGCCGCGCAACCCGGTGACATGCGCATACCGCCGTTGCCCGTCCAGGATCGACAGCAGCCAAGTGCCCAGCACGTCGACCACCGCCGGCGCATTCGGGCTGGTATACGCCATCGGACCACCGTCCCGCCACCGCTCGAACAGCCCCGTGACATCCAAAAACTCGGCAAAGTACACCCACTGTCCCAGCGCCGTCGCGCTGCCGCCTTCGTCCCAGCGTACCTGAAACCGACCGCCCGGTGTCGACACGCGGTGTTCTGCCCGCTCTCGCGCCTGCTCCACCAGACCCCGCTCGACCGCCTTGACCAACGGTTTTTGCTGAAACTCAACAGCACCCATTGGGTGAACCTCCCATTCCGCCGCCAGCCCGCACCAGTCCTTAGTTTGCCTCATTCTGGCGGTGGCTAAGTGAGGAATTTAGGGTCAATCGATGCTTTGGCATGGTTTAGTTTGGGTAAGGCATTGGCCAAGCACCAGCAATACCCCCGAGCCATCGAGGCGTACCAGCAATCGATTCGTATAACTCCTATCTCGCCCACCTGGATCAACTTGGGCATCGCCTGCAATAACCTCAGTCAGACATCCAATCCAAAGCCATTGCGGCTTCCCAGGAAGCCCTGCGGCTCGACCCCCAAGGGGTTTCAGCCTGGAACGGCCTGGGCGAGGTCTATGGCGCCTTCGGACAGACGGCCAAGAACATCGAGGCCTACCAGCAAGCGCTGCGTCTCGATCCCAAGGACACAGTGGCCTGGAACAACTTGGGCCAAATATTTGGCGAGCAAGGCCATTATCAGCGGGCGATCGAAGCCTTCCAGCAGGCGCTGCGCACTGACTCCCAAGACGCCAGTTCCTGGATTGGTCTCTGCACCTCCTAAGGCCGGCTCAACCAACTAGACAAGGCGCTGGAGGTTCACCAACAGGCGGTGCGACTCGATCCTTGCACCGCCAGTTCATCATACAAACCCGCCAGGAAGGACTGACCAAAACCTACAACCGTTTCCACGACCCAAGGAAACCGCCGCCGACATCGCTGAACTGCGCCGCTTGCATGTCGAAATGTACCAAGCCGTCGCCGCCTCCTACGGCTGGCATGACTTGATCGGGGGAGCGGGGTGCGGGAGAAGTAGAGCAAGGCGCGGACGAAAATGCTTTTCCCGCTCCCAGGTCTTCCGCTCCCCGTCTGGACCACGGCTTCCGCGCCACCCAGCAAGGCACCCGCTACACCATTAGAGAAACTGCCCGCCGCGAAGTCCTCGACCGCCTGTTGGAACTCAACCACCAAAGATACGCCGAGGAAGTCGCCAAGGGCCTCCACGACAAGAAAGCCAGCAATTCCACCGCCGCCAAGCGCACCCCCAAACCCGCCCCGACCGTCGCCAGACCGCAAACCTCTTCGGCCACGCCGATGACCGGGGGGCGGGAAGCGGCGCCTAAGGGATTTCCCGTTGACCCGGGCGATTGGGACCGGCTGATAGCTGAAGCGCCCGGCGAGGATCGTCCGTCCACGACAGAGGAAACCCTAACCTGGTCCAATGATATGGTTTGCCACGGCGGTGATGTTGAGGCTTTTGTTAGCCAGCGCCGAGGGCGCGGCCCGGGGAAAGCCCCGCTCAAGCGTCCGACCACGATCCGTTTCGACGCCGACGTGCTGGCCGGACTGAAGGCCACGGGTCCCGGCTGGCAAACCCGCGTCAACGATGTCATGCGCGAATGGCTGAAGGCGCGGACCTCGGGTAAAGGCTTACCGTGAGCCGCTCAAATTCGCTAACGGGGGCGATACGGGTAGTTTAGGGGGCGGTTGCGTTTTCCCCGCCCCCTATGTCAATCATGTTCCCCAACGAAGGCAAGCTCCCAACGGGTTGATCGCCACCCATTCCCGCCATTCGACCGGCGAGCGGGCGCTATGGCCGTTCGTTGCTACTCGCCCGCTAAAATCACGCGGTCAGCGGACCGGGCATGCCTCTTGATGCCTACGCTGACCGCCATGGGCGTCCCCGGCTCTGATACATCCTCTCCCGGCAGTCGGATATCCTCGGTTTCAAGCAGATAGCCCAGGGCCTCCTCCAGCAGGGTTCTGGCCCGCGCCGTCATCAGGTGCAAACGGGCATGCAAAGCGGCCTCCCGCGGGTTGCGGATTTCGCAGTCGAGACTGTATTGCTCGAACGCACTGACACGGGTCACCAGATCCGCAAGATGGTGCGGACATTCGCAGGCCAGTCGCGTCTCCAGGCTGGCAATCACCGCCAAGTCCCGCCCGCTGTAGCGTCTGGGCGGCGGTGGGCATGTCATGTTCTCGTCATCCGCGGGCGCAACCGCCCGCTTGACCACTGCCGATTCACAGGCGTGGGCCAGGATTGCCGGGGTCACTGGCGACCGTAGCGCCTGGATGCCCGACTGCTCCAGAAAATCCAGCACGGAACTTGCAGCAAAAGCATAAACGACGATGATCCGGGAACTTCCCGCCTTATTTGCCTGCTCCAGGATGCGGCTGACGTTATGAGCCTGCAAAGCCGGAAACTCCAATATGACGATGTCCGGTCGACGGTGCAGCCATTCCCGCTCGAAGTCCTCGTAATGCTCATGCCCGCCGATGATGTTCAGACCCGGGAGTTGCGAGGCCCATTGCCGGAATTGGTGAGTCAGAACCTCGCCAAAGATCAGGACCGTGGGAAGCGTCGATGGCTTGCTGGCCAAGGGTTCCACCGGAGCACACTGGCGCTGTAATTCGGCATGGACCATCAGCCTGTCATTGAGTTCGGCCTCGGGCAGGTACACGATGGTTCCCACGGGCTCACCGAGTTCCACTAATTGCTTGATGAGCAGCAAACGGGACACATCGTCCCTGGAGTAACGTCTTCGATTCCGCGGCGTCCGGCTGGGTGTCACGACGTTATAGCGCCGCTCCCAGATGCGCAGCGTGTCGCTGGGTATGCCCGTGAGCCTGGACACCGCGCCGATGCCAAAGGAGACGTCATTATGGGTGACCACCAAGTTAACCTCCGTTGAACAAATGAGCGAACATAGAGTCAGACTGCATGGTACGTAAAGCCATGGTCCTTGACAACGGCTTGACAACAACCGGTCCAAATGAATTAATGCTGGACAAAACAAGGACATGAATGACTGAGTTGACGGCTAAACGCAGATCAAACTGCACGGCGACCCGTTAAGATCATTCAGGAACCGCCAGGATCGACAAGAAGTTGAGGTTGCGGGATTCAGAAGCCTGCTTTTTTTCATCTCCGTATAGAGGAAGAAACATGAAAGACATGACGAAAAATATCCTCCTGTGGGTCGTCATCGCGTTTGCATTGCTATCGATGTTCAATTACTTTGGCCCGAAGGGTAAAACCGACCCGGCCATGACTTATACGAATTTCATCTCGGCCATCAATCAGGGCACCATTCGCCAGGTGAACATGGATGGCGACGTCATCAGCGGCATGATGACGGATGGGGATCGGTTCACCACCTACAACCCCGGTGATCCACACCTGATCGACGACCTTCTCAAGAATCATGTCGATATCAAGGTCATCCCCCCGGAGCGACCCTCCTTCCTGATGCAATTGTTCATGGCCACCTTCCCGATGTTGCTGCTCATCGGCGTCTGGGTCTACTTCATGCGGCGCATGCAGGGCGGCGCGGGTGGCGGCGCGATGAACTTTGGCAAGAACAAGGCCAAGCTCATCGAAGAAGACAAGGTCAAGGTCACCTTTAACGATGTCGCCGGTTGTGATGAAGCCAAGGAAGATGTCCAGGAAATGGTCGACTTCCTGCGTGATCCCAGCAAATTTCAGAAGCTGGGCGGCATGATCCCGCGCGGCGCCCTGATGGTGGGTCCGCCCGGTACCGGTAAAACCCTGATCGCTCGCGCCATCGCTGGCGAGGCCAAGGTTCCCTTCTTCTCGATCTCCGGTTCCGACTTCGTGGAAATGTTCGTGGGCGTCGGCGCATCCCGCGTGCGCAGCATGTTCGAGGAAGCCAAGAAGCGGGCCCCCTGCATCATCTTTATCGACGAAATCGACGCCGTCGGGCGCCAGCGCGGCGCTGGTCTGGGCGGCGGTCATGATGAGCGTGAACAAACCCTGAACCAACTACTGGTGGAAATGGACGGATTCAGCGGCAACGAAGGCATCATCATCATCGCGGCCACCAACCGTCCCGACGTTCTCGACAAAGCCCTGTTGCGCCCCGGTCGCTTCGATCGCCAGATCACCGTGGGCCTGCCCGACCTGCGCGGCCGTCAGCAGATTCTGGGTGTCCACATGAAGCGTGTACCGGTTTCCAATAACGTGGAGACGGATTGGCTGGCTCGTGGCACGCCTGGCTTCTCCGGCGCCGATCTTGCCAACCTGGTCAACGAAGCCGCCCTGTTTGCCGCCCGCCGCAACAAGAAGCAGGTGGAAATGGATGATTTCGAAAAAGCCAAGGACAAGATTCTCATGGGCGCGGAGCGCAGAACCGCCGTCATGAGCGAGGAAGAAAAGCTGGTCACCGCGTATCACGAGGCGGGTCACGCCATTGTCGGCCGTTTGGTGCCGGAACACGACCCGGTTTACAAGGTCAGCATCATTCCGCGTGGCCGGGCCCTGGGCATCACCATGTTCCTGCCGGAAAAGGATCAGTACAGCATGAGCAAGCAGAAGCTGGAAAGCCAGATTTCCAGCCTCTACGGCGGCCGGCTCGCCGAAGAGATCATCTTCGGCAGCGAGAAGGTTACCACTGGCGCCCAGAACGATATCGAGCGCGCCACCCAGTTGGCCCGCAACATGGTCACTCGTTGGGGTCTTTCCGAACGTCTGGGGCCGTTGGCTTACAGCGAGGAGCAGGGCGAGGTCTTCCTGGGACGGTCGGTCACGCAGACGAAGTCCGTTTCCGAGGAAACCGCCCATCTCATCGACGAGGAAATCCGCTCGGTCATCGACCGCAACTACGAGCGCTCCGACCGTCTGTTGCGTGAAAACCTCGACAAGATGCACCTCATGGCCGAGGCGCTGATGAAGTATGAAACCATCGACCGCCACCAGATCGACCAGATCATGGACGGCCGGGTGCCCAGCCCGCCCAAGGACTGGATCAGCACCCCATCCTCCGGCGCTGGCAGTGAAGGCGGCGCGGCGAAGGACACGGCCGAGATCGCCCCCATCGGCAAGACGGCGACCTCTCACTAAGTCGTCCTGAACGAAACGGCCCTCCGGGAACAAATCCCGGGGGGCCGTTTTTTTATGTCCGCGTGATGCCTACGCGCCAGCGTATGCGATTAAAATACCCTGACTCATCATCCACCCCGCATCATGTCCAAAGACCCATCCCCCACGCCAGTCAGCCCCCCCTTCCTGGAAGAGGCCAAGGCCTTGGCGCGCGCGCACCAGAAACCCGGACAGACCAAGGAACAAACCCGGCTCATCGCCCAAGGGATTGCCAAGGGCATCGAGCAATACAAGCGACAGCAGAGCGCCAAGGCCCGTGAACGGGACAAGTCGCGCAAGCGAGTGGAAAAGCTCAGACAGGCCAACGACGAACCGCCCAGGGCCTTCGACCCGACCTCTCCGGACCATGAAACCACGACCCGAGCAAACCACGGCCCCTTGCTGCTGGGCGGCGGTGTCTTTGCCCTGCTGTCGATGGCTCTGGCCCTGTTGCTCCTCAAGGGCTGGAGCGTGACGATTGCCGGCTGGCTCGTACCTTTCTGGCTAGCGGGCGGATGGATGCTGGCGTTGGCGGGGTTGGCCGCCTGGCTGGTGACCCATGCCCTTCGTAACCCATAACTTCCCCGAGAATCCCATCGATGAAAATTTTGTCCGCCATCATTCTGGTCTTTCTGATTGCCAGCCTCTCCTACCTCATGTTCGGCAAACTGGGGATTCCCGAGGGCGTTACCGCCGTCAAGGGATTCGATGTCAATCGTTTTACCGGAACCTGGTACGAGATCGCCCGCCTGGATCATGGCTTCGAAAAGGGCATGAGCCATGTCACCGCCGAGTACAGCCTGAATCCGGATGGAGATTTGAGAGTCATCAACAAGGGATTCGACACCAAATCAGGCAAATGGCAAAGCTCCGAAGCCAAGGCGAAATTCATTGAATCGCCCGATGTGGGCCGCCTCAAGGTCTCCTTCTTCGGACCGTTCTATGGCAGTTACAACATCATCGACCTGGACGAGAAGGATTACTCCTATGCCATGGTGACGGGTCCCAGCACACGTTTTTT
>Ga0194119_10006276_pt1 | contig 17304 bp, 10 predicted proteins | sample TA2MahC100mmetaG_FD_148620 | JGI IMG/M metagenome (GOLD analysis project Ga0194119, IMG submission 148620) | Freshwater microbial communities from Lake Tanganyika, Tanzania - TA2015018 Mahale Deep Cast 100m | ecosystem: Environmental > Aquatic > Freshwater > Lake | place: Tanzania: Lake...
ACGGTCGGACGAATCGCAGTGCCGAGGGATGGCGCCAGTGTTACTTACTAATGGGTTGTTCATAAATTGGTTGTTGGATAGGCGAATAAAAACCTACCCTTTGCCTATGGAACATGTTTGCTGTTCTCAGGCTGAGCTTTTCTTTTGAGCAATCTCTGCCTGCAGGACATTCCCTTACCGCGTTTCCGTCATCCTCTCGACGACCCACTGGTAATCGGGATCGTTTGCGGTCGTGTTCACCGGCCACTTGATCCCACTCGGCCGGGAAGGCCATTGGGTGCTGGCACTCCTCCACCGCCGAATCTCCGAGTGCCCGTCGGCGAAGGAGAACCCTGCCGCGCCACCGTGGTAAGAAGCTGGCACGTTGACCCAGCGCGGCGTTCCGATCGAGAAGAAGAGGCACAAGGCGTCGTCAATGCTGTCCGGATGCTCATCCATGATGACGAAAATCTGGCTCGGCCGCAGAAAGTCCGTCATCTTGAAGTACTGGCGGTAATCCGGATTGGCCTGGTTGACTCCGCCGGGCGCATCCCAGCCGAGATCGCCCACGTGCCCGTTCATCGAGGTGCTCCGCACGCGGGCCGTGAAGCCGGCGCGTTGTTGGGCGGGCGCCAGCACCCGGTCCGCGGGACAACGATAGATACTCAGGGACATGCTGACGTAGGGCGCCAGTTTGGCCTCGGTGATGTAGGCCGTGTTCGTAATCTCCGGCTCCAGCCCCCAACTCATGCAGGCGTTGACCCAACTGTCGCGTTGGGATTTGATCTGCGCAATCCCGTGATTGTTCACCAGCTTTTCGGCGTGGTCGTCGGCGTACATGATCCAACCCAAGGCCAGTTGCTTGGTGTTGCTCATGCACTGGGTGGCCTGCGCCTTGATCTTGGCCTTGCCCAGGGCCGGCAAGAGGAGCGATGCGAGGATGGCAATGATCGCGATCACCACCAGCAATTCGATGAGGGTGAATCCGTCCGTCCCGACCCGCGGATTGCGCGGGCTGAGAAGTCGGTTCCGCGCGCAATCAATCAAGTTGGCTTGCATAACGATTCGAGGTCTCAGCGGGCGTGGCCGCTCGCCTCAACCGGAAGGGTGAGCCAGAACCACCCGGCCACCCTCCGGATCCTAACTTTGATCGATGCCTTGAGGTCAATCATTGTTTGAGCCGGAAATACGACTGCGTGTTCGTCGGTGACACAAGGTATGGGCTGGCTGCGCCCAACACGTCGTTCCACGGTCCCGTGACCGCCCTGGCCGACTGAAGAACCGCGGTGGCGGTCCAGGTGATCACGAGATTCCCGCGTTGGGGCGCGATGGCGATTTGCGGCTGGTCAACCGCGCTCTCTGAGGCATCGAGGCCTGACGGGACATACGTCGAGTTCGTGGTCATCAACAGTTTGTCCGCGATGAAACCGTCTTCCCGCATCCAGATCGTGACGATGTGTTCGCCCGGAGTCAGCACCTCGAAGGTCGCCGGTACGCCATCGAGCGTCGACTGAGACCATACGAAGCCGGCACCTCGGGGGAAGGTGCCAATCCGATCACTGGTGGCGGGGAGCGTGTTATCCAAGCCCACGTTGACCGAGTCGTCGGCGCTCGGTCCCGGCGCGCTGTCTCCCAGTCCACGCAACCAGACATAATGTGTGCCGGTGGTGACGAACAGAACGCGGAAATCCAGGCGCGGACTTATTTCGGTGTTGATGTTCACGTTGCGGCCCGTGTTGGGCAGGGCCTGCATCGCCCCGCTACCCGAGAATCCTGCGATCGCCTTTGTAAATACCCACTCCGTCCCACCAGAGGGAATGTTGCGGTTGGCGTGTTCCGCTTCAAGGACAACCAAAGCATTCGGTCCGGTATCTTGCTTGCGCGGCGGTGGCAATGCGGTGTTGATCGCCACTCGCGAGTTTGGGGCAATGGCGTTACCGACAAGGTCCACCAGGTTGTTAACCGTCAGCGTGTAGTTCACGCGGGACGCCAGACCCGACACGTCGAGCACCACCTCATTCAACGCCGTTCCTTGGGACGCAATGTTGACCGTCGCGCCGTTGTTCATCGAGTAATTCCCCGCTGAACCCGGGGGCACGGCTTCGGAAAACGTCACGACAACCTGGCTGGAGTTGAAGAAATTCAGCGCGGCGGACAAGAGCGTGGGCGCAAACGCGTCGAACGCATTGGGCTGCACCACGATGCTCGGCAACCCCGTGGCTTTGATCAGCACGTAGTCCACGTTCATGAACTCTCCGGGGATCGGTGCGTTCCCATCACCCGCGAAAGCCCGGGTGCTGCCGGCGACGATGCCCGCGTGCCCTTGGCGCATACCTTCGATCGTGCTGGCAAAATCCCAACGCCCGCCCCACGTTTCCGGCTCGGGAGTATCGCCGTCCGCCAACCACATTTTCGCCAAGGCGTCGGGCCCGGTCGAACTGAACTCTTGGCGCAAACGGATCCAGTACCAGGTGTCGTTGCTCCAAGTGAACGCAGTCGTGTCGGTGTCATCCGTGTAGAATCCGGGACCCCAAGCAAGCGAGGGACGCAGGAATTGGGCGTGCCGCAGCGGAAACCCGCCCGGCGTCGCGTAGGTCGTATTCCGGAACAAAGCATAGATGCCCGCATCACTCGTCACCACGTGCCCACTCACACCCACGCCACCCTTCAGCGCGTCACCGCTCGTGGTGTCCGAAGGCACGCCGGTCAGGAGAACTCGCGCCAGGACTTCCTGATTGATCAAGTCGTAGCCGCCAGCCGGGCGATATTGCAGGGTCGGGGCTTCGCGATTCGCCTTACCGACCTGGAGATACCCGCCGACGCCGGAGCCGATCTGGGTGAAGGCCTGGCCGCTCTCCGCAATGCTCCCCGGTGTCCCGAGCCAATTGGCGTCCAACGCCGGCCCGAAGAAGTCGTCCTGGTAACCGTTCACCGTGGTGCCGATTTCGTACGGGGTCAACGGCGCCAAGCTGATGGCGATTTGCGAGTTCGGCAGAATCGTGTTGCCGAACAAATCTTGCACCTGGTTCACCGTGAGGGTCCGCTTCGCTCCATTCGGGATGGCGGGTGAAACCGTGAGCACAATCGTCCGGGCATCGGCGCCCGCGGCTGCGCCGGTGACCCCCGTGCCACCGTCCATCGTGTAATTGGTGGGAACCGTCGCATTGGAAACCGCCTCGGAGAACACCACCGTCACCTTCGTGTGGACTTGCAGCAGGCGGCGAGCGGAAACCAAGGTGGGCTTGCTGGTCTTGGGCACGACCGTCAGGGTCGCAGCGGTGCTGATCCGGTTGGTGACGCCGGGGATGGTGATGACCACTTGATACATCGCTCGATCATCCTCCAAGAGGGTCAGCGCGGGAGTCGTGTAGGACGGCGCGACGGCTGAGGGGATATTGGTGAAGCTGCCCCCGCCCAACGACTGGCGCTGCCACTGATAGGTCATGGCGGCATTGATGACGTTCGTCGCCGCGACGGTGAACGTGGCCGTGCGGCTTACCTCCGCCGTGGCATGGGTCGGCTGTTGGGTGATGCCGATGGTGATCGGGTTCACGGTCAGCGTGCCTTCACGGCTCACCACGTTGGTGCCCGGGACGGAAACGACCACGCGATACTTCGTGCCACTGTCGCCCACCTGAAGCGTCGGCGTCGTGTAATTGTCGATGTCGGTTCCCACCGGCTGCCAGAGGTTGCCGACTTTCTTCTGCCACTGATAAAAGATGAGCGGCCAGGAACTGCTGACGGCGACCGAGAAACTGGCGGTGCCGCCCGCGATGGCCGTCGCGTTCTGGGGTTGCTGCGTGATCGTCAGCGTCAGGGCTTGCGTTGGCGTGGCGAAGGCCTGCGCGCCCGGCGTGATGATCGGCAACCCGTCCGCTTTGATCAGGACGTAGTCAAACCGGGCTTCGCCGGGCGAACCTGTCTTGGCGGCCCCGACACCCGCATAACCCCTGCGCACTTCGTCAATGAAATGGGCAAAGTTATACACCTGCGACCAATTGGCCGGCTCCGCCGTGTCCCCGTCCGCCAGCCAGACTTTGGCGAAACCATCGTTCACCCCGTCGCCGTCAAACTCCTGCCGCAGGCGCAGCCAGTACCAGGTTTCCTTCTGCCAGGTCTTGGGCGTCGTCGCGTCGGGTTCGTAAATCCCCGGCCCCCAGTTGATCCCGAACCGCACGAACAGGAAATGCCGCAGCGGGAAACGGGGCGGGCTGTTTCCCGAATTGTTCCGGAAAATCAAGTGCTGACCCTGGGCCGTGTTGGCGGCCACCCCGGCGCCGATGCCGTAATTGAAATCATACCCGACGCTGTCTGTGGTGATGCGAATGCGCGCCAGGATTTCCTGGGTGCTGTCATGGTAGGGCGTGTCCACCGGGCGATAGAGCAAGTGCGGGCTTTCATACGGCCCCGTGCCGGCGACCAACACGCCGTTGGCCTGGGTGAAAGGGTCGCCGCCCGGAACGGCCGCGATCCAATTCGTGTCGCGCGTCGCGCTGCTGAAATCATCCTGGAAGCCGTTCGTCGCGACCCCAAAATCGCTCGGCACCAGCGGCGAGGTTTGGATGGCGATCTGGGAATTATTCGCGATCGGTTGGCCGCCCCCGTTTTGCACGTTGTTGACCGTGAGCGTGTAGGCCGGCCCGGTCGGCATCGGCGAGGTCACCAGGATCACCGCGTTGGAGTTGCTCATCCCCGCGGCGCTCACGGTGACGCTATTGTTGATCCCGTAGTTCAGGGTGTTGGTGGCGGTCGCCTGGGTCACCGCTTCCGAGAAGACGACTTTGACCTGCGTGTGATCCACGAAGCTTCGGCGGGCCGACAGCAACGTGGGCTGGGCGGAAGCAGACGACACGACCGCCAGGACCATGGCAGCGGCGAGGGGGAGGGAGGACAGTTTTTTCACAGGCGGCGCGTTTTTTGATCAATGACCTCAGCGAGAGGTTGATTACTCTACGGAATGCTGTGAACTAAAACGAGCAGAGCGGCGGCTTTTGAACCTTAGCTCGCGCCGCTCTGCGGTCGAAGTCTCGCGGTCCTTTTTCCGTCTCTTTACCCACAAATTGTGCTATGGACCCCTATTTCGATTTCAGGCGGAAGAAACGGATCCCCGAATTGATTTTCGCTTTGTAGCCGCTGGAGGCACTCGGAACTACGGTCCAACCCGACGGAAGACTACTGGTTGTCTCCAAGTTGTAATTGCTTCCCTCCCACGTCAACGTCACCTCACCACCTGCCGCGGCAAAGGCAATGGTGGGCGGTTTGGTCACGATATCACCCGACGTGATTCGGATATTGTCGAAGGCCACGATTTCGTTCCAGAAGGTCGAATTGGACTCAAATCGCACGACCAATTTCGTGGCGTCGGCCGGGATGTCGTAAGTGAAATCCTTCGCAACAATTCCGATTCTTTTCGTGTAGTCCTTGCTCTCCACTCCGTTCTTGAGCATCTCAATGTAAAACTTCTCAGAACCGGTGGGCGCCCCGTATCGAGCAAGCTCAACGAACTCAGAAGGCCCGGCGCCGTCCGGATCGATCTTGATGGAGAAGAAATCGTCCGCTCCGGCATCGAAATCCACTTCGGTCGCCGCCAAGGCGAAGGTCAACTTAACTTTCGGTTTGCCCGCGACGTTGACTTCTTTGAGCGTGAGACTCCGGGGCGTGTCAATGGTATTAAAGGTGCCGTCGGAAATATTTGGTTCGTTGAGGTCCGCTCCCGCCCAAAATGCGGTGCCTTCCATCCCGCTGATCAGACCTCCCAGCAGTTGCACCCCCTTCTCGGTGACCACCACGAACGGCCGGGTGCCAACAGTTCCGGTTTCCGGGTTGGTGTATTGATACGAAGCCACGACCACGGATCCGGGAGGCAGCCCGAGCCCAGGGGCATCAAACGGCTGTTCTTGGCTGACGAACTTAAACGTGGCGGGCAGACCCGCCGCGACGGGATGAGCCGCACTTTCAATCTTGATAACTCCGGGATCAAGATTGACGTCAATCAGTCCGCGCGTGGAGAGCAGCAAATCGCCCGTGAGATCGTGGGCGAACGACAACATAGGCACGGGTGCCGTGGCCAACCGGATCGGATCGCCGCCCGTGCTGGAGTTGATAATCAAATCCACCTTTTGGGCCGTGATTCGAGCCGCCAGCGCTTCGTTGGTGTCGTCGTCAATTACGGTATGCCCCGCAGCCGTCAACCTCTCGACGAGATACATATCGCCCAAGTCAGACTCACCGGTTCCATGTGGAGCGCTGAACATGATCACCATGTTCTTCTTGCCCGCGGTCAGCCAACCGATCACGGAATCGAGGAGTTTCTTGCCGTCGGAGGTGAGTGACGCGGGATCCAGCCGGTGGTTAAACGAGATGACGGCCCGCCGCGCCGGTGCGGGAAATGGGACCCCCACGACTTCACCCTTGGCCACCACTTCCGTGCTGCGATTCCAGTAGGAGGAACCACCGGGCACCGGGTTAGCTTGGCCGTTCTTCGGCACGAAACCGCGGCCTTCAGTGGTGTAGCGAGCCCCTTCGCCCTCAGTGTTGAAATTTTCTACATAGAGGACGTTGCCCGCCGCAGGAGGAGTGACAGGCGGCGGCGTGCTGCCACCGGTCACGCCCGCCGCGTAATCGATGGTTTGAAGGACTAACTGTTTGCCAGCAGCAGTTAGATTGGCGAAGTCGAGGGGAGTGTTGAAATCCGGCGCGGCATTCTGGCCGAGGAACAAGCCGATGCGTTTGTTTGGCGCCACGCTGCCATCGGAAAGTTTGTCGCCCTTCTCATACACGAAGATCGTGGGAAACGCGCCGTTCTCTTGCACGCTGGCTACCACATCTGCATCGGCGGAAACCAAGCCGAAGTTAAGGCTGTAGAGATCGTTGTAAACTTTCACCTTGCCGGTGAAACCCTTGGCGATGGGATGGTCCGGCTTGCGGATGTAAAGCGCATCGCGCCCTGGAACTTGACTCTGTCCGATTACTCCATAATCTTCCGTATCTCCTGATATTGTGATGATTAGATCGCTTCGAATTCTGGCCGCGTGTTGTCTCTCCGCGGAAGCAGGACTATCTGCGGAAGTTCCCGCCAGCGCTGGCCTTGAGTTCTTCGAAAAGAAAATTCGCCCCGTTCTCGCCGAGCACTGTTACGAGTGCCACTCGCATCAGTCCAAGAAGCTGAAAGCGGGCCTTTATTTGGATTCACGCGCCGGCGTCCTGCAAGGCGGCGACACCGGCGTGGCGGTGGTTCTCGGCGAACCGGACAAGAGCCGGTTAATCGAGGCGATTCGCCACACCAATTCGGACTTGCAGATGCCTCCTAAATCCAAACTGCCGGATCGCGTCATCGCCGATTTCGGGGAATGGATCAAGATCGGAGCGCCTTGGCCGGAGGAGAGCGCGCCGAAATCAGCGGAAACAACGAATTCGGAGGATGTGGAAAAGCGCAAACGCGAACACTGGGCTTGGCAACCCCTCCGCCCGGTGACACCGCCGACAGTAACGAATCCGCAGCTCACCCAGAATGCCGTCGATCAGTTCGTCTTGGCGAAGTTGGAAGAAAAAGGGATGTCGCCAGCGCCGTCGGCCGACCGCCGGGCTTTGATTCGGCGAGCTTACTTCGATCTCATCGGCTTGCCGCCAACCACCGAAGAAATCGAGGCTTTTGTGCAAGACAAATCCTCTGGTTCCTTTGCCAGGGTAGTTGATCGTCTTCTCGCTAGTCCTCATTATGGCGAACGGTTCGCGCGGCATTGGTTGGACGTTGCCCGCTACGGCGAAGACCAAGCGCACAGTTTTCAACCGCGTATGTATCCGCAAGGCTTCCGTTACCGAGACTGGCTGGTTCGAGCGTTCAATGATGATCTCCCATACGACCGTTTTGTAATGGCTCAAATCGCCGGCGATCTTCTGGGCGAGGACAATCCCGGCGAACGTTTGCCCGCGCTTGGCTTCTTCGCCTTGGGACCGGTTTATTACGGCGATCGGAAAATGTTCGATCAATTGGACGACCGCATTGACACGCTCACGCGGGGTTTCCTTGGCTTGACAGTCGCTTGCGCGCGTTGTCACGACCACAAATTCGATCCGATCTCGACCAAGGATTATTATGGGCTGGCGGGCGTTTTCTCGAGCAGCGAATATGTCGAAGAACCGCTGGCCCCAAAGGTGGTCGTCGAAGCCTACGACAAAGCTCAAGCAGCGATTCAGTCGGGCACGAAAGAGATCGACAAGCTGCTCGACGACGAAGCGGCTCGAATCACCAAGAGTCTGCCTGCGGAGATTTCGCGCTACATGCTGGCGGCCTGGAAAGTTCACAATCAACGAGCGAACGATCCGAAAAAGCCGGTCGAGCCCATTGCCAAGGCGGAAGGATTGCAGACTCCAATTCTCGACCGCTGGGTGAAATATTTGGCGCCGCAGACGAATGCAGCGAAAGTGCATCTCGCTCGATGGAACGAGCTATTTGGCAAAGAGAACAAGGACCTTTCAGCGGATGAGGCAGCGGCAGGCGAAGCTCGCAAAGTTGCCGAAGGTTTTCAAAAGTACGTTTTGTCCATCGCCAAGTTGCGCGACGCGCTTGACGAAACGCATAACGCAGCCGTTGCCGTCGCCGGTGAGAAGGAGAAAGACAAAGTCGTGCGCCCGGTGCTGGAAAAGGCGCAAGCGGCTATCTTCGATGAAATCCTCGGCAAAGACGGTTTGATGTCGGTCACAAGGAATCAGGTTGAAAGACTCTTGCCAGAGAATTCGAAGTCGCAGTTGGCCAAACTCCGGAGTGATCTAGATCGCACGAAGAAAAATGCGCCGCCGAAGTATCCGTTTGCGCACACGCTCAAGGAAGGTTCCAAGATCGCGAACATTCCGGTTTTGATTCGCGGGAATCAGGATGCGCCTGGCGAAGAAGCGCCGCGCCGGTTTCTGGCGCTGTTATGCAATGGCGAAACGTCAGCATTCACCAAAGGGAGCGGCCGTTATGAACTGGCCTGCGCCATCGCTGACAAGAAGAATCCTCTGACTCCGCGCGTGATGGTGAACCGGATTTGGCAGCATCATTTTGGACATGGGCTGGTTCGGACGCCCAGCAACTTTGGTCTTCTAGGTGAACCTCCAACACATCCCGAATTGCTCGATTACTTGGCCGATCAATTCATTCAGTCGGGTTGGTCGATCAAGTCGATGCACCGCCTCATGATGCTTTCGGCAACTTATCAGCGGAGCACGAAAGTGGATGCGCGCAACCACGAAACGGATCCCGAGAACAAACTGCTCTGGCGGATGAATCGGCGGCGCCTCGAGGTCGAGGTTTGGCGCGACGCGATGCTTTGCGTAGCTGGCAGCCTCGATCGAGCCGTAGGCGGACCGTCAGTTGGTTTGAATTCTCCAGCGAATCAACGAAGGACCTTCTATGGATCTGTAAGCAGGCATGACTTGGACTCGTTGCTCCGCTTGTTTGATTTCCCCGATCCAAACGTCACCAGTGATCAACGGACTGTCACGACCGTTCCATTGCAACAGTTGTTCGTGCTGAACAGCGAGTTCATGATTCGTCAAGCGAAGGCTTTGGCAAATCGGCTTGTCAATGCGAGCGATGAACCAGCCGAAACGCGGGTGCGAAAGGCGTTCATGTTGGTTTATGGCCGGCCGCCCTCGGAGGCAGAAACCAAGCTGGCGTTGGATTTTCTCGAGGGCTCGCCAAAGCAGTCGGAAAAGGCTGAACAAAGCGCAAGCGGAAGCGAGTTGTCGAAGTGGGAGCAGTACGCCCAAGTGCTTTTGAGCGCGAATGAATTCATGTATGTCGATTGAGCGGCGCGAAGAATGAATTCACCGCAGAGGAAACGCAGAAAGATAAGACAACAGATATAGTCTATGAACGAACCCGTTAATTCCTCCAAAGCAGGCCAGTCATTTCTTACCCGCCGTGAAATGCTCAGCCGGCTCGGCGGCGGGTTTGGCGCGCTGGCTTTGACGAGCGTGCTCTCCGATGGCGGTTGGTTGTCCTTGGCTGCCTCGGAATCGGCCCCCAAACATTCACTCGACCCGAAGCGGCCGCATTTTCCAGCGCGAGCGAAGCGCGTCATCTTTCTCTTCATGAACGGCGGGCCTTCGCATATCGACACTTTTGATCCCAAGCCAGCCATTGCCAAGTACGCGGGACAATTTCCTGAAGCCATCCAGAGCAAGACCGGCCGGAAGAAAGGAACAGGTTTGATGCCGTCGTCCTTTACCTGTCGCGCGTATGGCAAGAGTGGCCTCGAAGTCACCGAACTCTATCCCGAGGTGGCCGCTTGCATTGACGATATCTGTGTGATTCGTTCGATGCACACCGATAATCCAAATCACGAGCCGGCGTTGTTGATGATGAATTCCGGCAACATGCAGCCAATTCGGCCCTGCCTCGGTTCGTGGATCACTTATGGCCTCGGCACCGAAAACCAGAATCTGCCTGGCTTCGTGGCTCTTTGTCCGGGCAAACCGGTCGTCGGCCCACAACTCTGGAGCAATAGTTTTCTCCCAGGCATTTATCAAGGCACACACATCAACAATAAAGAGATCGATCCGAAGAAGATCATTCACGATCTTAACAATCGTTATCTCTCGCGTTCCGAGCAACGCGGCCAATTGGACCTTCTCCAACAGATGAACCGGCTCCACCTGGAACAGCGCGATCAAGACCCGCAGTTGGATGCGCGCATTTCGTCGCTGGAACTTGCCTTTAGAATGCAGTTCGAAGCTCAAGATGCGTTCGACATCAGCAAAGAATCGCCTGCCACACGCCAGATGTACGGTGAAGGCGAGTTCGCCAATGCTTGCTTGGTGGCGCGCCGTCTCGCCGAACGCGGCGTGCGGATGACGCAGATTTATTACGGCAACGGCCAGCCATGGGACGATCACGCCGATATCAACAATCACCGCGATCATGCTAAAAAGAGCGATCGGCCGATCGCGGCGCTCATCAAGGACCTCAAGTCACGCGGCCTTTTCGAAGATACGTTGGTCATTTGGGGCGGCGAATTCGGACGCACGCCTACTTCAGAAGGAGCCAAAGGACGCGACCACCACAGCCTCGGTTTTACGATGTGGCTCGCAGGCGGCGGCGTGAAAGGCGGGTTGGCCTGCGGCGCCACTGACGAATTCGGTTTCAAAGCGGTTGAAAACCGAGTTCATGTGCACGATCTCCATGCCACAATTCTTCATCTGATGGGACTCGACCACGAACGGTTAACGTACCATTATAGCGGCCGCGATTTCCGGCTGACGGATGTTCATGGCAAGGTGGTGGATGGCATTTTGGCTTAGAACGAGTGTGCACGGTTGAACCGCGCGGACCGGCGCCAGCAACATCAATCTCGGTTGCGACTTTATGACACAAGCTCTGCGTACATTCGTCATTACATCGGCACTAACGATGATCGTTTCCGGGCAAGCCGAGGACTGGCCCGAGTTTCGGGGCCCGACCGGACAAGGTCATTCTTCCAGCCGCAATCTGCCGAACGAATGGAGCAGCGCCAAGAACGTGGCGTGGAAGCAGGCCATTCCAGGACAAGGTTGGTCTTCCCCTGCCGTCGCTGCCGGCCGAATTTATCTGACAGCCGCCGTGCCTTCTGAAGGAGATTCGAATTATTCTTTGCGCGCGCTTTGTTTGGACGCAGACACCGGCAAGATTCGCTGGGATCAGGACATCTTCAGCCAAAGCCGGTCGGCGCCCGGCATTCACAAGAAGAACAGCCATGCCAGTGCCACGCCGATTTTGGAGAGGGACCGCCTCTACGTCCACTTTGGCCACCAAGGCACGGCTTGTCTTGATCTGAACGGAAAAGTCCTCTGGCGCAACAGCGACCTAAAGTACAATCCGGTTCACGGCAATGGCGGCTCGCCCTGCTTGACCGACGACGCCTTGATCTTCAGTTGCGACGGAGCAAGCGACCCGTTTGTGGCCGCATTGGATAAACGCGATGGAAAAGTTCTGTGGAAGGTGGACCGCATCTCAAACGCGGACAAAAAATTCTCCTTCAGCACTCCACTCCTAATTACGGTAAACGGGCGCAAGCAAGTGATCAGCCCCGGCAGCAATGTCGTCTGCGCTTTCGATCCAAAAACCGGCCAAGAAATCTGGCGAGTCCGCTACGATGGATATTCGGTGATTCCGCGACCGGTGTTCGGCCATGGCCTAATCTATATCGGCACTGGATTTGACCGCCCGAACGTCATGGCTATCCGCGCCGACGGCGCCGGCGATGTCACGAGCACACATGTCGCTTGGACTACCAGCCGCGGTGCGCCCAACACACCGTCGTTACTTTTGGTGGGCGAGGAGTTATACATGGTTTCGGACTCGGGGATTGCCAGTTGCCTCGACGCGAAGACCGGGCGCTCGCATTGGCAAGAGCGCGTTGGCGGCGACTGCTCGGCTTCGCCTGTGTACGCCGACGGAAAGATTTACATCCAAAACGAGACTGGCCTGGGCGTTGTCTTGAAAGCCGGCAAGACATTCCAGAAGCTGGCTGAGAGCGCATTGAACGAACGCACCCTTGCCTCATATGCGGTCGCCGACAGCGCACTTTTCATCCGAACGGATCAGCATCTTTACAAGATTGCAGCGCAGTAATTTCTTGTAGGACAGGCGCCTCGCCTGTCTCGCGACCAGCAGTCAGCCAAGTTCGCATCCGGCCGCGGAGAGTGGGCGACGGAACTGAGAGACATCAAGAGTGAGACAGGCGAGACGCCTGTCCTGCTTCATCAGATTTTGTTCGTAAGGAATCAATGTCCCGCTAATATTCGCCACATGATCCCGAAGACGTTTTCCTCTAATCCGATTTTCCCACGTCGCAATCACTCATTGGCTGGCGCAGTGTTCGCCACTCTCGCGTTAGCTTGCGCCCAGTTCGCCAGCTCTTCGCACGCTGATGGTCCACGTGTCTTGCCGCAAGGAACGCTGCCCAATGACAAGCGTCTGCAACCACCGAAGGACCTCGACGGCTATTTCCCATTTCAAGTTTCCAAGACGCCCGAAGAATGGAGCAAACGCGCGGAACGCGTGCGGCAGCAGATTCTCGTCTCGCAGGGATTGTGGCCGATGCCAACGAAAACGCCGTTGAATCCGGTGATCCACGGCAAGATCGAGCGCGATGATTATACGGTCGAGAAAGTCTATTTCGAGAGCGTTCCTGGATTTTTCGTCACCGGTAATCTGTATCGTCCCAAGGGCAAAAGCGGCAAACTGCCCGGCGTCTTATGCCCGCACGGACATTGGACTAATGGACGTTTCACGGACGCTGGGGTTGAAGGCGTTCGCAAGGAAATCGCGCAAGGCGCCGAGAGATTTGAAGAAGGCGGACGCAGCCCGTTACAGGCCCGTTGCGTCCAGCTTGCTCGCATGGGCTGTGTCGTCTTTCACTACGACATGATCGGTTACGCAGACAGCCAGCAAATCTCTTTCGAGCTGGCTCATCGATTCGCCAAACAGCGGCCGGAAATGAACGCGGCTGAGAATTGGGGCCTTTACAGTCCTCAAGCTGAAGCGCATTTGCAAAGCGTGATGGGACTCCAAACCCTCAATTCGATCCGCTCGCTCGATTTTCTTCTGAGCCTGCCCGAAGTCGATCCGCAGCGTATCGCGTGCACGGGCGCCAGCGGCGGCGGAACTCAAACCTTTCTGCTGAGTGCCATCGATCCGCGCGTGGCCGTTTCCTTTCCTGCCGTCATGGTTAGCACGGCGATGCAAGGCGGCTGCACTTGTGAGAATTCCTGCCTGCTGCGCGTCGGCGCCGGCAACATTGAATTTGCCGCGCTGTACGCACCGAAGCCGCTTGGGATGACTTCAGCCGACGACTGGACGAAAGAAATGACCACGAAAGGTTTTCCAGAACTGCAGCAGCATTACAAAATGATGGGCGCCGCCGACAAGGTCATGCTGAAAGCGTTGGTTCACTTCGGACACAATTACAATGCCGTCAGTCGCGGCGCGCTCTACGGTTGGGTGAACAAACATTTTAAGCTTGGATTTTCGGAGCCGATTCTCGAAAGCGATTACAAGCGGTTGACTAAGGAGGAAATGTCGGTCTGGGATGATAAGCATCCGAAGCCTGAGGGTGGTCCCGAGTTCGAGCGGAAGCTATTGCGCTGGCTCACCGAAGATTCAGCGACGCAGTTGAAGGAAATGGCGCCGGCCCAAGACCAGAAAACAGTGGCGCCGGCGATGAATATTTTGATCGGACGAAATCTGGCTGAAGCTGGCGACGTCGAATGGGACCTTAAGGAAAAGAAGGATCGCGGCGGATACCTCGAGATGTCCGGCTTGTTACGGAATACAACTCATGGCGAGGAATTGCCCATCGCCTTCCTCTATCCCAAGCAATGGAATGGACAAAGCATTGTATGGTTAGACGAACGAGGCAAATCGGGATTGTTCACTGCTCGCGATGCGGAACCTCAAGAAGAAATCCGCCGTTTACTCGACGCTGGCGCAACTGTCATCGGAGTGGACTTGCTTTACCAAGGAGAATTTCTAGCCGATGGCAAGCCCGCCGCCAAAACACGTCGCGTCAAAAACACGCGCGAATCTGCCGCCTATACTTTCGGCTATAACCACACGCTCTTTGCGCAACGTGTCCACGACATTCTTACCGTCGTCAAGTTTGTCCGCAACTACGAACGCAAAACCAAGACGCTGCATCTCGTTGGTCTCGGCGCGACCGGACCTTTAGCGGCGGCGGCTCGAGCGCAGGCGTCCGACGCGATCGATGGAGCCGTCATCGAGACGAACGGGTTTCGCTTCGCCAAAGTCACTGACATTCACGACGTCAATTTTCTCCCGGGCGCCGCCAAATACGGAGACGTGGCGGGAATGATCAAGTTGGGCAAGGAGATTCCGATTCTGCTATTGGACGAGCCGCAGCAAGGCGAACCCAAGGCAACACGAGCTTCCGCGGTTCGATGGCTCCTTTCTCGGAATTAACTGAGAATGAAGCGTCCTTCACTTTGGAGCCGTCGCGCGTTTGTCACGACTGCAGCGCGATCGGCGGCTGCAATCGGATTGGGAGCGGGCTCGCTTCCAGCGGTTGCAGCTCCGTATGTCAAAGGATCAGCGAAGCCATCGCGGCGGAAGAGAATCGCGATCCTTGCCACAGAGGTCCGCAGATACTCTCACGCTCAGCATTTCATTGATCGTTTCCTCGAAGGTTACGGCTGGCAAGGCAATCATTATCGCCCGCGCGTGGAGTTGGTTTCCCTGTACGTCGATCAATTTCCGCAAGGCGATTTGAGCCGGGATCGCGAGCGCCGGCATGGCGTAAGGATTTTTCCGTCGATCAGCGAAGCGCTCACGCTCGGCAGTTCGAAGCTGGCGGTTGACGGCGTTTTGATCATCGCCGAACACGGATGATATAGTCGCAATTCGAAGGGCCAGGTGCTTTATCCGCGCTACAAGTTCTTCAAAGAGGTCGTAAAGGTATTTGAATCCAGCGGCCGTTCGGTTCCGGTATTCAATGACAAACATCTTTCAACCGACTGGAAAGAATCCGTCGAATTGGTCGAGGATTCCAAGCGGCTTGGCTTTGCGTTCCTGGCCGGCTCTTCACTGCCCGTGACCTGGCGGATTCCGTCGATTGAGATGCCGTTGAATACGGTGCTGGAGGAAAGTGTTTGTGCCTGTTATGGCGGCGTCGATTCCTACGACTTTCACGGGTTCGAAACGGCTCAATGCATGTCCGAGCGACGCGCCGGTGGTGAAGTTGGAGTTCGTGCCGTTCACGCCGCGAGAGGCGAGAAGGTCTGGGAGTTATTGGCAGCCCGCGAGAAAACAGCAAATCTTCTCTTGGCTGCATTGGCGCGCAGTCACACGTTGCGAGCCCCGTCGGGACACACGCACGCTGTGCCAAAGCTAGAGTGGATTCGCCAAGCGAGCCCCAACACGGTTGCCTATTTCATCGGGCACCTCGATGGGTTCAAGACCACGGTTTTTCTGCTCAACGGCGTAACGCAAAACTCGCAACGTCATTATCTCGTGCAGGATTTCACCTATGCTGGGCTGGCGAAGCGGAGCGGCCAAATCATTTCCTGCCAAATGCACCTCCCAATGCCGCCGCGGCAAACCACGTTCGCCGACTTCTTCAACCCGCTGGTGCATCATATCGAGGAGACGATCCTGGCGAACACGGTCTCGTATCCTGTCGAGCGGACATTGCTCGCCACGGGAATGACGCTTTTTGGCGTCGAATCGCTGCACCGCGGCCAAACGGAGATCGCCACGCCGGAACTTAAGGTGGCGTATCGAGTTCCCAAGGGCTCGACTTATTGGAGGACGTGACCGCGTGAGGACGTTGAAGAAAATTGCGGTCGTGGCGGAGGATTACGCGCTGCAAACTCCGGCGCAGCAGCTCGTCGATCGGTTTCTGATCGGTTATCCCGCAGATGGAGCATTCCACCGTCCGAAAGATTGCGAGATTACGATTTATCTCCGCGATTCCGCGGACAATCGCGAGCTTGATCAGCGATCCCGCGAATTCGGCTTAAGGCGCGCGTCTGATCTTGCCGCCGCTCTGTTGGATGCCGACGGCGTCATGATCTTTGGGAAGGGAGCTGCGATTAACCCAGACTCAGCTCTGCTCCGCGAGACTATCCAACGGGCGCGCCCTGGCAGCGCTTGCTTTGTTTATGGCGCTTTGAGCTCGACACTGGAAGCTGCGAAACAGTTGGCCGGGCTGGCTGAAAAGCAAAGAGTGCCTCTGATGGCCGGCACATCTCTACCCTTTACGTGGCGTTTGCCTTCAGGCGATTTAGCCTTAGGAACACGACTCAAGGAGGCATTGATCGTCATTCAAGGTCTCCCACTCAAAGCTGAGTTGGACGGTTTGGATGGACTGCTGCCGCTGATTGCGCGGCGCCGCGGTGGAGAGTCGGGAATTCGCCAACTGCAGAGTTTTAAGGGCTCGGCCCTTTGGCGCGCAGGCGACGAGAGAGTCTGGTCATGGAAACTTCTGGCATCAGCTTTGTCGCGCTCAAATTCTCCGCAGGGCGATCCCGTGAAAGACGGGCGCACGCAAGACCTTGCCGGTTTGGGGTTGGTCCCGAAACTCGCCCGCGATCCGAGAGGATGGGTTCTGGAGCACCACGATGGACTGAAGTCCACAATCCTGGTGCTGGATGGAGTCGTGGCCGATTACAACTTTGCCCTCGAAGCGCGCGACGGAACAATCACTTCAGCTCAGATCTATCGTCCGCCTGCTCCCGCCCAACATGAGTTTAGCCAACTGGCCGAAGGCATTGAGGATTTTTTTCGCACCGCAAAGACTCGTTGGCCGACTGAGGCGAGCATCCTAACGGCGGGACTCCTTGAGG
>Ga0194119_10006279_pt1 | contig 17297 bp, 11 predicted proteins | sample TA2MahC100mmetaG_FD_148620 | JGI IMG/M metagenome (GOLD analysis project Ga0194119, IMG submission 148620) | Freshwater microbial communities from Lake Tanganyika, Tanzania - TA2015018 Mahale Deep Cast 100m | ecosystem: Environmental > Aquatic > Freshwater > Lake | place: Tanzania: Lake...
CTGACGCTGGCGTAGGGTTCGCCGGTGCCCTCGTGCTTCAGGCGCAGGCTGGCGGGCGCCGTGCCGAGCGGCAGGAAGGCGGTGGCACCCTTGGGCAGGGTCTGCCAGTCGACCACGCGCCCCTCCCCGCCCAGCACCGCGTAGCTCCTGCCCGTGGGCCTGGCGGCCTCGAACAGGCGAGCGTAGCGTTCCAGGGCCAGAGTGCCCCAGGCGTTGGCGGTGGTGGTGTTCCAGCGGTTGAGCTGCTGGCGGCCGAGCACGCCCATGACCAGCTTCGGCAGGCGCTCCCGCCAGGCCGGTTGCGACATCACCGCGAGCAGGGCGCGCACCGCGTTGGTGTCGGCGGAGGCGAGCATCCACCAGAGGCCGTCGCGCTCCTCGTTGGCGATGTTCAGGCGTTTTCCGGACTGCGTGAAGCGCGCCTCCAGGGCTTCCAGGGCTTCCCGCTGCCAGGCCTCGCGCGCGGGCAGGGCGGGGCCGAAGCGCAGCGCGTCGAGCCAGTCGACCAGCACCGAGGTGGGCCATAGCCGGGGCTCGGGCTTGACGGTGGCGAACTGGCCGGGCGTGGCCTTGCCGGCCCGGGCCAGGGCGGCGAGCGCCGCCAGGCGCGGCGGCAGGGCCTGTTCCCAGGCCGGCCGGGAGAGTTCCAGGCGACCTTCCAGGTAGTCCGCCAGGGCGCGTTCCATGCGGCTGCGGGCGTCCGCCGGCAGGCTCCAGCCGGCCTCGTGGGCCAGGGCCAGCAGGTAGGCGGTGAGGCCGACGCTGCCGCGACCGTTGCCGGGGAAGAAATTGGCCAGGCCGTTGTCCGCCAGGTAGGCGGGCAGGTTCGCCAGCAGGCCCTGCCAGAGCTTTTCGTCGCGGGTCGCCACGGCTTTCGAGGCCTGCTGTTCCAGGCAGGCGAAGGCATAGCGGCGCATGTAGTCGCGCAGACCGGTCTGGCCGTCGAGCAGGCTCGCCGCCAGGGTGGCGCGCAGTTCGGCCTTGATCGCGCCGGCGGGGGCGGCGACCGGGATGTCGAGCTGCTTGTCCAGGCGTTGCAGGCTGGCCGACTGCACGCGCAGGGGCAGAGCGGGCTCGATGCGCTGCTTCGCCTTGAGGGCATCCTTGAGCCTGCCGTCGATCTCCCGCGCGTGCAGGGTCCAGGCGATTTCGCTGGCGCCGTCGGGCACCGTCACCGGCCAGGTGACTTCCTTGCTCTCGCCGGCGGTCAGGTCGAGCGTGCGCCCCGGCAGGTCCTTGAGGCCGGTTGCCTCGGCGCGCACCTCCACCCGCATGCCGCGGTCACTGCCGTTGCGTAGCGTGAAGGCGGCCTGGAAGCGGTCGCCTTCACGCGCCACCGGCGGCAGGCCGGCAATGAGCTGCAAGTCCTGGGTGGAGCGGATGCTGGCGCGGCCGCTGCCGAAGCGGTTCTCGGCAGCCGCCACGGCGACGATGCGGAAGGCGGTGAGGCTGTCGTTGAGGGGCACTTCGGCCGTCGCCTCGCCCTTGGCGTCCACCGGCAGGCTGGCCTGCCAGAACAACAGGGTGTCGAACAGTTCCCGCGTCGGCAGCTTGCCGCCACCGCCGCCGGCGGGCAGGGCCTTTCTGCCGAAGTGGCGCTTGCCGGTGACCCGCATCTGCGCGGTGAAGGTCTTCAGGCTGTAGCCCCGCGGCGCCAGCATGGCCTCCAGCAGCTTCCAGCTCTCGTTGGGGGCCAGCTCCAGCAGGCCCTCGTCGACGGCGGCCAGGGTGATCTCGGTGCCGGCCGGCGGGGGGGCGCCGTCGGCGCCGCGCACCTTGATCCTCACCTTGGCTTTCTCGCGGATGGTGTAGGTGGTGCGGTCGGTCTTCACCTCCACGTCCAGGGTGTTGGCCTTGCCGCCCACCTGGATGCCGGCCAGGCCCAGCTTGAAGGCGGGCCGGCCCAGGTCCACCAGGGCGGTGGGCTTGACCGCGTCGTTGCGGCCGCGCACGGCGAGGGCGGATACGAAGACGTTGGGCGCCCAGGACGCCTTCACCGGCAACTCGATCACCGGCGCCTTGCCGGAGAGTTGCACCACCCTCGCATCCAGGATGCCTTCCCGCTCCACCGTCACCAGCACGGTGGCCTCGCGGAACGGCATGCGCACCTGCAAGCGGGCGGTCTGGCCCGGCTCGAAGCGTTTCTGTTCGGGGATGAGATCGATGCGGTCGTGGTTGTCCTGGGCGAAGTGCCAGTCATCCTTGCCCGCGACCCAGAAGCTGTGGTGGCTGCTGGCGACGCGGCCGGCCTTGTCCTTCGCCACCGCTTCCAGCAGCACTTCGCCGCCCTGCTCGGCTTTGACGTTACAGCTGAAGCGGCCCTTGGCGTCAGTCTTGCCGGCGCACTTCGCGTCCAGGGGGCGTTGCCGGGTTTCCTGGCGGTAGCCATAGAAGCCGCCGGCCAGGCGCACCCGGTGGCTCAGGGTCTGGCGCAGGGCGAGCTTCACTGCCACGGCCACGTCGGCGGCGGGCTTGCCCTGCGGGGTGACGGCCTGCAACACCAGGGTCTGGGCCTGGCCGGCCTTGGCCCAGCGGTCATTCTTCAGGCCGATGACCACGTCCGCCGGCCACCAGGGCAGCAGGCGGCTGACGGTCTGGATCTCGCCGGCCGGATCGGCGTACTCCAGTTCCAGGCGCAGCCGGTGGGGCATGGCCAGGGCGGGCGGCTTGTCCAGGCGGGCGCGGCCGGCGCCGCCGGCATCCAGCGTCATGGCGTGCATCGCCAGCGGTACGGGCTCGCCCTCCTGCTGGCCGTCATCGCGGTCTTCGCGGCGGGCGAAATCGAAATCCGGGTAGTCCTCGAATTCCACGCGGAAGCGCGGCTCCAGTTGGGCACGCAGCTTCACCGGCAGGTGCTTGGCGCCGCCGCCGTTGAGGTAGCCGACGGCGACGTCGATGTCGACCGCTTCACCGCCGATCGATTGCTCGCGGGTCGGGTCGAGGCTGGCCTGCATCAGGGGGACGCGGAAGTCGCCGACGCTGAAGCGGCCGCTGTCGACGCCCTCCAGATATTCGAGTTGTTCCGGGGCGGTGTCGGCGGCGATGGCCTGGTCCACCAGGCGCAGGCGGTAGTCGCCGCGCCTGGCGCCGGGCGGCACGCTCCAGGTGGATTCGGCGGCGCCGTACTTCCAGGCCAGGGGCAGGAACCAGCGCTGGCCGCTGCCTTCGTGCTCGACCAGGAGGGTGCGCGGGGTCTTCGCCGGGTAGGCCAGGCCGTGGCCGCGCCGGTCGCGCAGGAAATGCTTCATGTGCACCGTGTCGCCGGGCCGGAACAGCACCCGGTCGAGCACGCTGTGGGCGAGGCGCGCGTCGGTGTTCCAATCCTGGGGCAGGCCGAAACGCCAGGTCTCGATGCCCTCGTCCCAGTCGGAACGGGCGAAGCTCAGGTCGTCGCCGAGGCGGGCGCTGACGAACAGGGGGCAGGCGTAGTCGTCGGCGTTGCGCGGGTCGGGCAGCTTGCCCGGGATCAGGGCCAGGCCCTTGGCATCGGTGACGGTTTCGGCGATGAGGGCCGCCTTGCAGGTGCGCACCGCGACCTTGGCCCCCGCGGCCGGCTTGCCGGTGTCGAGTTGGGTGACCCAGGCCAGGGAGGATTCCGGCCCCCACTTGAAGTGCACCGCGAGGTTGGTGACCAGGGCGGTGGCGCGCACGTACATGGGGTTGTTGTCACCCAGGAGGGATTTGCCCAGGCGCCGGCTTTCCGCCTCCACCACGTAGAAGCCGGGCTTCTCCAGGGGCAGGCCCACCACCTCGAAAGCGCCGGGACCGCCGGGCTTGGGCAGATTGCGTTCGACGACGCCGGCGATGTGCGGCGCCAGGTACTGCGCGCGGCGGCGGTCCGGGCGCGACTGGGTGCGCTCGTCGTACTCCGGGTTGTCGAATTTCTTCAGGCTCTGCTGCCAGTCGAGGATGGCGGCATCGTCGACCAGCCGCAGCCAGCGCACCTTGGCGGCGGTGCCGCCGAGCTTGTCGGGCTCCAGGTTGCGCAGGGTGAGGGGCAGCAGGCCGCCGGTGCCGCGCTCGAGGATGCCGAACTCGCCGGAAAACTTCACCAGGGGCGGGTAGTCGGCAAGCTGGAAATGCATGGGGAAGCGCCCGGCGTTGACGAGGACGCGGCCCTTGTCGTCCTTGAAACCCTCGGGCAGGGACAGGGCGAGGCTGGCGCCGGCGGGGAAGGGACCGGGGAAGACGACGCCGTCGTCCGTGGGCGTCGGCTGCTCCGCCTTGCGCTGGCGGTAGGCCTTGCCCTTGGCGTCCCTGAGGCTGAGCTGGTCCAGCAGCTCCCGCGCCACCGGCGCGGTGAAGTCCAGGCGCAGCGGCAGCAGCGGCATGCAGCCGGCCTTGGCGTTCTCACGCTCACAGCGCAGGCGGGCGACGAAATGGTCGCGCACCTGGAATTCCAGGCGCTGGTCCGCCGGATTGGCCTGGCCCGAGGGCGTGGCGATGCCGGCGCCCCAGACCAGGGCCAGTTTCGCGTTGGCGGGCAGCGGCCGGGCGCATTGCAGGACTTCCAGGGTGGGGTCGGCTTCCGGCCCCTGGCCGGCGTCCTTGCCTGCCCAATCAAGGCCATGATCGTTGAACAGCGGCAGCAGGCCTTTCAGCAAGGCAGCCTTTTCCGCGCCCTGCCAGCGTTTCACCGGCACCTGTTCGTGGATGCCCTGGATCTCGCAGCGCGCCTTGGCGGCGATGTCCTGCGCACGCGCCGCGCCGTTGAGGCGCAGCAGGAAAACCTGATCCTCGTCGACGCGGGCACCGGGCGCGGGCAACAGCCCCACCACCCGCGGGCCGGCGGCGGCGAAGGCGTATTCGGGGGCCGTCTGCACGGCCTCGCCGGCCAGGGTGGCGAGACCCGGGCGCGGCAGAAACCGGCAGGGTTCGCCGGCCTGCAGCGGCCGGTGCAGGTCATAGACCCAGGTGCGCTCGTCGCTCCAGTAACCGTTGCCCGGCGCGCCGCATTGCACCAGGAATGGCGCCGGGCTGTCGCCACGGCCCTGCGCCGCCATGGGAGCCGAGAAGCGGGCCTGGGCCTGGCGGACTTCCAGGTGTTCGCCCTGGGGAGTGAAGCTTTCCAGGGATGCGGCGGCGGCCAGGCCGGACATCAGCCAGGCGGAAATCAGCAGACCGGGGCGCTTCATGACGGAGTTCTCCCTTGGGTTCCTGGCCGGAATTCTGCCACGGAGCGGGATAGGAGGTTGGCATGACATCGAGCGGGAAATAATACTTGACCAATATACTCGACCATTGTTAGAGTGTGGCCACCCATGCAGGCATTGCAAACCGAAGAGAGGAAAGAAACCATGGAACTGGAAATCAACGGACGTATCGTCGAAACCGACCCGGAAGGCTATCTGCAGAATCTGTCCGACTGGGCGGATGACGTCGCCGAGTACCTGGCGGCGCAGGACAAGCTGACCCTGGAAGAGAACCACTGGAAGATCATTCGCTACATGCGCGACTACTTCAACGAGTACGGCACCGCGCCCAACCTGCGCATCCTGCAGAAGGGGCTGAAGGAGGAGTTCGGCGACGAATGGGGTGACAAGAAATTCCTCTTCGACCTGTTCCCCTACGGCCCCGCCAAGCAGGCCGGCCGCTATGCCGGCACGCCCAAGCCGACCGGCTGTGTCTGATACGCGCTTAGTGCATTTGTACTAAACTAGCCCCGGCCCATCCGGGGCGTTTTCTTTTGGATACGTGATGAAAATCCACCTCCTGTTCGCCGCTCTGCTGCTGCTCGCCGGCCAGGCATTCGCCTTTCCCTGGTATGCCCAGGGCGAGAACTTTCGAGGTGCGCAGCTCATGACCCCTGAGGAACGCAAGAACCACATCGCCCGCTTGCAGGGCATGAAATCCTTCGAGGAATGCCGCGGCTACATGAACGCCCACTACCTGGAACTCGACCGGCGCGCGAAGGAAAAAGGCGCGTTGCTGCCGCCGGTCCAGGGCGATCCCTGCGAAGTCATGAAAACCATGGGGCGTTTCCGCTGAATACGTCGCCACACTGACAAGGCCCGCCAAACGGGCCTTGTTGATTTCAGCTCACCGGCGTTCAGTGCACGCTGCCGAAGGACGGATCGGCATTGCCGGCAGGCGTCGGGATCCCCGCCAGGCGGCAGCCCTGGGTGACCGGGCCGCGCGGGAACAGGCGGTACAGGTATTTGCGGCCGCCCTGCTCGACATAGGCCTGTTCCATGGCCCGCAGCAAGTCCCTTGCGGAAGACTGCGGGCCGCACTCGGCAAAATGGTCGCGCAGGTAGCAGATCACATCGAGGTGGGCCTCGCTCAGTTCGATGCCCTCGCGTTGCGCCTGATCGCGCGCGCTATCCTCGCTCCAGGTATCCAGGTCGTTGAGATAGGCGTCCGCGTCGCAGGGCGCCAGGGTCTCCGCCATCACCAGCTTGTTGATGTCCATCATGGCCGTTCTCCTCTTCTCGTCGTCGATGATGGGCTTTCCGCCCACCTGCCATGTTCATAGCACGGCCCCGTCGAAGTGCAATAAGCTATTGAATATTATGATGTTATGGTCTTTATTCCGGACCCGCCCAGGCAGCAAAAAGGGCCGCGCATGCGGCCCTTTCCAAGTGCGGAATGCCGACCCCGGTCAGGCGTAGTTCGCCTCGGCAAAAGACCAGTTCACCAGGTTGTTGAGGAAGGTCTCGACGAACTTGGGACGCAGGTTGCGGTAGTCGATGTAGTAGGCGTGTTCCCACACGTCGACGCAGAGCAGGGCCTTGTCGGCGGTGGTCAGGGGGGTGCCGGCGGCGCCCATGTTGACGATGTCGACGGAGCCGTCGGCCTTCTTCACCAGCCAGGTCCAGCCGGAGCCGAAGTTGCCGACGGCGGAGGCCTGGAAGGCCTTCTTGAACTCGTCGAGCGAGCCCCACTTCTTGTTGATGGCATCGGCCAGGGCGCCGCTGGGGGCACCGCCGCCGTTGGGCTTCATGCAGGACCAGAAGAAGGTGTGGTTGGAGACCTGCGCGGCGTTGTTGTAGATGCCGCCGGCCGGGGCGGTCTTGACGATGTCCTCCAGGGACTTGTTCTCGAAGTCGGTGCCCTTGATCAGGTTGTTCAGGTTGGTGACGTAGGCCTGGTGGTGCTTGGCGTAGTGGTAGTCGAAGGTCTCGGCCGACATGTGGGGGGCCAGGGCGTCCTTGGCGTAAGGCAGGGGGGGCAGTTGGTGTTCCATGTGGGTTCTCCGTGGATTGAGGGTGTCTGCAAACAAGACCCGCGAATTTTATGAGCTTGCGCGGGCGCGGGCAATGGTTGAGTGATTTTCTTGGTTATTCGCGGGACCGGATTGCGATGGTCGGCGCGTGACCTCAGCGCACCTCGAAGCGGACGCGGTCGAGTTCGCGGCCCTCGCCGTCGAGCAGGATGAGGGCGTGGCGGCCCCGCGCCAGGGGCCAGTCCGCTTCCGCCATGCGCTCCTGATCGAGCTGCCACCAGGCCCCGGCGGGGGCGTGCCGGGCGCGGGGGATGAGGCGTTGGCGATCGGCGGGAATATCCGGATCCAGGGCCAGGATGTCGCCATCTCCGGGTTGCACGATCTCGGCGGGAGGGGTCGCCGCGTTCCAGCCTGCGCCGGCGGGTTCGCTGCCGCGCAGGAACCATTCCCGGCGGGGCGCTTCGCCGGGCGGCGCGACGCGCGCGCGCACCAGTCCGGCCGGGGCCCTCGGCGCACTGGCGGGGATGCCGGCATGCAGATGGCCGAGGATCGCCGCCCAGGCCGGCGCGGCGCCGCTGATACCGGAAACGTCGCGCATCGGCGCGCCGGAAAAGTTGCCCACCCAGACCCCGACCGTGTAGCGCGAGGAAAAGCCCACGCACCAGTTGTCGCGCATGTCCTTGCTGGTGCCGGTCTTTACCGCGCTCCAGAAGCGGGTAGCGAGGGGGTTCTCGAGGCCGAAGGTGAGGGCCCGCGCCTGGCGGTCGGAGAGGATGTCGGCGACCAGAAACGCGCTCTCGCGACTGCTGGCACGCGTGTTCTTGCCGCGAGGCGCGTCGGCGCTCAGGCGCAGCGGGCCGAGGACACCGCCGTTGGCGAGGGCGCGATAGGCATTCACCAGTTCCTCCAGGCTGACATCGAGGCTGCCCAGGGCCAGGGCGTAGCCGTAGAAATCGGCGGCTTCCGGGACCTCGAAGCCGAAGCCGGCCAGACTTGCCGCGAAAGGTTCCAGGCCGACCAGGCGCAGGGTGCGCACGGCGGGGATGTTGAGGGAGCCGGCCAGGGCCGCGCGCAGGCTGACCAGACCGCGATGCGTGTGATCGTAGTTGCGCGGCGCATAGCCGCCGCTCGGCGTGGCGATGGCCAGGGGCGCGTCCTCGATGGCAGAGGCGGCAGTGAGCAGACCTTGCTCCAGGACCAGGCCATAGAGGAAGGGCTTCAGGGTGGAACCGGCCTGGCGCTTGGCGGTCACCCCGTCGCTGTGCGGCGAGGGCGAGGACGCCGCGCTGACGCTGGCGTAGGCCAGCACCTCGCCGCTGGCGTTATCGACCACCAGGGCGGCGGCGTCCTCGACGTTGCGGGCTGCCAGGTAGGCCAGTTGCTCGCGCAAGGTGGCAACGACGAAGCGCTGGAGATCGGCGTCCAGGGTGGTGCTCAGGCCAGGTTCACGGCGCGGGCCAGCAGGCGGGAGTGTGGAGTTCCCATGCGACACGATTCGATTTGCAGTTGACGCCGGTCGTGGCCCCCCCCCTGGCCCACCTTTAGCGAAGGGGGCAAGCTCGGCCTCGCTGACAGGTTCCCGGAGCAGGCGACGCGCGAGGTGCGGCGCGAGATCGGCCGCCGGCAGGATGGCGTGACGTCCGCCCAGGGTGCCGCGCGCCAGTCGGCGCAGGTCCGCGCAGGCGATGCCGGGCAGGCCCTCGGCGAGGGCGCACATGCGATCCGCCACCCGCGCCGGGCTCGCGTTGGGCGCGCGGATCAAGGCCGCGAGCAGCAGCGATTCGGCGTCCGTCAGGCCGCTCGGACGCTTGTCGAACAGGCCGCGCGCGGCGGCGTCGATGCCGACCAGTTCACCGCGATAGCTCACCAGATTCAGATAAGCCTCCAGGATCCGCGCCTTGCTCCAGGATTTCTCCAGTTCCCGCGCCGCCTCTGCCTGTCGCCACTTCTCGCCGAGGTCGCGACGTCCGGAACGCGCGCGGTGATTCGCGTCGAGCAGGGCGACCAGTTGCATGCTGAGGGTGGAAGCCCCGCGCGACGGCGCGCCGAGGCCGCCGGAGAGTGCCGCCTTGGCCGCAGCCAGCCAGTCGACCCCGGCGTGCTGGTGGAAACGTCTGTCCTCGGCGCGCAGCACGGCCGCGAGCAGGGCGGGCGAGATCCGGTCAAGCGGCGCCCAGTCTCCCCGTCGCGCACGCTCATCGACGCGCGATTCCTGGAGGAGTAGGCCGTGGCGGTCCAGTACCTTGGCTTCCGAGGACACCCAGGCCTGGCGAACCTCGTCGAACGCCGGCAGCGCCGCGTGCGCGCCCGCGCAGGCCAGCGACAACGCCAGCGTGATCAAAACCCGCAACGGCCGCGAGCCGGTACGGCGTGCGCGCGGCATCGCGTTTGGCGGAGCATGGGGGGAACACGTCGTCGGCATCATCCACCTGGCCGGACCGCGGTCGCCGGATGCTGGCCGCAAGCCCTTGGTCACCTGAGCGGCTGCCCGCGGGGCGGCGCCGCGACTCAAGTTTACCCGGCGTGGGACCGATAGAAACGGGGTCGCCATACACGGGTTTCCCGGCATGCTTCTCAGCGTCCTCTCGCGCCCCGCGCCGATCCTCGCCCTGCTGCTCGGCTTCAGCGTCGCGACCGCGCGCGCGGAAACACTCGTCCAGGTCTCCGGCACCGGCTCCGCGCTGCCGGTGGTGGAGGCGCTGGCGAAAGCCTACGAACGCAAGGCGCCGGGCACGCGGGTTCATTTCCTGCTGCCGCCCATGGGCAGTTCCGCCGCCATGCGCGCGGTGATGGCCGGCGCCATAGACCTGGCGTTTACCGGAACACCGCTGGAGCCCGCCGAACGGGAGAAGGGCGGAGTCGACTTTGCGCTGGGTCGAACGCCCTTCGTGCTGGCGGCACGCGAAGCCGGGCGCCTGGACAATGTCGACGCGTCCCGGCTGGCGCGCATCTACGCCGGCGAGATCACCACCTGGAGCGATGGCTCACCCATCCGATTGATTCTGCGTCCGCCGCGGGAGTCCGACACCAGGACACTGCGCGGCCTGTCCCCCGCCATGGACAAGGCGATGGACCTGGCCTTGGCGCGCAAGGGCCTGCCCATCGCCGCCAACGACCTGGAGAACCTCGGCCTGCTGGAGAACACCCCGGGCGCCTTCGGCGCCACCAACCTCGCCCTGCTGATCGGCACCGGCAGCGCCTTGCGCCCCCTGCCGCTGGATGGCGTGGCGCCCACCCTGGCGAATCTGGAAAAGGGCCTCTATACGCTCGTCAAGCCGCTGTACGCCGTGCGGGGGCCGGCACCCTCCGCGGCGGCGCGCGCCTTTCTGGAGTTCGCCTCGTCCGAGGAAGGGCGCGCCATCCTCGCCAGGCAGGGCTACGCGAGCCCCAGGTCCGGCCGATGAGCCCCATCGCCGCGCTGGAGTCCCGGCTGAAGTGGCTGGCGGCCGCGATCGCCATGACGGTGGCGTTGCTGATGCCCGGCTTCACGCTGGTTTCCAGCTACCAGAACATGGCCGGCGCGCTGGAGAGCGAGGCGCGCGTCTCGGCCCAGGCCGTCACCGAGTTCATCCATCACAACCCCGGCGTTTGGACCTTCCAGCGCGAGCGCATCGACACCGCCCTGGTCAAGGTGCTGTGGGAACGCCATCACGAAGTCCGCGTCCACGATGAAGACGGCCGCGAGATCGCCGGCCTGGGCGAATCCGCCGGCCCCTTTTCGATCAGCCGCGTCGAGACATTCCACGATTTCGGCAAGCCGGCGGGACGCGTCACCGTGCGCCTGCCCCTGCGCGACATCCTGGGCGACGCGCTGGTAATGCTCGCGGTGGGGATCGGCATCGGCCTGCTGGTCTTCTTTCCCATGCGCAACCGGCCGTTGCGCGCGCTGCGCGACGCCACCCGAGCCCTCACCGAGAGCGAGCAACGCAACCGCACGGTGGTGTCGGCACTGGACGAGGGCGTCATGCTGGTGGACCGCGGCGGGCATCCGCTGCTGGTCAACGAGGCGGCCCGTGTCATCCTCGGCGACCGGGCCGACGCCTGGCTCACGCGGCGGGGGTGCGCGTCCTTCCTGGCGGATGAGGACAACGCGCCGGTCGAAGACGCGGAACATCCGCTCACCCGCGCGCTGGAGCGCGGCGAGACCCTGAGTCACCGCCTATACCGGCTGGCGAAGGATGACGGATCGCTGGCCTGGATACGCATCAACACCCGGCCGCTGGCGGACCCGCGCGGCGGCGGGATCGCCGCCGTGGTGGCATCGCTGGTCGACCTCAGCGAGGACCGTGCCCGCGAGGAGGAACTGGCCCGCGCCAGGGACGCGGCGGAAGCCGCCAGCCGGGCGAAATCCTGGTTCCTGGCCAACATGAGCCACGAAATCCGCACGCCGATGAACGGTGTCCTCGGCATGGCCGATTTGCTGGCCCATGATCCGGCACTCAACGAGGAACAACGGGAACACCTGGCGATCATCCAGCAGTCCGGCCAGGACCTGCTCAACATCCTCAACGACATCCTGGATTTTTCCAAGATCGAGGCGGGCCATCTGCATCTGGCCGACGAAGTCTTCGACCTGCGCCGGCGTCTGGCCAGCAGTCTCGAATTGCACCAGGCGCGCGCCCGCGCCAAGGGCCTCGCATATTCGCTGCGCATCGACGACGACGTGCCGACCTGGGTGCGGGGAGATCCCGGACGCCTGCATCAGATCCTCGCGAACCTGATTGGGAACGGCATCAAATTCACCGCGCGGGGATCCGTGCGCGTCGCGGTGGGACTGGCGCCGCCAAGCTCGCCCGACGACGGCGAACGTTTGCTGCGCTTCGAGGTGCGGGATACCGGCATCGGCATCGCGCCGGAATTCATGCCGCGCCTGTTCACCCATTTCAGCCAGGAGGACGCAAGCACCACGCGACGCTATGGCGGGACCGGCCTGGGCCTGGCGATCGCCCGGCAACTGACGCATCTGATGGGGGGCGAGATCGGCGCGGACAGCGCGCAAGGCGAGGGATCCAGATTCTGGTTCACTGTTCTGTTGCCCGCCGCGGCACCACCCGCCGAAGCCGCGCCGACCGGCGACGAAGGAGACCGCCCGTTACGCGGCCGCGTCCTGGTGGTGGAGGACGACCCCACCAACCGCCTGTTGGCGGAAGCCATGCTGAAGTCCCTGGGTTGCTTCGCCAACGTGGTCGACCGCGGCGAGGCGGCTTTGGACTGGCTGGCGGGCAACGCCTGCGACCTGATCCTGATGGACATCGAGATGCCGGGCATCGGCGGCATCGAAGCCACCGCGCGTATCCGCACGGACGAGGCCGCGACGGCAGGTGGCGGGCGCGCGCGCATCATCGCGCTGACCGCGAGCGCCATGCCGGGAGACCGGGAGCGTTGCATCGAGGCCGGCATGGACGACTACCTGAGCAAGCCGTTCACCCGCGACGCGTTGAAAGGCATGCTGGAGCGCTGGCTGCCGGCCGACTCCCGCTCCGGCTGAGCGGAACCCGGCGGGATGGGAGGGGCCATCCCGGCCGCGCCGGGCAATCTGAGATAATGCCCGCGTCGTCCGCTCCGGGAGGTTCCCATGCAAATCCTCATCCTGCTGCACATCCTCGCCACCGTGGTCTGGGTCGGCGGCATGTTCTTCGCCCACCAGTGCCTGCGTCCGGTCGTGCTGGCGCAACTGGAACCGCCGCAGCGCCTGCGCCTGTGGAACGGTGTGTTCGGCCGCTTCTTTCCCTGGGTGTGGCTGTCGGTGATCCTGCTCATCGGCACCGGCCAGGCCCTGGTGGCCATCATGGGGGGCATGGCGGCGGTGGCCTATCCCATCCACATCATGGTGCTGCTCGGCTACCTGATGAGCGCGATCTTCATGTACCTCTACTTCGCCCCCTATGGCCGCCTGCGCGAGGCGGTGGCGGCGCAGGACTGGCCGGCGGCGGGCGCGGCCCTGAACCGCATCCGCGTGCTGGTGGGCACCAACCTGCTGCTGGGCATCGCCAACATCGCTCTGGTCTTCCTGCTGCCGATGACCCTGTAGGACCTTGGCCGCGTTCAGGCGAAGAACGCCGCCTCCGCCTCCGCCGGCAGCTTCACGCCGGTGACCCGTGCCTTCTGCAGGACCTCCCAGTAATAGCGGTAGGTGGCGCGGTCGTGCAGCTCGCCGGCGTGCTGGATGGGGCCCCAGTCCGCCTTCTGGGCGGCGAGCAGGATGGCGGCACCGGTCTCCACTTCCGAGTAATCCGGCTTCATGGCGTCGACGATGGGCTGGATCTGCGTCGGGTAGATGCTCCACTGGCGCAGGAAGCCGAACTCCATGCGCGCCCGGCGCGCGTCCTGGTAGGTGGTGTAGGGGTTCTTCAGATCCAGGGTGACGTTGTGGGCGGGGATGACGCCGTTGGCCAGGGCCGCCGAGACCACTTCGGTCTTGGCCCGGGCGATGAGCTTGTGCTCGAACTGGCCCGGGCTGCGCATGGCGCTGGCGGGGATGGCGCCGTGGTGGCCGGAGACGAAATCCATGAGGCCGAAATCCAGCACCTGCAGCCAGGGCAGCGTCGCGATGCGGTGCACGTCACGCAGCGCCCCGTGCGTCTCGACGAGGATGTGGATGGGAATTTCCCGCCCGATCTCGTGTTTCGCCGCCACGCTCTGGATGTAGGCGATCATCTCGGCGGCATGGCCGTACTCGGTGCTCTTGGGAATGGTGAGGTAGGCCAGCAGCTTGCCGGCGCCGCCCACCAGGATGTCCACGTCCTGGCGCCAGGACGGGTGGCTCCAGTCGTGGATGCGGGCACCGGCCATCTTGTGACGGTTCGCCTCGGTGCCGAGCACGCGCACGATCATCTCGGCGTGTTCCTGCTCCCGCCCGGCCGGGGCGCCGTCCTCGCAGTCGCAGGTGATGTTGAACACCGGCCCCAGCTTCTCCATCTGCTCCAGTGCCTTGAGGATCAGCTTCTCGCTGCCTGCGAAATGCTCGCAGGCGGGGATCACCGGGAAGGGCTTCTCGCCGGCGAACAGGGCGGCGTTGGGGTGGACGGGGTGGGTCATGGAAGCTCCGGAAAAGGCTTGGAAAAGGTAAGAGGGGTGTTCCAGGTTGAAGAAATCCCCCCCAGCCCCCCTTTTCCAAAGGGGGGAGTCCGCTTGGCTTGGCGCCCCCCCCTTTCATAAAGGGGGGACAGGGGGGATTGAGCACCAGGCAATGGTCGCGACACGATTCAGGTCCTGCGCGGCATCAGCACCGTGTAATCCAGGTCCAGCACCACGTTGGGGTGGTATTTCTGCTTGCCGCCGGCATCGATCATGGGGTCCGGCAGTTCGGCGGCGGCCAGGTTCTTGATGCCCAGCATGCGCAGGCGCAGGGCGCCGAGGTCGGCGCGATCGGGCAGGTCCCATTTTTCCAGCACTTGCGTGCGGGTGTAGAGGGTGTCGCCGGCGAAGGTGGGGTTGCAGTGGCTGCCGGCGTTGATGGCGGCGATGAGCAGGGCGTTTTCCAGGCCCTCGTAGGACAGCGCCCGGCACAGGGAAATGACGTGGCCGCCGTAGACCAGGCGGCGGCCGAAGGCGCTGTCCTGCATCATGTGGGCGTCGAAGTGCAGCCGCGCCGGGTTCTGGTAGAGACGAGTGGCGAAGGTGTGGTCCGGCTCGTCCAGGGTCATGCCGGCGGGGTGGTCGATGTGCTCGCCCGGCTCGTAGTCGTCCCACAGCCGGGGGCCGCCGGTGAGGCGGGTCTCGTAGTCGCGCGCGTCCAGGAAGGGCGGGATCTCCAGGCGCCGCGGCGCCACGTAGGCGGGCGTCTCCGGCACCACGGCCTTGGGCGCGGGGTGGCTCTTGTCGCGTTTCTTCACCATGACCCAGCGCACCCAGGTGAGGACTTCGCGATCGTCCTGGTTCACCGCCGTGGAGCGCACCCAGACCACGCCGGATTCACCCGTGCTGTTTTCCTTGAGGCCGATGACCACCGATTCCGCCGCGATGGTGTCGCCCACGTAGACCGGCGCCAGGAAGCGCACGTCGGCATAGCCGAGGTTGGCCACCGCGTTGAGGGAAATGTCGGACACGGTCTTGCCGAAGGCCAGGTGGAAGGCGAGCAGGTCATCCAGCGGTCGCCGGGGATAGCCCAGGGCATGCGCCACCGGCGCGGCGCAGCCGACCACGTGGCGGGAGCCGGTGAGCGCCAGGTAGAGGGCGATCTCGCCCTCCCCCACCGTGCGCGGCGTCGGGTGCAGGAAAGTCTGGCCGAGGCTGAAGTCCTCGAAGAAATTGCCGGCGGAAACATGGCTCATGGGGTTCTCCTAGGCGTCCTCGTCGGCTTCCATCTTCACGATCAGATCATGGATCAGCAAGGTGCGGCGCGCCGCCTCCACGTGCAGGGTCTCCACCAGGCGGCCGTCGACCACGGTGACGCCGCGTCCCTCGGCGTTGGCTTCGGCGAAGGCGGCGATGATCTTGCGCGCCCGCGCGACGCTCTCGGCGCGCGGCGTGAAGGCGTCGTTGGCGTACTGGATCTGCAGGGGATGCAGCACGGTCTTGCCGTCGTAGCCGAGGTCGCGCGCCATGCGGCAGGCGTATTCGAAGCTGGTCATGTCCTTCATGTCCAGGTGCACGCCGTCGACGATGGGCAGGCCGTGCGCGCGCGCCGCCAGCAGGCAGTGCGAGAGGCTGTAGAGGATGGGCAGACGCTCGGGAGTGATGCGGGCATGCAGTTCGTTGGTCAGGTCGGATGTACCCATGACCAGGCAGATGAGGCGGTCCGAGGCGCCCGCGATCTCCTCGGCGCGCAGCACCGCCATGGGCGTCTCGAGCATGACCATGACCGGAATCTCGGCGCCCCCAGCCTGGTCCAGGGCGGCGATGGCGTCCAGCACGTCCCGGCGGCTTTCGATGCGCGGGAAGAGGATGGCGTCCGGCTTCAGCGGGGCGATGGCGGTGAGGTCGTCCAGGCCCCAGGCGGAATCGTGCCGGTTCACCCGCACCACCACCTCGCGGTGGCCGTAACCGCCGGCCTGTAGCGCCGCCACCGCGTTGCGCCGGGCTTCCGCCTTGCGTTCCACCAGCACCGATTCCTCCAGGTCGAGGATCAGGGAATCCACGCGCAGCTCCCGCCCCTTGGCAAGGAAGCGCGGTACGCAGGCCGGGATGTAGAGCATGGAACGGCGGGGGCGGTACTGGGACATGGAGACTCCTTGCGGCGCTTCGATATGGTCGCCGGCGGGGGGAATGAAGGTGGCGGGCAGGCGGTCGTTCATGACGCTAGCCCCTCGAACGGGGGAAACGCCCATGTCGAATGCCGTGGTTCAGGATCCCCCTCATGCCGACCTCGCCTCAGCGATCTCCGGCCGCAACTGCTTGCGGATGATCTTGCCGTTCTTGGTGCGCGGGAAATCCTGGGCCAGATAGACGATCTTCGGCGCCTTGTAGCCGGCCAGGTGTTCGCGGCCGAAGGACGCGAGCTGGTCGGGGCTGGCCTGGGCGCCGGGATGCAGCATGACGTAGGCCACCACCAGCACCTTGTCGGCGGCCAGTTCCTCGCCGGTGGCGGCGCAGTCGGCCACGTCCGGATGAGTCTTCATGACCCGCTCGATCTCGTGTGGCGAGACCCGGTAGCCGAAGGAATTGATGATGTCGTCCTTGCGGCCCAGGAACCAGATATAGCCGTCCTCGTCGAAGCGCGCGTAGTCGCCGGTCAGGAACCAGCCCTCCTTGAAGGCCTTGGCGGTTTCCTCCGGCAGATTCCAGTAGCGCATGAACAGGCCCGGGTCGTCGTCGGGCAGACAGATCATGCCCTCCTCGCCCGCCGCCACCTCGGCCAGGGTCTCCGGATCCAGCAGCCTGACGTCGTGGCCGGGTTGGGGAAAGCCGGCGGAACCCGGCTTGATGGGGCGGAACTTGTTTTCCGACAGGTAATAGGACACTTCGGACATGCCGACCGCCTCGTAGATGTCCACGCCGAAGCGCTGCCGCCAAAGGCTCAGCATCTCGTCCGACAGGTGCTCGCCGGCGCTCATGCAGTGGCGCAGGGTGGGCACGTCGGCGCCGGTGTGGGCGGTCTTCTGGATGATCTGCCGGTAGATGGTGGGCACGCCGATGAAGATGGTGGCGGAGTGCTTGGCGATGAGCCTGATCCAGCCCTCGGCGTCGTTCT
>Ga0194119_10006281_pt1 | contig 17295 bp, 16 predicted proteins | sample TA2MahC100mmetaG_FD_148620 | JGI IMG/M metagenome (GOLD analysis project Ga0194119, IMG submission 148620) | Freshwater microbial communities from Lake Tanganyika, Tanzania - TA2015018 Mahale Deep Cast 100m | ecosystem: Environmental > Aquatic > Freshwater > Lake | place: Tanzania: Lake...
GCGCCGCTCTTCATCGTTACTTGGCGGTTTTTTTCGGGCCGCTTCAGCCGACAGGTTCTCCCGCCTTATCTCTTCCGCCGCCCGGTCTTTCGGGTCGGCAATAATGCGCACCTTGAGTACATGGGGGATACCCTGCAAGAAGAAATGGCCGGTCCATCCGTGGTAGACGACGTTGTCTTTTTGCACTTGGCTCAGCAGGGCGGCGCTGATATAGGCCACATACTTTTCTTTGCCGGAAGTAAACCGCTCGAAAAACGACGGCGCATCTTGGAGGGCCCGAGCCAGCTTGATTTCCGGGATGTTGAATTCTTTGGAGGCCTCCAAGAGAGCCTCCCGGGAAATGCACTCGTAGCCCAATTTTTGGGCCACTTTTTCCGCCACTTCTTTGCCGTGGCTGTAAGAGCCACGGGAGATGGTGATGATGGACATTCTTCAACCTCCCAAGTCTTTATTAATTACCTTCCCTTCGACCCTCCCATGGCCTGGGGAGGTGCGAGGATGACAGAAGAACTCGGCCCTGGCCTTGTCCCGAAAACCCATTACATCTTCAAGTCGTCCCGGCCCCGGACACCCTGGACTCTCAGCCTCGTTTTGGGATAACACCCCATAGTTACAAGATACAAGGGGGAAGTAATCTTCACCACGTGAGAAATACCTTGGCGAATTAATGGACTGTTATGCTAAGGATAATGACCATCCTCCTATGCAAAAACCTAACCGGACACTGCTGCATTTCCCCATCCTTTCGCCAAATTATAAAGGTTATATCGGTTTCTTGAAATTGCAATCCATTGCACATCGATTTTCGGACTTTTTCTTTTTCGCAGTTTCTTTGTCGATCAACTGCTTAATGGCAGCGGCAGCCCGAACAAGATCCAGGGGCGGCAGATTTTCCACCTGGAGAGAAGGATATCTTGCCTAGATATATACCGCCCTCACCCGCGAGATATTGACATAAGAGAAAAAGGCCGGGATCATCGCCCCCGGCCTTGGTGGTCTTGCACCTAAAACCGAAAACTGAAAACCTAAAACCGTCAATTAAACGTGCCCCAGACCACTTTCTTGGGCTGGGCCGGGTGCGATAGGACGGCCAGGGCGTGCTTCAGGATGCCGGCGGCATCCAATTCGTATTTCTTCCGGAGGACGTCCTGGGTGCCGTGTTCCACGAAGATGTCGGGAATCCCCAGGCGTTTCGCCGTAACCCCGAAGAGGTCCCGGTCGGCCAGGAGTTCCAGCACGGCGCTGCCGAAGCCGCCGGCCAGGACGTTTTCTTCCACCGTCAGGATGCGGCCGTGTTGGGCCGCCAGGCTCAGGATCAGGGGTTCGTCCAGGGGTTTTATAAAGCGGACGTTGACCACGGTGGCGCTGAACCCTTGCTGGTCCAGTTCCTTGGCCGCGTCCAGGGCGGGGTAGACGGAGGCGCCCAGGGCCAGGATGAGCAGGTCCTGCCCCTCCCGCAGCACCTCGGCCTTGCCGATGGGCACCTTGCTCAAAGTGGAAGAAAAGGCCACGCCCAGGCCCCGGCCCCGGGGGTACCGGAGGGCGACGGGACCCGGGTGCTCCACCGCGGTGAAGAGCATGTCCCGCAATTCATTTTCGTCCTTGGGGGCCATCAAGATCAGGTTGGGCAGGTGGCGCAGATAGGACAGGTCGAAGAGCCCCTGGTGGGTCTCGCCGTCTTCGCCCACGACGCCGGCCCGGTCCAGGGCAAAGACCACCGGCAGCTTCTGGATACAGACGTCGTGGAGGATCTGATCATAGGCCCGCTGCAGGAAGGTGGAGTAGATGGTGGCGACGGGCCGCATCCCTTCCAGGGCCAGGCCCCCGGCAAAGGTCACGGCGTGCTGTTCGCAGATGCCCACGTCGAAGAAGCGGGTGGGGAACTCCTGGCGGAAATCCACCAGGCCGGTGCCGTCGGGCATGGCCGCGGTAATGGCCACAATCTTGGGGTCCTGCCGGGCCAGACGCACCAGGGTGTCGCCAAAGACCTGGGTGTAAGTCGGGACTTCACTGACGCTCTTTTTGGGTTCGCCGGTATCGGGATCAAATTTGCCCAGGCCGTGAAAGCCGGTGGGGTCGGTCTCGGCGGGTTCGTAGCCCTTGCCCTTGGTGGTGAGCACGTGAACCAGGATGGGCCCTTTCAAATTTTTGACATTGTTGAAGGTCTCGATCAGGTGATCCAGACGGTGCCCGTTCACCGGCCCCAGGTAGGTGAATTTGAGGGCCTCGAAGAGCATGCCCGGGGTGAAAAAGGCCTTAAAGGACTCTTCGCTCCGCTTGGCCCAGGTCACCAGATCCTCGCCGATGGCCGGCAAGGAACGCAGCAGGTTCTCCACCTGCTTTTTCAGAAAGACCATGGTGGGCCGGGTAAGTTTGCGGCTGACAAACGAGGACATGGCCCCCACGTTGGGAGAAATGGACATGCCGTTGTCGTTTAAGACCACGATGAGGTCCTTATTGAGGTCCCCGGCGTTGTTCAGGCCTTCAAAGGCGATCCCGGCCGTCATGGAGCCGTCGCCGATCACCGCGATGACGCGGTGGCGCTCCCGCTTCAGGCAGCGGGCGCTGGCGATTCCCAAGGCCGCGGAAATAGAGGTGGAGCTGTGCCCGGTGTCAAAGGCGTCGTAGCAACTCTCACCGCGCTTGGGGAAGCCGCTGAGGCCGCCGTGCTGCCGCAGGGTGTGAAACCGGTCCTGGCGCCCGGTGAGCAATTTGTGGGCATAGGCCTGATGCCCCACATCCCAGATGATCTTGTCCCGGGGGCAGTCAAAGACATAGTGGAGGGCGATGGAGAGCTCCACCACTCCCAGGCTAGGGGCCAGGTGTCCCCCCGTCCGGGCCACGGTGGAGATGATCTTCTCCCGGATTTCCTGGGCCACCTGCGGCAGTAATTCCGGCGGCAGTTTCTTCAACTCCTGGGGGTTGTTGATGTTATCCAGCAAACGCCGGATCGGAGCATCCGACTGGTAGACCTGGCGATTATCCATGCGCACCTAACCTCTCACCGGTGGGTTATGCTTAGCTTATTATTAAAAACCACCAAATTCAAGCAGTTAAAATAATTGTTATCTTAATGGGTTACCCGAGCGGGCTTTTTCGGTTAAGCGCGCCGCACCAGGAGATAGCGGGCCAGTTCCCGCAAGGGTTCGGCCCGTTCCTGAAAGGATTCCAGCGCAGTTATGGCCTCCTCCACCAGGCGTCGGGCCCACTCCCGGGCGGCCTCCAGCCCCAGCACCGCCGGATACGTGGCTTTCTGGCGCTTTTCGTCCATACCCGTCGCCTTGCCCATCTCCGCGGCTTCGCCTTCCACATCTAATAGATCATCGGTAATCTGAAACGTTAGCCCAAATTTTTCGCCATATCCGGTCAGGAACGTCACTTCGGCCCGGCTGCCGCCCCCCACCAGGGCCCCGGCCCGCACCGCGGCGGTGAGCAAGGCCCCGGTCTTGTGGCGGTGGATGGTCTCCAGTTCCTTCAGGGAGACCTGACGCCCTTCCGCCAACAGATCCAGCATCTGGCCCCCCACCATGCCCTGATAACCGGCTGCCGCCGCCACCAGCCGCATCACCTCCAGCGAAACCCCTTCCCGGCCTTCAAAACGGAGCGCGGCCGCGGCCATGGTGTGAAAGGCCTCGGTGAGCAGGCCGTCCCCGGCCAGGATGGCGGTGGCTTCGTCAAACTCCTTGTGGCAGGTGGGCTGGCCCCGGCGCAGATCGTCGTCGTCCATGGCCGGCAGGTCGTCATGGATGAGGGAATAGGTGTGGATCATCTCCAGGGCGCAGGCCACCGGCAGGGCTTCGCCCGCGTCGCCCCCCACTGCTTCCGCCGCGGCCAGACACAAAATGGGGCGCAGCCTTTTGCCGCCGACGAACAGGCTGTAGTGCATGGCCCGGCTCAACCGGAAGGCCGGCCCCCTAACCTTCGGCAAATACGCTTCCAGGGCCCGGTTGACCAGCCCCCGCCGTTCCTCCAGATAGGCCTTCAGATCCACGCCGCCCAATTCCCCTTATTACCGGTCACCCAAATCCCTGAGTGATGTGTTCAACCGATAATCTGACTTTGATCCTGAACTCCGAGTGATGATTTCTTGCTTCATACCCCCCTTTTTTAAAGGGGGGCAGGGGGGATTATAAATAAGCTCCTCATAATCCCCCTAAATCCCCCTTTAGAAAAGGGGGACTTAAAAGACCCGCCATTCGAGAAATGGCTCGATTTATACCATTACAATAATGGATCGCGACATTAGGAGGCGCCGCTGTTCTCGTCCTCCGGAAAAAGCCGGGTGAAAAAGCGCCCGGCGTCATCCTTGAGCAGGAGTTCCACCCGCTTTTCCACTTCGTCCAACTTCCGGTGACAGATCCGGACCAACTGCACCCCTTCCTCGAAGGCGCGCATGGCCTCTTCCAAAGACAGGTCGCCGTGCTCCAGAGCATCCAACACTGTTTCCAGACGCTTCAGCCCCGCCTCGAAACTTGGTTCCGGCTGTTTTTTTTCTTTAGCCATGGTGTTTTGTTCTGTTTTCCGTTTTCCGTTTTCTGTTCGGGATTTCAGGCTTTTCGGTTTTCTATAAGTCCCGTTTAATAAAGACAAAACTACTCACTACTCACTATTTTCACCTCGCAGTCCATCCGGCCCTGGGCCACCCGGACCCGGACGGCCGCGCCCTTCGAAACCAGGGTGGCATCCCGAATTACCGTTCCTTGGGGCAGCAGGGTGGCCACGGCATAGCCCCGCTTCAAAATGGCCAGGGGATTGAGCTGGTCCAACTGGCTCAGACGGTATTCCAGGCGCCGGCGGGGTTCGGTCTGGCGCCGGCGAAAGCTCTGGCCCAGCATCTGGGCCGCCTGGGCCAGCCGCTGCCGGGCCGAGGCCAGGGTCCGGCGGGGACTCAGCAGAAAGAGGCGGGAGGTGGCGAGCCTCAAGGCCTGGTCCTGGTGGGTCACGAACCTATGGGCCCGCCGCACCAGCGCCTCGGCCTTGTCATCCACCTTGAGGCGCAGGTCCACCAGGGATCGGCGCACGTCCGGCAGCCGCCGGACCATCAGGTACAGGTGCTGGCGGGCCATGTCCCGGCGCCGGGCCAGGGCGCCGGCCAGGGTGACGCCCAGGCGGGCCAGGCGGCGGTTCAACTCGGCCTTATCCGGCGCCACCAGCTCCACCGCGGCGCTGGGGGTGGGAGCCCGCTTATCCGCGACAAAATCGGCAATGGTAAAATCCACTTCGTGCCCCACCGCCGAGACCACCGGGATGGGACAGCGGTGGATGGCCCGGGCCACCACTTCTTCGTTAAAGGGCCACAAATCTTCCAGGGAGCCGCCCCCCCGGGCCAGGACGATGACCTCCACCCCGGGATAGGCGCTCAGGTCGTTCAGGGCTTGGGTGATTTCCCCGGCGGCCTCCGCCCCCTGGACCTTTACCGGGTAAATCAGCACTTCCGCGTTGGGGAAGCGCTGCCGCAAGAGACGCAGGAAATCCCGGACCGCCGCCCCGGTGGGCGAGGTGACCAGGGCAATTTTGCGGGGGAGAAACGGCAACGGTTTTTTCAACTCCGGGGCAAACAGCCCCTCATCCTTAAGCCGGGTTTTCAGGACCTCAAAGGCCTGGGCCAAGGCCCCCTGCCCCAGGGGTTCCAGGTAATCCACCACCAGCTGATATTCGCCCCGGGTTTCGTACACCGTGAGGCGCCCCCGGCACAGGAACTGGCTGCCCTCCTGGGGCTTGAAACGCATATGCTGGTGGCTGCCCTTGAACAGCACCGCCCGGAGTTGGGCGTTGGCGTCCTTGAGGGTGAAGTAGTAGTGGCCGCTCAGGGGCTGCCTGAGATTGGAGACCTCGCCGCTCACCCAGACTAAGGAAAAAAAAGTCTCCAGGCGGTCCCGGACCTCCCGGTTGAGGGCGCTCACCGTATAGATGTGGGGCAATTCCTGGTTCATCGAATTATAGATTTATATCATATTCCTTGGGGCGCCGGGAGAAATTTTCACCGGAGGCGCCCGCCGGAACAGTGCCGACGTAAATGTAGGGTGCGTCCTACGCACCATCAAGTGGCGCGTGAGACGCGCCCTACTACTACTGCACAGGCTGAAAGCCTGTGCCACCAATTTTTTCAAGGCTGAGCGCGGCTGGCGGTTTTAGTCAGTCAAAAAGGGCGGGGCCACCCGGCATACAGCGCCAGGCCCAGCCAGGCCCAGTTGTTGGCGTAGTAGTGGTCCGGGGCCTCGAAGTAGGCCCGGTCGCCGTCCTCATGGTAGAAGGAAAGGATTTTAAGCGCCATCTCCCGGGCAAAGTCCCGGTCGCCGGCGGCCAGGGCCCCGGCCAGCACCCCGGCATAGAGCACCGGGCTTTCATAGTCCACCGCGGGGGAGCCGTCAAAGTTATAGACCGCCGGCAGCCGTCCGTGGGCCTGCCACTGGGATTTGAAAAACGGCAGGAATTTATCCTGGAGCAGGCGGGCCGCCCGGGGGTCCCCGAACCACAGCCCATCCAGGGCCAACCGGAAGGGGAGCCGCACCGCCTCCCAGCCGAAGCGGGTGTCTTTGCCCGGCGCCGGACTGAGGCGGCCGGCCGCGTCCACCCGGCACCAGTCGGGAAACAAACCCACCCCGGCTTGGCCTCCCAGACCCTGGGTCAGCTGCCCCAGCAGCTTATAGGTATCCCCCCGGAGACGGACCCACCGGGAGCGATTAGTTGCTGCTTCGACATCCGGTTCTCGGGGCGGCGCCCTCCCCCCCCCGAGGCGTTCAGCGCCATTCTGACGGTCGGTTGCGCCTGAGATAGACGCAAACAGATGATACGCGGCCGGAGAAAAGTACGAGGGGTTCATCAGGTAGGGCGGCTGCGGCTCATGCCAGTTGCCCGGGGTGAGGAGCAAATCGCCCTCGGGGAGGGCCACCACTTCCTTGGCCAGGATATCCGCCTGCACCCGGCGGGCCTCCTCCAGGTAGTCCGGGAGGCCGGAAGGGGCCCGCCACCCCAAGCGGTGCGCCAGGACCAGGGCCAGGGCGTAATCCAGGTCGCCGTCGGTGGCGCTGTTGGCATCCAGCACCCCCCAGGAGCCGTCCGGGAGCCGGCCCCAGCGCCAGGACAGCAGGCGGTCGCCGTGAGCCCGGCCCCGGGAGAGATTTTCATAAGTCCATAAATAGACCCGGTTGAATACCGTGGCGTCATTGGCCCACACGGCCCGGAGCAGGGCGTAGGCCTGGGCCTCGGAGATGGCGCCGCCGCTCTCCTCCGGGATGCTGACCTGGCCGTCGCTCTTGATGAAGTGCCGGCAGTAGCTCTGCCAGGAGGTCGTGAGCACGCTCTCCAAGCGGGCCTTCGACGGGTCCGGTTGGCAGGCGAGGCAGAGCCCGGAGAGGAGGACAATCAGAATAAGGTGAATTTTTCTCATGATCACCGCCGGCACAGGCTGGAAAGCCTGTGCCACCGTAATCTTTGCGCCGAGGCTTGGCACAAGCGGGGACGCCCGCTACGGCTCGTTGAATGTGCTTTCATGCCTTTTTCGCACCTTGTCACTAATAGGGACCGCATGCAAGGATAATCTCCAAAAGGCCGGTTGCATTGGCCCTGGCGGGCCGGAGCCCGCGTTTGGCATGGCTATTAAATACCGGTTATAAGAGACCAGTTACTCATGGGCCTTTGGCCCACCCGTAAGGCCTGAAAAGTTGGTATTGGCTGGCGGCACAGCCTTTCCAGGCTATGCCGCCAGCCCCGGTAAGATACCGGCGCCACCAGGAACTTTTCGGACCAGGGGCGAAGGTAAGAAAAATTCTGACAAAGGAATCGAAAATTCCCCGACTTCCCCCCTTGCGGCGCTCATGCTATAGTCATAACGTTAGCCGCAGAGGGCGGCGGTTTTCCATGACGTGGGGCATTGGGTACTGGGTGCATAACCCATCATTTGGATAATAAAAGGACATAACCATGATTGAAATCCGCTTTCATGGCCGCGGCGGCCAGGGCGCGGTGACTTCGGTGGAACTGCTGGCCCTGGCGGCCATTGAGGAAGGGAAGTATGCCCAGGGTTTCCCCAGTTTCGGTCCGGAGCGCCGGGGCGCCCCGGTGCTGGCCTTCTCCCGGGTGGATGACAAGCCCATCAAGCTCCGGTGCAAGATCGTCAAACCCGACGTGGTGGTGGTGCTGGACGCCTCCCTGCTGGCGATTCAAAAACCCGCCAATGACTTGAAGGAAGGCGGCATCATCATCCTCAACACCAACAAGAGCGCCGCGGAAATCCGCCAGGAGTATGGCTATACGCACACCCTGGCCCTGGTGGACGCCAACAAGGTCGCCCGGGAGGTCCTGGGGGTGCCCATCGTCAACACCACCATGATCGGGGCGTTGTTGCGCGCCACCGGCGTCGTCCAGGTGGAGACGATGGAGCCCCCTCTGAAGGAACGCTTCGGGCCCCTGGCGGTCAAAAACTTCAACGCCCTGAAAGTGGCTTATGAGCAGACCACTATTGAGGAGCGACGGTCGTGAGCAAAGCATGGGATCAGGTAACCTGGCAGGAGATTGAGGTCGGCGGCGTCTTGACCGAGCCGGGCTCGGCCCGGAACTACAACACCGGGGATTGGCGCTCGTCCCGCCCGGTGTGGGACAAGACCCGCTGCATCAAGTGCGGCATTTGCTGGACGGTGTGTCCCGAGGCCGGCATCTCCGAGGACGCGGACGGCTATTTTGAGATGAACACCTATTGCAAGGGCTGCGGCATCTGCGTCAAAGAATGCGTCACCGGCTGCATCGAGATGGTGGTGGAGGAATCATGATGGCCCATAAGAAGCGAGTCGGCATGGAAGTCTCTATTGCGGTGAGCCATGCGGTGCAGCTGGCTCGGGCCGAAGCCATCGCGGCGTATCCCATCACCCCCCAGACCCACATCGTGGAGCACCTTTCTTCCCTGGTGGCCAACGGCGATTTGGAGGCGGAATTCGTCACGGTGGAATCCGAGCACTCCGCCATGAGCGCCTGCATCGGCATGTCCGCCGCAGGGGTCCGGACCTATACCGCCACCAGTTCCCAGGGGCTGGCCCTGATGAATGAAATCGTGTTCATTACCTCGGCCATGCGGCTGCCCATCGTCATGACCGTGGCCAACCGGGCCCTGTCCGGCCCGTTGAGCATCTGGAACGACCACAGCGACATCATGGCGGCCCGGGACATCGGCTGGATTCAGATCTTCACGGAGAACGGCCAGGAGGCCTTCGACCACAGCATCATGGCCTTCAAGATCGCCGAAGACCATCGGGTGCTCCTGCCCACCATCGTCAACCTGGATGGCTTTATCCTCACCCACGTGGTGGAAGCCCATGAAATGATGGACCAGAAAACCGTGGACCGTTTCCTGCCGGAGTTTAAGCCCTACCACAAGCTGGACCCCCAAAAACCCGTGACCATGGGCGCCTTTGCCATGCCGGAACTTTTTACCGAGTGCAAGATGGCCCACCAGATGGCCCTGACCAACTCCTACGGCCCCATCCTGGAAGTCTGGCAGGAGTGGGGCAAACTCACCGGCCGCCATTACCAACCCGTGGAGACCTACCGCACCGAGGGGGCCAAGGTGATTATCATGATGATGGGCTCCCTGGGCCAGGTGGCCGAGGTTGCGGTGGACGCCATGCGGGATCAGGGCATACCCGTGGGGCTGGTGAAAATCCGGTTGTGGCGGCCCTTCCCCTTTGCGGACTTGCGGGCCGCCCTGGCCGGCGCCGAGATCGTCGTGGTCTGCGATCGGGCCCTGTCCCTGGGCGGCGCGGCCGGGCCGGTTCTGGCGGAAGTGCGCAGCGCCATGTACCCCCTGGCCGTCAAACCCCAGATCCTCGGGTACACCGTGGGTTTAGGGGGCCGGGACGTGCAGCCCGAGGCCTTTGAGGAACTGGTGCGGCACGCCCAGGCGGAAGTCAAGCAGGGACCCAGCCAGGAATATTATATTTATGGGGTAAGAGGCTAATGGAAAAGTTTGGATACGCGGAAAGTACAAAATTTGATACGTACGCCTCGCGCATGATGCCCCGGGATGAGTTCTTTACCTCGGGCCACCGGTCCTGCCAGGGCTGCGGCGAGGCCCTGGCCGTGCGGTGGGCCTGCAAGGCCATCGGCAAAAACGCCATCATCGCCCACGCCACCGGCTGCATGGAGATCGTGTCCTCGGGCATGCCCCAGACCGCCTGGATGCATCCCTGGATTCACGTGGCCTTCGAAAACACCTCGGCGGTGGCCTCCGGCATCGAAGCCGCCCTGAGGGTCCTGGAACGCAAGGGCAAACTCAAAGGCCCCCTCCCCAAGGTGGTGGCCATGGGGGGCGACGGCGGCACCAGCGACATCGGCCTCCAGTCCCTCTCCGGGGCCCTGGAACGCAACACCAATTTCACCTACATCTGCTGGGACAACGAAGCCTATATGAACACCGGCATCCAGCGTTCCAGCGCCACCCCCTTCGGGGCCATGACCACCACGTCCCCTCCCGGGAAGCGGAGCATCGGCCAGAGCACCTGGAAGAAAGACATGGTGGCCATTGCCGTGGCCCACGGGATTCCTTACGTGGCCACCGCGTCCCCGGGGTACCTCTTCGACCTGTACTTCAAGGTGAAGAAGGCCGTGGAGACCCCAGGGCCGGCTTATATCACTATCCTGTCCACCTGCCCCACGGGCTGGCGCTCGGCCACGGACCTGTCGGTGCGCCTGGCCCGGCTCGCCACTGAAACTGCGGTCTTCCCCTTGTTTGAAGTGGTGGACGGCAAGTACCGGCTCACGGTGGAGCCGCCCAAAATCCGGCCCATCCGGGATTATCTCAAACCCCAGGGCCGCTTCCGGCACCTCCGGGACCACGAGGTGGAATTCATCCAAAAGCAGACCCTGGCCAGATATAAACTGCTGCTGGACAAATGCCAGGCCCCCTTCCCGGAATTCGCCCCGGTGCACCTACCTGAAGGAACTTGATGATGACCAGCCAGCAAAAACTTGAAACCATCTTGTCCCGTTATGAGGGAGTGGCTGCGGACCTGATCCCTGTGCTCCAGGATGTTCAGGACGAATTTAACTACCTCCCCAAAGACGAATTGAAAATCGTGGCCGGGCGGCTGCAAGTCTCCCTGACCCGGGTTTACAGTGTGGCCACTTTTTTCAAGATGTTCTCCCTGGAGCCCCGGGGCAAGCATCTGATCCGGGTCTGCCTGGGCACCGCCTGCCACCTGCGGGGCGGCCAGCACCTGGTGGAAACGGTGGGGCGCCGCCTGAACGTGGAGCCGGGTCATGCCACCGAGGACTTGCAATTCTCCCTGGAAACCGTGGGCTGCCTCGGGTCCTGCGCCCAAGCCCCCTTGATGATGATTGACGCCAAGTACTTCGGGCGCATGGCTGTCGACAAGGTCCCCAAGATCTTAAAACCTTACAAACAATAAGAGCTGAGACACGGATATGCCTAAGTTTGAATCCATGAACCACCTGGAGGAATACCGGGGCCGACTTCTCAGCAGCCGGAATCCGCAGGAGCCCCAGGTTCTTGTATGTGGCGGCCCCGGCTGTTTGCCCGTGGGGAGTGAAGAAGTCGCCGCGGCTTTCCAGGCGGAGCTGAAGCAGCGAGGGCTGAATGGCAAGGTCGTCCTCAAGGAGAGCGGCTGCCAGGGGTTGTGCGCTAAGGCCGTCAAGGTCATGTTTCGGCCCCAGGAGATCGCCTATCAGCAGGTGACCGCCGAGGATGTCCCGGAAATCGTCGAGGAAACCCTGGTCAAAGGCAAGATCATCGATAAGTTTTGCTACCAGGACCCCGACGACGGTTCCGTCAAAGCTTACAAGTCCAAAGTGCCTTTCTACCAGGGACAGCGTCTCATCGTGTTGGGCAAAATGGACCTCATCGACCCCACCAGCTTGGACGATTACCTGGCGGCCGGCGGCTATCAGGCCCTCCAAAAAGTCTTTGACGGCATGAGCCCTGAGGCCGTCATCGACGCGGTGGAGCGGTCCGGTCTGCGGGGGCGCGGCGGCGGCGGCTTTCCCACCGGGCGCAAATGGCGTCTCTGCCGACAGGCGCCCGGGGACATCAAATATCTTATCTGCAACGGGGACGAAGGCGACCCCGGGGCCTTCATGGACCGGGCCGTTATGGAAGGCGACCCCCACGCCGTCCTGGAAGGGATGATCATCGGGGCTTACGCCATCGGCGCTATACAGGGCTATATCTACGTGCGCCACGAATATCCCCTGGCGGTGAAGCGCCTGGCCCTGGCCATCGACCAGGCCCGGGACGCGGGCCTCCTGGGAGCCGACCTCCTGGGGTCCGGCTTCAGCTTTGACGTGAAGATCAGCAAGGGCGCCGGCGCCTTTGTGTGCGGCGAAGAGACCGCGCTCATCGCCTCCATGGAAGGCGATATCGGCGAACCCCACCCCCGGCCGCCCTATCCCGCGGTCGCCGGCCTCTGGGGCAAGCCCACGGTGATCAACAACGTGGAAACCTGGGCCAACATTCCGGCTATCATGAGCCACGGCCCTGAATGGTATGCCGCCATCGGCACCGAGAATAGCAAGGGCACCAAGGTCTTCTCCCTGGTAGGCGCGGTGAACCACACCGGCCTGGTGGAAGTGCCCATGGGCACCACTCTCAGGCAGATGGTCTATGATCTGGGCGGCGGCATCCGCGGCGGCGGGGAATTTAAAGCGGTCCAGACCGGCGGCCCCTCCGGCGGCTGCATTCCCAAGCAGTTTCTGGACCTGCCGGTGGACTACGACAGCCTCCAATCCGTGGGCTCGATTATGGGCTCCGGCGGCATGATCGTCATGGACGAAACCAGCTGCATGGTGGACGTGGCCCGCTACTTCCTGTCCTTCCTCCACGACGAGTCCTGCGGCAAGTGCACCCCCTGCCGGGAAGGCACTAAGCACCTGTTGGAGATACTCACGGAAATCACCAACGGCAATGGCACGGAAGAGCACATCCCTCTGATGGAAGAGCTATGCGACGCCATGGCCGCGGCGTCCCTCTGCGGCTTGGGCCAGAGCGCGGTCAACCCGGTCCTCAGCACCTTGAAATACTTCCGGGAGGAATACGAAGCCCATATCCGGGAGAAAAAATGTCCGGCGTTGGTCTGCCGGCCCCTGTTGAAATACACGGTTGACCCAGAAACCTGCACCGGATGCCTGGCCTGTGTCCGGGAATGCCCGGCGGACGCCATCCACGGGGAAGCTGCCGAACCGCACCTGATCGATCAGGAACTCTGCGTCAAATGCGGCATGTGCCACGCGGTCTGCAAATTCGACGCAGTTAAGGTAGAGTCATGAAAAACGATTCAGTGAGTCTGACCATCGACGGCAAACCGGTCCAGGCCCCGGCGGGGACCACGCTCCTGTTGGCGGCCAAAGATAACGGCATCGACATTCCCACCCTGTGCTACCACCCGGAACTCAAACCCGAGGGCCACTGCCGCCTGTGCGTGGTGGAAATCGGCGCCGCGCCCAGCACCCGCCTGGTGAATTCCTGCACCTATCCGGTGGAGCCCGGGTTGGTGGTGCAGACCGCGTCGGCCAAGGTCCTGGCTTCCCGGCGGATGGTGCTGGAGCTCCTCATGGCCCAGGCGCCGGCCGCGGAGATCATCAAGCAGATGGCTGCCGACCTGGGCGTCATCGAAACCCGGTTCACCAAGGGGGACCCTGCGGCCCGCTGCATCCTGTGCGGCCAGTGCGTCCGCACCTGCCGGGAGGTGGCGGGGGTGAGCGCCATTTCCATGGCCTTCCGCACCCCGAAAAAGCGGGTGGCCACCCCCTTCAAGGAGGAGTCCGAGGCCTGCATCGGCTGCGGCTCCTGCGTCTTCATCTGCCCTACCGGCACCATCGCCTACACCGAAAAGGACGGCATCCGCACCGTGTGGGGCCGGAAATTCGAACTCCAGCCCTGCGCCAAATGCGGCAACTACATCGGCCCCAAGGCCCAACTGGAACACTGGGCCAAACTCACCGGCGACCCGGTGGAGAGTTTTTATACCTGCAAGGATTGCCGATAAGCATTTTGGGGGAGGACCGGGGGCATTTTTCGTAAGAGATTCCCCCGCCCTCTCCCAAACCCCCACCCAACCCCCGCATAATACGAAGTTGGAGTCAAAAAACCTTGAATATTCATGTCATTCTGAACGGAGCGCAGCGGAGTGAAGAATCTCGGCGGCTTAAAAAGAGAGATTCTTCGCTGTGCTCAGAATGACAAAATAGTCTCTTGATTGCTCGTTGGCATAAAATAGTAGATTATAGCGTTTGCCATAAATTCCTTCCCCTTGGATGTTCTCAAATCCCCCTTTTTCAAAGGGGGACTTTCCCAGCAATTCTCTGTAGTTCCCCCCTTTTCTAAAGGGGGGTTAGGGGGGATTAGAATGATTCCGCTATCGGAAAAAACTTTTGGCAATCGCTATATCATTGAGGATAAGACTATGACGTTAAAGAAACTGCCTCCGGTGCACCTGGGAGAAATTCTCTTGGAGGAATACCTCATACCAGATTGCAGTCAAAGGGTGGCACAGGCTTTCCAGCCTGTGCAGGCGCAGGCTAAAGCCTGCGGCTACAGAAAATAACCTTTTGAGTGCAACTCAGTATCAAACCTCTGGGTATCAGCCAGAACAAGCTCGGCCGCGATTTGGGAGTGCCGGCCCAGAGGATCAATGAAATTGTCCGGGGTCAGAGGTCCATCACCGTGGATACCGCCTTGCGCCTGGCCCGCGATTTCCAAACCACGCCGCAATTCTGGCTCAATCTCCAATCGCGTTATGAATTGGAGATGGCTCAAGAAACTCGCCTGGTGGAGCGGATTACCCGGGAAGTCCGAAACCGGGACAGGAGCTTAGGGGGATAGCTGGCGGTAGGGGCGGGTTTAAAACCCGCCCTTACGCTCGTTGATGGCAGGGCGGGCCTCCGTGCCCGCCTCACCCACACCCCCTCCCTCCAACTCTTACCCCTACTCCCCCGAGCGCCGCTGCGCCATTTCCGCGGCCATCACGATCGCGGCCTTGAGGGAATCCGGCGCGGCCTTGCCGGTCCCCGCCAGGTCGTAGGCGGTGCCGTGGTCCACCGAAGTGCGGATGATGGGCAGCCCCAGGGTGACGTTCACCCCGTCCATGAAGTGCAAAAGTTTCAGGGGGATGAGCCCCTGGTCGTGGTACATGCAGATGATGGCGGCGAACTCCCCCTGGTTATGGCGCCAGAACAACGTGTCGGCGGGAAAGGGGCCTTCCACCGGCAGGCCCGCGGCCTGGGCTTCCTTGACCGCGGGGATGATGATTTCCTCTTCTTCGTGGCCGAACATGCCGTCTTCGCTGGCGTGGGGGTTGAGGGCCGCCACCCCCAGGGGCGCGCCGGCCAGGCCGAAGTCCCGGTCCAAGGCCCGGGCGGTGAGGGCAAAGAGCCGCACCAGCCCCTCCTGGGTGAGCCGTTTGGGCACCTCGGCCAGGGCGCAGTGGATGGTGGCCAGGACCACCCGGAATTCCCCCCCGGCCAGCATCATGGCAAATTCAGAGGTATTGGTCTTTTCCGCCAAAAGTTCGGTGTGCCCAGGATAATTGTAGCCCGAGAGCTTCATAGAAATCTTACTGATGGGGGCGGTGACCAGGCCCGCCACTTTTTCCGCCAGGGCCAGATCAATGGCGGTGAGGATGTAGCCGACCATGGCCGCCCCGGATGCCGAGGTGGGGCGGCCGTACTTCAGGTCCCGGGGCGCCAGCTGGGACAGGGGCATGAGGTCCAGGGTCCCGTGCTGGTAACGTCCTGCGGCCGGGCGGTCGGCCACATGGATTTTGAGGGCCGGGTCCAGGGCCAGGCGGGCCAGCTCCAGGGCGCTCCGGTCGCCGAGGACCAGAGGCCGGCACACCTGGTAAATCCGGGCGTCAACCAGGGCCTTGACCATGATCTCGGGCCCCACCCCCACCGGGTCGCCCATGGTCAGGGCCAGAATGGGTCTATCCATCGATACGGTCATCAGGCTAGTGATCCCCTTCCGCTTTGATCCGCTGCACCTCGACCTGAACCGCACCCTCTTTTAGGGTGACCTTGAGATAGTGATAAAAAAAATGCTCGGGATCGGTCCCGTAGAGGGGCGCCCCGGCCCCGCCGGTGATGGTAAAGGGGACGCCGTCCCAGTGGCCGGAAAAGTAGCTGTGGATATGGCCGGCAAAGATATGGGTCACGTGATATTGACGAAAAAGGGCGGCCAGACGGCGTCCGGTTGTTTCCGGCAGGCAGTGGCGATTTTCGCCTCCCCGGGGGTCAAAGAGGGGAATATGGAGAAACACCAGGCGGGTCTTGTAAGCCCGGGATTTTTTCAGCTCGTCTTCCAGCCAGCGCCACTGCGGCTCGCCGACCCCGCCCACCTCCGTGTCATTGACCATGATGAAGTAGTTGCCCTTGATCTGGAAGGCATAGTAATCGGGTCCGAAAATCTCCCGGTAGAGGGTCAGGTCATGGTCCTTCCCCAGATCGTGATTGCCCACCACCGCGAGAAACGGGAGCCGGACGGCTGACCGGATTTGTTTGAAGAAAGCGTCGAATTGCTCCAAGGTGCCCTGCTCCACCATATCCCCAACCTCTATGGCGAAGGCCAGGCCGGGGTCGCGGGCTATGCTTTTAAGCACCTGGGCAAAGACCGGCGGGTTGCTGCGGCTGTCTCCCAGGACCGCAAAGGTCAGGGCGCCTTCGCCGGCAGTCTTGAGTCGCTCCACCTGGCGGAGGTTCCAAGCCTGCGCGGGCAACGGCGCGGAGTCAGCGGCCAGACCCCCTCCAGTCCAGGCCAGAAGCCACAGGAGGATGAGGCCGAGTCTGACCGCGGGAAGTCTTTGTAAGCGGTTTTTAAACATCATCATCAGGTCCCCCCCTTTGGCTCCATGACCCCCGCCGCCGGGGAATTGAGATTTTCCCGGCACTTTTTCCATGCAATCAGCCCGGCAGGTATGCCACAATAGCTATTACCTGAAACTATGACGGGAGATAGGGTCCATGTCAATGATAGAACCGGGAAAAGGCCGGTTGGCGGAAATAAAGCTGGGGTTCATCGGCGCCGGCAGCATGGGCGGGGCCATCATCCGGGGGTTGCTGGCGGGGGGCTTGGTTCCCCGGGAAAACCTGATCTACTACGACCCGGACCCGGCCCGGCAGGCCCAGATGGATGAGCTGGGGGTTTCGGCCGCTTTGGACAACCCCGAGGTGATGCACGCCAAGGTGGTGGTGCTGGGGGTCAAACCGCAGGTGCTGCCCGGCGTCCTGGCCGGCGTCAAAGAATTCGCCCGGCCCTGGCATCTCATCATTTCCATCGCCGCGGGAGTCCCCCTGGAG